>Ga0114983_1000170_pt1 | contig 26505 bp, 26 predicted proteins | sample Shrwel_input2_RT_FD_87182 | JGI IMG/M metagenome (GOLD analysis project Ga0114983, IMG submission 87182) | Subsurface microbial communities from deep shales in Ohio, USA - Utica-3 well 1 S input2 RT | ecosystem: Environmental > Aquatic > Deep subsurface > Shale gas/oil reservoir > Produced... | reverse complement strand
GTCGAGAGGACAGGCAAAATCCACCAGAGCGTTCAGGGACAGCCCGGTGGTGTTCTTCAGGCGGTATTTATGGCGAATGCGCTCCGCCAGCTCCGGGTTCTCACGGGTGCTGATAGCCAGTTTTTTCAGGGCCGACAGCAAATCACCGTGGCTGTTGCGGAACGCCGAGACGCTCTCCGGGTCCTCGGTGTCCAGCACCGCGCCGTCCGCCAGCACCAGGCGCATGCCGGCCAGGGTGTGGTAGCTGTTCTGGGCGGTGCCGCAGCACATGCCGCTGGCGTTGTTGGCAACGATACCGCCGATCTTGCAGGCGTTGATGGACGCCGGATCCGGGCCGATCTTGTAGCCCCTGGGCGCCAGCCAGGCGTTGGCCTGGGCGCCGATCACACCGGGCTGCAGACGAATCTGGCGGCCTTCGGCACGGACATCGTGGCCGTTCCACTGATCGCCCAGCACAATCAGGATCGAGTCGCTGATAGCCTGGCCGGAAAGGCTGGTTCCGGCGGCCCGGAAGGTCACCGGTACCTTGTGGTTGCGGGCGATGGCCAGAAGGTCGATAACCTCGCCCTCATTCTGAACCCGCACCACCACCTTCGGGATCAGCCGGTAGAAACTGGCGTCGGTTCCGAATGCAAGGGTGGAAACCGGATCGTCAAAAACCCGGCTTTCCGGAATCCGTTGCCGGATCTGCGCCAGCACCGCTGCAGTAAAACTCATACATCCTCCAGAACCAGCACAATCAGCTCACGGGGGCCGTGGGCGCCATAGGCCAGCACCTGTTCGATGTCCGCGGTCTTGGACGGGCCAGACACCAGCAAGACATTTGTGGGCAGCCCGGCCGCCCAGTCCTGAGCCACCATCATGTCATACAGATTGTCATGAATCTCACTGGCTTTCAGCAGGGCAATGTGTACCGGCGGCACCAGGCTCATCAGCCGCGGTTCGTGGCGATCCGGCCAGAGCACGAGCGTGCCGGTGGCGGCGATCCCACCCAGGGTGCCGGTCAGGCTGGCCTCCACATTCCAGAACAGCTCTTCTTTCCAGGCTTCCACTGGCTGATCGTAGGTCAGTAACTCGACCTTCTGCTCCGTGGCCTCGAAGTGTGCCTGCAGCGCAAGGCCGTGTTCCCTGGCCGGCGCGCACAACAGGTTGGTGAGGTTGCGTTCGTTCAGAAGTGCCGCCACCAATTCCGGCCAGTTGTCAGAACGGCACTGATGCACTTCAGTGTGAACCGCTTCCATGAGGCTGCGCAACCGGGCGATCCGGTCTTCCGGAGCGTACCGCCAGGGCTTGGTCACCAGATGCTCGTCGAACTCGTCGGGACGAGGCGTTGTGCCGGCGAGGCTGTTTCTCAATTTACCAAGAATATTACCGCGGGCGCTCATGAGGGCCGGCCTCCGTTCTGATCAAGATGCCGGGCCGCCAGGTCATGCAGGGAACGGCGGGCGGGCACCGGTGCGCTGTGGTTCTCGGTCCAGGGGCCGGCCTTTTTCGGTGCCAGCGCCCGGAAGCGGGTAGCGGCCCAGAGAAAGCTGCGATACAGGAACGGCCGGGTATTGAGCAGCTGCCAGCCGCGCCAGATCCAGCGTTCCGTTCGCGAGAACTTGGCTCCGCCTCCCTTCACCTGCTGCGGCTGCTCCGGATCCTTCACGTTTTCCTGGCGCAAACGCTGCAGCAGCTCAGGGATCGGAATCTTGACCGGGCAGACCTCACCACACGCCCCGCAAAGGGAGGATGCGCTGGGATGATCCGGAACCTTGTCCAGGCCGGCCATGTGAGGTGTGATGATCTTGCCAATTGGACCGGGATAAACCTCGCCGTAGGTGTGGCCACCCACGCGCGTATATACCGGGCAGTGATTCATACAGGCGCCGCAGCGGATGCAGTTGAGGGTCTGGCGCATCTGGGCATCGGCGAAGGCGCCGGTGCGACCGTTATCCAGCAGCACCAGGTGTACCTCTTCCGGGCCATCCAGTTCGTCGGGCTTGCGGGGGCCGGAAATCAGGTTCACATAGGTGGTAATGGGCTGACCGAGGGCCGAGCGGGTCAGCAGGGAGACCAGGGGCACCACGTCCCTCAGGTTCGGCACCACCTTTTCGATGCCCGTTACCGCAATATGCACCGGCGGCGCCGTGGTGCTCATTCGGCCGTTGCCCTCGTTTTCGACCAGCAACAAGGTGCCGGTTTCGGCGATGGCGAAGTTCACCCCGGACACGCCCACATCCGCCTCCAGGAATTTTTTGCGCAGGGTCCGCCGACCGATCCGGATCAGCTGGTTGACGTCTTCGGTCTCCGGCTCGCCCAACTTGTCGTGGAACAGTTTGGACACCTGCCGGGCGTTCTTGTGAATCGCCGGCATGATGATGTGGGAGGGTTTTTCATTATCGAGCTGGACAATGTACTCCCCCATGTCGGATTCCAGGCATTCGATGCCCCGCTCCGCCAGGTAGTCGTTCATTTCCATCTCTTCGCTGACCATCGACTTGCCTTTTACCACCTGGCTGCCCTTGCGGGCTTCGATGATGCCGTGCACCAGGTTGTTGGCTTCCTCGACGGTCTCCGCCCAGTGAACCTTGACCCCGTTTTCAGTGAGCTTCTGCTCCAGCTGCTCCAGCAGGTCCGGCAGACGGGACAGGGCACCGGCCTTGATCCGGTTACCCAGTTCGCGCAATCCTTCACGCTCGTCGGCATCCGGAAAGGCGTTGGCCCGCTTGGTCATCAACGAGTCCATCGCCACCCGGAAATTGTTGCGCAGCTGCCCGTCCGCCAGCGCCTCTTCGGCACGGCCCCGGAAGTCCGGGGTCAGTTCAGTAACCGGAATACGCTGGCTCATGCCACCTCTCCTTCGCTGGTACCGTTGACTCGTTCCCAGAGGAAACTGGCCAGGTGCCGACCCCGGAAGGTCTCTTTCTGCTTCTCCAGGGAACCGTTGATGTTCATCAGGCAGCCACCATCGGCGGTAACCATTTCGACCGCACCGGAGTCCATCAGCGAGCGGGTCTTGTCTTGAACCATGGCACCTGAGACTTCCGGCATCCGCACCGAGAAGGTACCGCCGAAGCCACAGCATTCGCTTTCATGGTCGTGATCGACACGCTCGACACTGTCAAGCTGCTGCAGCAGCTCGCGGGCATGGAGGTGGGTGTTCATTTCCCGGCGCGCCGAGCAGGAGGTGTGCAGGGCGATCCTGCTGGGTGCGCCCCGGTCAGCCAGCCGGACCTTGCAGACCTTCAGCAGGAATTCGGTCAGCTCGAAGGTGCGCTCGGCCAGCGCCTCCACCCGCTTGAGCGTTTCCGGCTCGTCGGCAAACAGCGCCGGGTAATGATGCCGGAACATACCGGCACAGGAGCCGGACGGCACCACCACCGGCAGCCCCAATCGATCGAGGATGTCCAGCTGGGCACGGGCCACGGCTTTGGCCTCATCCCGGTATCCCGAAGTCCAGGCGGGTTGCCCGCAACAGCTCTGCTCCCGGGGGAAATGCACGCGCACACCTTCCCGCTCCAGCAGACGGATGGCGTCCAGCCCGGCTTCCGGGAAGAACAGATCCACCACGCAGGTGCCGAACAGGGTGACGGCCTCCGGCTTTTCCGGGTACTGCCTTTCCGGTTCCCGCTCGGGCGCTACCCGGGTGGCATTGGGGGCAGCATCGTAAAACAGTTCGTTCATGGCTCTGTACCTCCGGGAGGGCTCGAAACAGATCAGCGCCGGCGTTAGCCCACGCTCATCAATGGATCAGTCAAACCCAGTCCATAGGCGGCAACCAGGGCGATGAAGCCCGCCATCAGCAGGTAATACAGGGTCGGCCAGATGGTCTTGCGCAGGGTCTGGCCTTCCCGGCCCAACAGTCCGACCGTAGCGGAAGCAGCCACCACGTTGTGGATTGCCACCATATTGCCGGCGGCAGCCCCCACGGCCTGGACCGCAACGATCAGTGCGGTTGAAAGGCCCAGTGACTGGGCTACACCAAACTGGAACTGGCTGAACATCATGTTGGAAACGGTGTTGGAGCCGGCCAGGAAGGCCCCCATGCCGCCAACCGCCGGCGCCAGCAAGGGGTATATCCCACCCACGGTATCGGCTACCCAGGCGGCCATGGCAATGGGCATGCTGGGAAGATCCGACATATTGACGCCGGAATTGATCAGGATGCGCACCATGGGCACGGTGAACAGCAGCACGAAACCGGCGCTGAGGAGGACACTGCCGGACTCCTTCACCGCCGCAGTCAGTTCACGCACCTGCATGCGGTGGATAAAGAAGGTCGCGATCACCACCATCACCAGTATCCCGCCCGGAAGGTACAGGGGCTGAACACCAGCGTTTATACCCACCTCGCCAAGGATACTGGAGAAGCTGACTGCCACCGAGGTGAACGCCTCTTTGACCGGTGCCACGGTACGGCTGATCACCAGCACAACGCCTACCAGAACATAGGGCAGCCAGGCCCGGAAACTGCTCATGGGCCTGGCGGTCAGGTCTTCCAGTTTCATTTCGATGGTGCCCAGCCACTCCGAGGGCCAGTCCTTGCGATCGGCGAAATCCCAGCTGGTTTTCGGCATCAGGAAGCCTTTGCGCGCGGCGGTAGTCACAATCGCCAGACCAATCAGGCCGCCGAGCAGTGACGGAAATTCCGGCCCGAGCACAACGCCGGTAATGGCGTAGGGAATGACAAAGGCAAGACCGGCAAACAGGGCGAACGGCAGCACTTCCAGGCCCTCACGCCAGCTGCGGTTGCGGCCAAAGAAACGGGTCATCATCATCACCATGAACAGCGGCATCAGCACCCCGATAATCGCGTGCACGATGGCCACTTCCGAGGTGATCAGCTGCAGATAGGCGTCCCAGCTTGAGCCCGCCGCCTCAAGCCGCTCGGAGATGGCATTGCGGTCCAGGCCGGTGGTTACCCCAACCACAATCGGGGTACCAACGGCGCCGAACGAAACCGGCGTACTCTGCACCATCATGCCGAGCATCACCGCCGCCATGGCAGGAAAGCCAACGGCAACCAGCAGGGGCGCAGCAATCGCCGCCGGCGTCCCGAAACCGGAGGCACCTTCAATAAAGCAGCCGAACAGCCAGACAATGATAATTGCCTGGACCCGGCGGTCCGGACTGATGTTGGTAAAGCCGGCCCGGATAGCCGCGATGCCACCGGAATGCTTGAGGGTATTGAGCAGCAGAATGGCACCGAAGATGATCCACAGCAGACCAATGGTGATCACCAGACCTTGCACCGATGAGGCCAGAATCCGGTTCAGGCTCATGTCCCAACCGGCGTAACCGATGAAGGCGGTAACCAGAAACACCACTGGCATGGCCCTGCGAGCCGGCCAGCGCAGACCGATCAGCAGAATGCCGGCAAGAAGAATGGGGGTAAACGCCAGCAGGGCAAGAATACCGGGCGACATAAAACTCTCCTGACTTTTGTTGTTGGAGTGGTTGATGGGTTATGGGTTATGGGTAATTGGTAATACCAATTTACAAAAACATGGGACTAAGGTATTTGAAGCCAGATCCTGGTGTCAAAAGCGACGCCTAAGACATTGGTCGTATTGAATCGAGGGTGTACTTTAAAAACAGGCACAAAGGAGGGTAACCTTATATTGGTATGACCAATACGGGAAATCAAAAACTATACAGGCCGCCAATGGACATCGGACATATCGCACCCCGCAGACTCGCAGACACCATCGTCGAACAACTGGAAACCATGATCCTGGAAGGCACACTGCAGCCCGGTGAGCGGCTGCCCCCGGAGCGGGTTCTGGCGGAGCAGTTCGGCGTGTCCCGCCCATCCCTGCGGGAGGCGGTTCAGAGGCTGTCGGCAAAAGGTCTGTTGGTGAGCCGCCAGGGCGGCGGCAATTTCGTGACCGAATCCCTCGGCGGCAGCTTCAGCGATCCACTGATCCCCCTGCTGGAAAACCGGCCCGAGGCCCAGCGCGACCTGCTGGAGTTCCGACGCACCCTGGAAGCGGACTGCGCCTATTACGCCGCCCTACGAGCCACCGAGGTAGACAGGGCTCACCTCAAAACCGCCTACGAGGCGCTGCAGGCCTGCTATGCGAAAGACACCGACCGCGACCTTGAAGCCGAGGGGGCGGCGGATGCCCGCTTCCATCTGGCCATTGCCGAAGCCAGCCACAACGTGATTCTGCTGCACACCATCCGCAACCTGTTCAGCATGCTCAAGAGCAACGTGGTCACCAACATTGGTGGCATGTACCAGAGAGAGGCGGAAACCCGGCAGGGGCTGGTGGAGCAGCACCGGATGCTGTTTGAGGCGATCATGGAGAGCCGGGCAGACGAAGCCCGGGAACTGGCCGGCACCCACATCCAGTATGTGCAGAAAGTGCTCTCGGAAAGAACCGAGAATCATCGCCGGCTGGAGCGGGCCCTGCGACGGGATAAACTGTGCCGGACCTGACGAACCGGAAACTGCACGTCAGAGCAGGCGGCGGATCTCTTGCCACAATCTGCGATAGGCGTCTGCCGCGACCGAGCCCGGCGCCAATATCTCTACCGGCGTGCCTTCCTCCCCCATTTTCTCAACCACACTGGCGTTGGGAATAATGGTTTTCAGGCCCTTGGGCAGAATCTCATCCTGGGCATTGATCAGCTCCCGGTGCAGGCCCTTCCGGCGGTCCGCCATGGAATAGAACGGATGCAGCTTCGAGGGCTTCAGCTTCTTGTCTTTGGCGAAGTCCTGCAGCTGTTTCCAGCTGTTCAGGGACAGCCAGGTGGGAATCACCGGCACGAACACCTCGTCTGCCGCCTTCAACACTTGCTCGGAAAGCCGGGACAGCGACGGTGGGCAATCAAGTATCACCAGGCTGGTTTCTTCCGACAGCGGCGCCAGCCACTGCTTGATCAGATTGCTGCCATCCTCCTGGTCCAGCTTTACATCCAGGTTACGGAAACTGGTGTGAGAAGGGATGAAATCGAGGTTTTCATAGTCGCTCTGGTGAATGAATTCGGCGATGGGGGTTTTGCCCTTGAGCAGATGTGACAGCTTGTGCCCTTTCACCTCGTCAGCACCCGCCAGGTACCAGCTTGAAGCCCCCTGCGGGTCCAGATCCCAAAGCAGGGTCGAATACCCGGCCTGGCTCGCCAGATAGGCGATGTTCACGGCCGCGGCGGTTTTACCAACGCCACCCTTCAGGCTATAAAACGCAATGGTCCTCATGCTGTCATGTCCTTTTATTCAGGCATAAAAAAACCGGGGAAGTCCCCGGTCAAAGCATTCACACGATGCACAACACAATGCATGTCGTCCTGATGAGCTCTCAGGCTATGCTTTTCCGGTGACAGTTTGATGACAGCCCTGAGGCCATCCCGAAACTTTCGCCCCCTACTGACTTACTTTTTCCCAGACGGTCAGCTCGGAGAAGCTGTGCTGGAACTTGTTCCGGGTCTCCCGAATCACAAACGGCAGGCTGCGGGGTTCAAACAGCAGCCGGAAATGAGGCGCCAGCATTTCGTTAAGGCCGTCGAACGTCGAGAAATCCTCACCGTTCTTCCTGAACCCGCCGACCCAATGCTCTTTCGGCGTGTACTCCTCCAGCCAGGTGTAGGGGGAGGCAATGACCAACAGCCCGAGCTCGTTGATCCGCTTATGGATGTTCTCCAGAAACAGCGAGGGCTGGTACAGGCGGTCGATCAGGTTGCCCGCCAGCACCAGATCATAACCAGTAAACTCCGGTTTCAGGTCGCAGGCATCGCCCTGATGAAACGCCACACGGTCGGCGGCCTCATCAAGCCCAAGGGACGCAAGGGTGTGCTCCTGAAAGCTCACCAGCTCGCCTTCCTCCGGACGGGCATAACGCACCCCTTTGTCACGGGCCACTTCGTGACACTTGTTGACGAACGCGTTGGAAAAATCAATGCCGTCCACGTGCCGGAAGTGCCGGGCCAGCTCAAAGCTGGTGCGGCCAACGGCGCAGCCAATATCCAGCGCGCGCTGGAGGGGCCGGCCATCCATGCCACTCATTGCAACATCGGCCAGGGCCCTGGGAAAATTCGCCTCGCCATGCCACCGTTCGCCAAAGTGAAACTCCAGGTATTGGGCGAGGGTGGTGTCGTTTTCATAGTACGCGGCTTGCTGCAAGGGAATTCTCCTACCCTGAATGGTTCGACGGCTACGCCTAGCGTAACAGGAAGTTGCCAATACCCTGATCAATAACCGTCTCTTGCGAGCGATCCTTGAGGGGCACTCCAGAAACCTTCTGACGGCGAGCCTCCCTGAGCAGATACATGAGCCGCCGGCTCGCCTCCTCGACTGGCAACCCCGCCGGCCGGATATTCGAAATACAGTTTCGGCTGGCATCGGTCAGCCCGGGCTTCGCCGCCCAGGTGAGGTAAAGCCCCAGGCTGTCCGGAGAGCTCAGGCCGGGCCGCTCGCCGATCAGTACCACGACACAGCGGGCATTGAGCCGCTGACCGACATCGTCCCCGATTGCAACCCTTCCCTGAGAGACAACGGTCAGCGGCGCCAGTTCCCAGTTCTGATCGTCGGCTTCAAGATCCGTCAGTAGCGCCTCGAGAAAACCAACGGCGTTTTTCTGTATGCCATAGGAGGACAAACCGTCTGCAATCACCAGCGCCAGGTCGACGGGCCAGTCTCCGGTGTGACCGAGACGATCCAGCGCCTCACAGGACGGCTGGCTAAGCCTGCGCCCAAGATCAGGGCGCTGCAGATAGGTTATCCGGTCGCCGGCCTGACTTTGCAGATGAACCGGTTCATGAGGCAATAACACTTTTCTCCGCTCGGTCAGTTCGGCCAGTTCCCTCACTAACGCGGGAGTATCCAAGGGCAGATGGACCGCATCCCTGGCCTGGGCATGGGCCAGCTGAAACGCCAGCATCTCCTGCGTGGGCAGGCTGATGCCGGCCCGGCCAAGACCGATCCGGGCATCGGTCCAGGCCGACAGCCGGCGCCAGGGGTTGGCCGTTACTGCGGGCTTATTGCCAGTCATGACCCGGTCCCTCCGGGCAAACTGGCCAGGCTTTTACTGAAGGCTTCAGGTAATCCATCTGCGGGCACCTTGCCTTCGCCATCCCGGAAAATCTGCATGCGGGTCAGCCACTGCTCAAATTCCGGCGCCGGCCGCTTGTTTAGAACCCGACGCAGGTAAAGAGCGTCGTGAAACGAGGTAGTCTGGTAGTTCAGCATGATGTCGTCCGAGCCGGGTATCCCCATGATGAAGTTACAGCCAGCCACGCCCAGCAGTGTGAGCAGATTATCCATATCGTTCTGGTCCGCCTCGGCATGGTTGGTGTAACAGATATCACACCCCATGGGCAGGCCCAGCAACTTGCCACAAAAATGGTCCTCCAGCCCGGCCCGGGTGATCTCCTTGCCGTCAAACAGATATTCCGGGCCGATAAACCCGACCACCGTGTTCACAAGCAGCGGCTCGAACTTGCGGGCCACGGCGTACGTCCGGGCTTCGCAAGTCTGCTGGTCCACACCGTGATGGGCATTGGCCGACAGCGCGCTGCCCTGGCCAGTCTCGAAATACATCACGTTATGACCGACGGTACCTCGATTCAGCGAAAGCGCCGCATCCCGGGCCTCGGCCAGTGTGGCCAGATCAAACCCGAAGCTGCGGTTGGTGGCCTCGGTACCGCCTATGGACTGGAATACCAGATCCACCGGCGCCTTCTGTTCGATGGCTTCCAGGGTATTGGTTACGTGGGTCAGCACACAGGACTGGGTGGGAATCTCGTATTTTTGAATCACCTCATCCATCAGCCGCAACAGGCGAACACTCTGGGCCACGTTGTCCGAAGCGGGGTTGATCCCGATCACTGCATCGCCACTACCATACAGCAAACCGTCCAGGATGCTGGCGGCAATGCCGGTAATGTCGTCGGTTGGGTGGTTGGGCTGGAGGCGGGTCGACATTCGGCCGGGCAGGCCTATGGTGCTTCGAAATGCGGTCTGTACCCGGCATTTGGCCGCCACCAGAATCAGGTCCTGGTTGCGCATGATTTTGGCCACAGCGGCAGCCATCTCCGGAGTAATGCCAGCCCGGACGCTCGCAAGCATCTCCGGAGTGGCAAGGTCGCTGAGCAACCAGTTCCGGAAATCGCCAACGGTAAGGTGGGAAACAGGCTCGAACGCCCCGAAATCATGATCATCCAGGATCAGACGGGTAACTTCATCCTGCTCGTAGGGGATAAGCGCTTCGTTCAGAAAAGTTTTCAGGGGCAAATCCGCCAGGGCCATCTGGGCCACGACCCGTTCCTCGGCGGTGTGGGCGATGACACCCGCCAGGCGATCACCGGAGCGCGCCGGCGTGGCCTTGGCCATCAATTCCGCCAGCGTTGCGAACTGCCAGCGCCGGCCACCCAGACTGTAGCGATACATTACCTTCTCCCTGAGACCGTTGTTCTACTATCTTAGGTGAATATCACCCAGACAGATCAACTGCCGGATTCTGAACCTGTGCCACGGCCAGTTCGGAGCAATCCCGCGAGCCAGCCCGTCAGGTCAGGATAGGCGTCCAGATTCAGCACAAATTCCTGCCCCCGGGCGGCGCAGGTCAGATAGCACCAGGGCGAGTCCAGTTGCCACCGATCCGATCTGGAGTGATAGCTCAGTGGCGAACGGTTACCGACAGGATAAAACGCAGCGGGCAGGCGCCACCGGGTGGGTAGCCGGCTTTGCGGATCGGTCAGGACCAGCTCATCCCGGAGTTTCGGGAACACACCACTGCCGAAAAAGACCTCCGTGCCGGTTGGCAACTGGCAGAAATGGGAAGACTCATAGAGCGTGTTGCCGGCGTCCGGCTGGCCGTGGAAGTGGGGATGGTATCGGGCCCAGGGCAAGGCACCCGGGGCCAGCTCATCAATGGCGTGGATCTGGCCCACATGCAGCCAGCCCCAGATGGCATGAAACGGTCGTGATCCGGGCACAAACCGCCAGCGCCGGTTATGCATTTCAGCGCGGCGGAAAACCCCGAAAAACAGGAACAGATCTCCGGGCTCAACTCCCTGATTGCGCAAATGCCCCTGGGCTGAACCGGTCTGTCCCAAAACCGGTCGCCAACCCTCTTGTCTCGGGTAGCCATCAGCCATCAGATCCGGGTCCAGGTGGGCGCCATGGCCGCCACGAATTCGGCCACCGGTGAGATCCCGGGCAATCTTGCCCAGCCGGCGATTTTCAAAGAGGACATCATCAAAGCGGATGCGGGACTGGGGGTCCGGAATGGGTAACACACACAGGGAGTCGTCCGGTAAAACCGGGCTGGGGCAACCGCCGGCAGAAGAATCGAATCCCTTTCGGCTCAGGATCAATCGCATGGCATCACTCGAAAAGCATGGAGGCTGAACGGGCGGTAAATGCTATCGTAGAAAAAACAAAAATGCGCGAATGCCACTGACCGGAACCGCCAACACCATGAGAATTGTCTGCATCTCCGACACCCACAGCATGCACCGCCAGATTGAGGTGCCCGAGGGTGACCTGCTGATCCACGCCGGCGACTGCCTGTACGTCAACGCCAGCACCTGCACCGGGAGCTTCAAGCCGGTTAACCCTCCCGTTGTCATCGATCTGTAAGTCAAAGGTCGGTTAACCTTGAAACAGCCACTGCCGGGCGCCATGTTTGCAGTGCTACGAATTCCACTTTCTTGCCGGGAGCCCCATGCCTGACTACCCTGATTATTCACTGCTCGAACTGGCCTCCGTCCGCGAAGGCGACTCCGTAGGCACCACGCTGGCCAACAGCGTCGCTTATGCACAACGGGCGGAAAAGCTCGGCTTCAAACGCTTCTGGCTGGCCGAGCATCACAACATGGAAGGCATCAGCAGCTCCGCCACCTCGGTTCTGATCGGGCATATTGCGGGCAAAACAGAAGCCATCCGGGTCGGTTCCGGCGGTGTCATGCTGCCGAACCACCCGCCGCTGGTCATCGCCGAGCAGTTCGGAACGCTGGAGAGTCTTTATCCCGGACGGATTGATCTTGGGCTGGGCCGGGCACCGGGCACTGACCCGGTAACCGCCAGGGCCCTCCGGCGCGACGGCCTGGGCGCGGAACAGTTTCCGGAAGATGTCGCCCGATTGCAGTCCCTGCTCGGCCCTCTTCAGCCAGGCCAGCCCGTGAAGGCCATACCCGGCGCCGGCACCAACGTGCCGCTCTGGTTGCTGGGTTCAAGTCTCTATAGCGCCCAGCTTGCCGCCATGCGCGGCCTGCCCTACGCCTTTGCCGGGCATTTCGCGCCCAGGCTGTATCGGGAAGCCCTGAAAGTCTATCGCGATAATTTCCAGCCTTCGGACCAGCTCAAAAAGCCCTATGCCATGCTCGCCCTGCCAGCCGTTCCGGCCGATTCGGTGCAGGAAGCCGAGCATCTGGCCACAACCAGTTACCAGCGTATTCTCGCCCTGTTCCGGGGCCAGCCGCTCTGGATGAAGCCTCCCGTGGACACAATGGACGGGTTATGGAACGCCGGCGAGAAAGCCAGCGTCAAGGATTTTCTCGGGCTGCAGTTACTGGGCGATGCCGATACCATCCGGCGGCAGCTGGAGCAGATCCTTTCGAGCGTTGAGGTGGACGAACTGATGTTCACCGTGGACATCTACGACCCAGGGAAGCGCCGGCATGCCCTCGACATCCTGGCATCCACCGGAGAGCAAAACCAATGACAGACCCCCTGGTTCACGTCTTTCTATCCCATGGCCTGGAAAGCGGCCCTGGCGGCACCAAAATCCAGGCCATGAAGACCGAGGCCGAAACCTTTCCGAACATTCTGGCTCATGCGATTGACCATCGCAGCACGAGAGACCCCGCCACCCGCCTGGCGCAGATGCACCAGGCCATGGCTCAGCATGGTGCCGATCCGGCAAAAACCATTCTGGCCGGCTCCAGCATGGGCGGCTGGGTGTGCGCCCAGACCTGCTCGGAAACCCCGGTTCTCGGCTGCTTTATGCTGGCGCCCGCGCTGGCCATGGCCGGATATCCCCAATCCAGCCCGGTTATCCGGGCACGTCACAGCCAGATCATTCACGGCTGGGAGGACGACGTCGTACCGGTTGGCCCGGTGTTTGATCTGGCCCGTGAACAGAGCCTTCCGATACTGGTCCTGCCCGATGGTCACCGGCTGGAAAACAGCCTTGACCGGGTCGTCGGTGAGTTCCGGGAACTCATCCAAACCTGCCTTTCAGATATTAATCAACCGTGATTTCATGAACTTGCGAAACCGGGAAAACCCGCTCTCTTGAAATTATTGTTTTAGCCATTTTCTTGCGAAAACCACTTTGTTTTGCCAGTCTTTAATAATGTAACAATACATTTCGGTAAAATAATGAACGGAGAAAACCCGATGAGCAGCATGAGCAAGTTCAAAAAACTGGCCGGAATTTCCGCGTTCGCGTTCGCAGCCATGACCGCAGCCAACTCTGTAAACGCCGACACCTGGCGCTACGCCCATGAGGAATACGAAGGGGATGTCCAGGACGTCTTCGCCTATGATTTCAAGGAATACGTCGAGAAGAATTCCGAGCATACCGTTCAGATCTACCGTTTCGGCGAGCTGGGCGAATCAGACGACATCATGGAGCAGACCCTTTCCGGCATTCTGCAGTTCGTCAACCAGTCGCCGGGCTTCACCGGTTCCCTGATCCCGGAAGCACAGATCTTCTTCATCCCGTACCTGCTGCCCACCAAGCTGGACACAGTGGTCGAGTTCTTCCGTGAAAGCGAAGCCATCAACAAGCTGTTCCCCAAGTTCTACGAGAATAACGGACTCAAGCTGATCCAGATGTATCCGGAAGGTGAGATGGTGGTCACCGCGGATGAGCCCATCACCAGCCCTTCAGACTTCGACAACAAGAAGATCCGGGTTATGACCAACCCGTTGCTGTCGGCAACCTATGAGGCCTTTGGCGCAACTCCGACACCTCTGCCCTGGGGCGAGGTATATGGCGCTCTGCAGACCAACATGATCCAGGGCCAGGAAAACCCGATCTTCTGGATTCAGTCCGGCGGCCTGTATGAAGTGTCTCCCAATTTGACGTTCACCAAGCACGGCTGGTTCACTACCGCGCTCATGGCCAACCTGGACTTCTACCAGGGCCTGCCTGAAAAAGAGCAGAAGATGATCATGGAAGCGGGCGACTACGCATTCGACAAAATCATCAAGCACATTGACGGTCTGGCAGAGAAAGCGCTGGACAAGATCATGAAAGACTGCGAGAAGTGCACGGTTACCCGCCTGACTGAAAAGCAGATCGATAAATTCCAGGCCCGCGCCCCGCAGGTCAAGAAGAAGTTCATCGAGATGACCGGTGAATCAGGCAAGAAGTTGCTCAATCAGTTTGAGGAAGATCTCAAGCAGGTTCAGAGCGACAAGTAATAATAAGCTAGCGACCAACCCTGCCGGCCTTCCGGCAGGGTTCCGCATTCACCCCGCCCCGCTGGCGGCCCTCTCCGCCGGCCGGGAGCGGAATGCTCTGGAGCGTTCCCATGTCCGATAATTCTCCGGATATAGAAGACGACACCGGAACCTATGAGTCCGGCCTGCCCGGATTTCTGGGAACCATAGATGTCTTTATCAGTAAGGTTGAAGCCGTCATGCTCGCCATGGGCGTGATCCTCATGGCAGTCAATACCTGCACCAACGTGATTGCCCGGTATGTGCTTGGTGAAGGTATGTTCTGGTCCGGTGAAGTCAACCGGATACTCATTATCCTGATCACCTTTGCAGGCATAGGGTATGCAGCCCGTCATGGCAGACACATCCGCATGTCGGCAATCTACGATGCTATCCCACCCAAGGGCCGAAAGGTGCTCATGATCTTCATCGCCCTGGTCACCTCGGCGCTGATGTTTTTCCTGTGCTACTACTCCTACGGCTACATCGAAACCCTCTACAGCCGGGGCAGGATTCTGCCGGCGCTCGGAATTGAAATCTGGTGGATCTATATCTGGGCACCGGTCGGCTTTGCCATCACCGGTATTCAGTATTTCCTGACGGCTATCAAAAACTTCACCAGCAAGGATGTGTATCTGTCCACCGGTGTCATTGATGGCTATGCGGATACCGAATCCGAGGTCTGACCCACTGAAGCTGCACTAAACAAAGGAAGAATTCATGGCAACTATAATGATGGTGATCATGATCGGGCTGCTTCTGCTGGGCTTCCCGATGATGGTGCCCTTGATAGCCGGTGCCCTTGTTGGTTTTGTAATGACGTTCGACGGCCTCGGCCAGATGGGAACCTTCATCCAGCAGATGATGGCAGGTATTCGTCCGGCCTCCCTGATTGCGGTTCCGATGTTTATCCTGGCGGCAGACATCATGACCCGCGGTCACTCAGCAGACCGGCTGATCAACATGGTCATGGCGTTTATTGGCCACGTCAAAGGCGGGCTTGCCATCAGCACCGCAGCCTCCTGCACCCTGTTCGGTGCTGTGTCCGGGTCAACCCAGGCAACGGTGGTCGCTATTGGCTCACCGCTGCGGCCAAAACTGCTCAAAGCAGGCTATTCGGATTCCTTTTCACTGGCGCTGATTATCAACTCCAGTGACATTGCCTTCCTGATCCCCCCCAGTATCGGATTCATTATTTACGGGGTTATCTCCGAGACCTCCATCGCCGAACTGTTCATCGCGGGTATTGGGCCGGGCGTGATGATTCTGATCATGTTCTCAATCTACTGCCTGATCTATGCCCACGTTAACAAGCTGCCTACCGAGGAAAAATCCAGCTGGAGGCAACGTGCTATGGCGGTGCGGGAAGCCCTTTGGCCTCTTTTTTTCCCGGTGATTATTATCGGCGGCATCTATGGCGGTATTTTCAGTCCCACCGAAGCCGCCGCCGTATGCGTGCTCTATGCCTTCCTGCTGGAATTCGTGATCTTCCGATCGCTCAAGCTGCCGGACATCTACCGGATTTCAAAATCCACCGGCCTGATAACTGCTGTGGTGTTCATTCTGGTGGCCGTCGGTACCGGCTTCTCCTGGATTATCTCCTTCGCCCAGATTCCCCAGGCCATTCTGGACTCGGTGGGTATCAGCGACATGGGTGCGGTTGGTGTCATGATTACCATCTGTATCGCCTTCTTTGTGGCGTGCATGTTTGTTGACCCGATCGTGGTGATTCTGGTTCTGACGCCCATCTTCGCGCCTGCCATTGAAGCGACCGGCATCGACCCGGTTCTGGTGGGTGTACTCATTACATTGCAGGTTGCCATAGGGTCTGCCACACCACCCTTTGGTGTTGACATCTTTACTGCAATTGCGATCTTCAAGCGCCCATACATGGAAGTCATTCGCGGCACACCGCCGTTCATATTCATTCTGGTGACCGCTGCGGGCCTGCTGATTACCTTTCCGCAAATCGCGTTGTTCCTGCGCGATCTGGCCTTCAGGTGATTTGATCACCCTGAAGGGTGAACATATAGGAGAGCAACATGTTCAAAAGGATTCTGGTGGCAGTCGATGGCTCGATGACCTCGTTCGATGCGCTGACCAAGGCGATAGAGTTGCAGAAACTGACCGACGCGGAGATCTACCTGCTCTGCGTTTACAAACATCACAGCCTGTTTGAGGCGTCGCTGTCGATAGGACGCCCGGAAGGCATGGATATTCCCGATAAGGTGTTGTCGGAATACGCCAAAGAGGTAGTCAATCATGCCAAGGAGCTGGCCAGGGAGCGCGGCGCCACCCACGTCAGGGGCTTCGTCAAGGCCGGCAGGCCATCGAAAGTAATCATCGACTTTGCCCAGGACAAGGGCGCAGACCTTATTGTAGTAGGCACCAAGGGAACCCACAGCGACAAGGACGGTATGTTCCTGGGCAGCGTATCCCACCGGGTAGCGTCTAATGCGAAATGCCCCGTGCTGGTTGTTTAACGCCCTATACGGACACCTCAACGCGGTCACGGCCGGCTTCATGACCATGGCATCGGGAAGGGTAACCTGCGTTGCGTCGCGTTCAGCCTCGATTTTAGTTCAATCCGCTCAAATTCCGGAGCCCCGGGTTATTGCGGCGGCACCACCCATTCCGGGTCTTCAAACTCACCAATGGGTTTGATATCGACAAAAGGCGCAGCACTGCGGATGATGGCCGCCACCTCGGGACTATGCTGGCCCTCCATGGCATCCCGCTGCTGCTTGCTCTCCCAGGAGGCAATCGCAATCAGGGTGCTGGGGTCGCCGATCTTGCGGTGCAACTCGGTTCCCCGGGCTCCAGGCGCCTGCTGGATGATTTCGCTGGCCCGGACCCAGGCGTCCGCGTACTCCTCAGCGGTATGCCCTTCCCGGATATGCACTTCAAAAATAAATTTCATGGAACCTCCGACTGTTTGCTGCCGACTACAGCCCTTGTCTGCCCGTGATCCCGGCTAACGCGATCAGCGCTGCTCACTGACCGGACTTGAGCATCTCCCAGTATTTGGCATACACCTGCAGTGCTTCATCACCAATGTCGGTCTGGAACTCGGCGTTGATCATGTCCGTTGCGGTCGGATAACTGGCGCGATTGTTTGCCACTTCGTCCGGCAGCATGTCGCGGGCCGCCAGGTTTGGCGTGGCATAACCAATCTCTTCGCTGATCAGCGCGGAAATCTCGGGCTGCAGTACAAAGCTGATAAACTTGTGCGCCGCTTCCGGGTTCCTGGCGTTCTTCGGAATCACGAAACTGTCCAGCCAGGCGATAATGCCCTCCTTCGGATAGACGTATTCCAGGCTGGGCATGACGTCCTTGGCCATCACCGCCTCACCATTCCAGATCATGCCGACATCGGTTTCCCCTTCCAGATACGGCATGCGGGGGGCATCGGAGTTGAAGGTACGCACCGACGGCATCAGCTCGGACAGCTTCTCGTACGCGGCCTTGATTTCTTCCGGGTTGGTGCTGTTGCCAGAGTAACCCAGCACCCTCAGGCCCACGTGGAACACTTCACGCATGTCGTTGGTCAGCATCACCCGGCCCTTGAAACGCTCGTCCCACAAGTCGGCCCAGGCATTGACCGGCTCGCCCTGAACATCGGCGGTATCCACTGCCAGCCCGGTGGTGCCCCAGAGGTAGGGCACGCTGTATTGGTTGTCCGGATCGATATCCAGATTGGTCAGCTCGGGATCCAGGTTGTCGAAACCCTCGATCTTGCTGCGATCAATGGGCATCAGCAGATCTTCCTGGCGCATCTTGCTGACATAGTAAGTCGACGGCACCGCCAGATCATAGGCCGCGCTGTCGTCCAGCAGTTTCAGCTTGGCGTACATGGCTTCGTTGCTGTCGTAGGTGGTGTACACCACCGGTATGCCGGTTTCCTCGGTGAAGCGGTCGAGGACCTCCTGGGGCATGTATTCAGACCAGTTGTAGAGATTGAGTACCTGCGGCTCCTCGGAACTGCACCCTGCCAATCCCAAGGCCAGCATGCCGGCCAGTGCCAGTTTCTTCATCGTTTGCTCCTTATCAGAATCCATTGAGACAACATCAGCATAACCAGTGAAAACACCAGCAACAGCGTGCCCAGGGCATTTACCTCGGGTTTCAGGCCCACACGCACCATGGAGTAGATGCGCAGGGGCAGAATTTCATAACTCGGGCCACTCACAAAGGTGCTGACCACCACGTCATCCAGAGACAGTGTAAACCCCAGCAGCCAGCCTGCCAGTAATGCCGGCATGATCACCGGGATCAGCACGGTTCGGGTCATGGTGAAATCGGAGGCACCCAGATCACGGGCCGCCTCCGGCAGGCTCTCATCAAAGCCGCTGAGCCGGGCCATCACGGTAATGACCACAAAGGGCAGGCAAAAGGTCACATGGGCCAGCAGCAGGGACACGTACCCCAGCTGCAACCCCACCAGCAGAAACAGCGCCAGCAGGGAGATCGCCAGGACAATCTCCGGCGACATCATCACCACAAACAGCATGCCATTGAGCAGCTTCTTGCCCCGGAAGCGATACCGGTGCAGCGCCAGGGCAGTGAGTGCACCAATCACTGTAGAGACAGTTGCCGCAGAGAGTGCCAGCCAGAGGGAGTTCCACATGGCACCGACCAGAGCCCGGTTATTGAACAGCGCCTCGTACCAGCGCAGGCTCACGCCGCCCCAGCTGTAGCCGGTACGTGCTTCGTTGAACGAGAACACCACCAGCACCACGATGGGCACATACAGCAGAAGGTAAACCAGGGCCAGGTAGGTTCGGGGCAGCCAGCGGGCCATCAGGCGCCCTCCTCGCCGAGACGACGCTTGCTGAGCCGGTGGGCAAACATCAGGAAGGCCATGGTGATGGTCAGGACAATGCTGGCCGCGGCGCCAAAGGGCCAGTTACGGGCATCAAGGAACTGGTTCTTGATGACATTGCCTACCAGCAGGTTGCGGGAGCCACCGAGAATGTCGGGCACGAAGAACAGCCCCATGGCCGGCAGCAGCACCAGCATCACCCCCGCCAGCACGCCCGGGAGGGTGAGTGGCACAATCACATGCAGGAACGTGGACAGCCGGCCGGCGCCCAGATCGTGGGATGCCAGCAGCAGTTCCTGCTTCAGGTCCTCAAACACCGAATACAACGGCAGGATCATGAACGGCAGCAGCAGATACACCAGGCCGATGATCACGGCACCTTCGGTGTAGAGCAACTGCAATGGCTCGTCGATAAGACCGATGGACATCAGCGCACTGTTGAGCAGACCGTTAGTGGCCAGAATCAGCTTGAGGGCATAGGTGCGCACCAGGGAATTGGTCCAGAAAGGCACGATCAGCAGGAATATCAGCACCAGTTGCCGTTGCTTTGCCACCTTCGATAATGCCCACGCAAAGGGATAGCCAATCAGCAGGCATGCCAGCGTAGTCATCGCCGCCATGTACAGCGAGTGCAGGAACACGTCCAGGTACAGGGGGGCAAACAGCTGCCGATAGGCGTCCAGGTTCAGAGGCAGCGACAGAAAGGTGGCCGGGTCCCGGGTCATGACACTGGCACCCACCACCAGAAGGTTCGGCGCCAGCACCAGGAACAGCAGCCAGCCCCAGACCAGGATCAGAACCGCCGTTTTGAAGGGCTGCTGCATAGCACTATGCATCGGCCGACAGTTCCTCTTCCGCCTCATCCAGCCCCGGTTCTTCCGGAAGCAGCCACTCCCAGCCATCGACCCAGCTCACTTTCACCGGCTCACCCAGCCGGTAGTCGAACGCCGGATCATCTTCATCAAAAAACTCGCTGGCCAGAACCTCGGTGCCATCGGCCAGGTGAATCACTGAATCCAGCGTGCTGCCCTTGTAGTTGCGCTCTACAATTTTCCCGGCCACGCCCTGGGCGTCCGCCGGATCCAGCACCCGGATATCCTCCGGCCGCAACAATACCTGGAGTTTCTGCCCCCCGGCCACCGGAAAATCCGGGCGCCGCAAAGTTCGCTTCAAGCCAAAGACATCCACAGTGATCGAGCCATCGTGAACCGACTCGACCGTTCCGGGGAAAAAATTGGTTTCTCCGACAAACCGGGCAGTGAACAGATTTGCCGGGCGCTCATACACTTCCCGGGGCGTACCCAGTTGCTGCACCACACCGTCCTTGAGCACAACCACCCGATCCGACATGGACAGCGCTTCTTCCTGATCATGGGTAACAAACACGAAGGTGATGCCCAGTTCCCGCTGCAGGCGCTTGAGTTCAACCTGCATGGTTCGGCGCAGTTTGTGGTCCAGGGCCGAGAGCGGTTCATCCAGTAGCAACAGCCGCGGCCGCTTGACCACCGCCCGGGCAATGGCAACCCGCTGCTGCTGGCCACCGGAGAGCTGGTGGGGTTTCCGGCGGGCGAAATCCTGCAACTGGACCATGGCCAGGACTTCGTCCACGCGCTGGCGAATTTCGTCTTTGGGCCGCTTCTCCATTTTCAGGCCATAGGCGACGTTGTCGAACACCGACATATGAGGAAACAGGGCGTAATGCTGGAAGACGGTATTGAGTGGCCGGTTTTCCGGGGAGGTGTGGGTGAGATCCTGCCCCGCCAGGGTGATTGACCCTGCATCCGGATGCTCGAAACCCGCCATCAGACGCAACAGCGTGGTTTTACCGCAGCCGGAGGGACCAAGAAGCGTGATGAACTCGCCGTCGTAGATCTCCAGATCCAGACCGTCCAGAACGGTTTTACCACTGAATTGCTTGGAAAGATTGCTCAGGGATAGCAGTGTCTGTTTCATCGGCGCTGCCCAAAGAATGAGCGGCCTATTTTTCCAGAAAGCGACACAAACAGAAAGGGGCTCCGGGTCTGGATTACCCCGAAGCCCCTTGTTCAGCGCGGCGGCCTTCAGCCGCCCCACACTGTTTCAGGCGTTACTCGGCAACGGTGTTGAGATAGGCCTTGTCCGAGATGTTGGTCCACTGGCGAACCTGTTGCAGGTAATCGCGCTGGGAGCTGATGATTTCCTTCGCCAGCGGATCTTCCTCGGCCGCCTCGGCCAGCAGCTTGTCGGTCGCGTTGCGCAAAGCGTCAATGACTTCCGGCGGGAAAGTCTTGTGGGTCACATCCGGGTAATCTTCCTTCATGCGATCCCAGGCAACGCCGCTGGCATGGGTGCTCTGGATATACATGTCATAGGCGGCGGTGCGCATGGCGACTCTCAGAATCTCCTGAAGATCCTTGGGGAGTTTGTTCCAGGTCTCCTGATTGACCAGGAACTGGACCTCCGCACCCGGCTCCTGCCAGCCCGAGTAATAGTACTTGGCGATCTGATGGAAGCCCATCTGGAAATCCAGCGCCGGACCAACCCATTCCACTGCGTCAATGGTGCCGCGCTCGAGGGCGCTGTAGAGCTCACCCGGCGGAATATTGGTAACGGCGACACCCAGCTCGGCCATCACCTCGCCGGCAAAGCCCGGCGTACGCATCTTGATGCCCTTCAGATCCTCCAGGGAGTTAATCTCTTCCCGGAACCAGCCGCCCATCTGGTTACCGGTATTGCCGCCCGGAAACGACAGCAGGCCGTACGGCTCATAGACCTTCTGCATCAGCTCCATACCGCCACCATAATAGAACCAGGCGTACTGCTCCGGGGCAATCATGCCAAACGGCACGGTGGTGAAGTACATGGCGTTGGGGATGGTGCCCTTGTAATAATACGACGCGGTATGACCCATGTCGTACTGGCCATTGCGCACCAGATCAAAAATCCCGAACGGTGCCTTGTGCTTGTTGGAGGGATCGATGCGAATCTGCAGGCGGCCGTCCGACATGGTTTCAGCCATATCGGCCATATGCTGGACGGTTTCCCCGAGAATCGGAGAATTGGGCCCCCAGGTCTGCGCAAGGCGCAGAGTGAAGTTTTCCTCGGCAACCGAGGAAACGCTGAACATTGTCGCTGCGGCAGCAACGGCCGCAAGCAGTGATTTCCGGATTGTCATTGTGTTGGCTTCCGTTATTGTTGGTATGAAAAACAGTTTTCCCGTTCCGGGTCCATCATAGCTTGCTCACAGTATTCCGCCAATCGTCGAGGCCGCCGGGGCAGCGAAATACTGTGAGCGTCGATCAGACCTTGAACTGCCCCACCAGCTCCCGAAGGCTCTCACCCAGGCGGGCCAGTTCGTGGCTCGCTTCGTTGGTCTGGGTTACGCCGGTATCGCTGCGCTGGGCGGCATCCACGATCCGGACCACATTCTGGTTGATCTCTTCCGCCACCTGGCTCTGTTGCTCGGCGGCCGTGGCAATCTGGGTAACCTGATCGTGGATCTGGCCAACGGACGATTCGTTGGTCCGCAGGGCATCGGTAGCATGATTGATACGCTCGACGGTTTCGTCCGAGCTCTTGCGGGAGTTACCCATTCGGTCCACCGCCGCGCGGGATTCGGACACAAAGCCGTTGATCATTTCCCGGATCTGGTCGGCGGATTCGGCACTGCGTTTGGCCAGCTGGCGTACTTCGTCCGCTACCACCGAGAAGCCGCGGCCATGCTCGCCGGCGCGGGCAGCTTCAATAGCGGCATTCAGGGCCAGCAGATTGGTCTGTTCGGTCACCGCATGGATCACATCCAGCACCTGCTGGATGTCGTCGGATTTTTCCGCCAGCGCGTTGATGCTTTTCGCGGTACCGTCAATTTCTTCCGACAGCCGGTTAACCGCACCCTGGGCACTGGCGATGGTTTCGCCGCCTTCCCGGGCCATGCGATCCGCATCCGAGGCGGCACTTTCAACCTCGTTGGCATTGCCGGAGATCTGCTGGATGGTGGCTGCCATCTCGTTTATAGCCGAAGCAATCTGGTCGGTTTCCGAGCCCTGCTCCTGCACCGACGCCCGGGTTTCATTGGCCACCCGGCTCAGCTCTTCTGCAGCCGAGGCTACCTGATCCGTGGTGGTACCCACTTCGCGCATGGTGTTCTGGATCTTGATCACGAAGGCGTTGAACCGCCGGCCCAGCTCGGCCAGCTCATCCTTGCCCTCATCCGGCAGTCGCTGGCGCAGATCGCCTTCGCCGTCGGCGATTTCCTGCATCATGTTGCTGACCTGTTTTAATGGCTGGGTCACCGTGCGGCCGACAAACACACCAATGAACAGAGCAATCACTACAACCACCACGGTAACCAGAAGAATGAAGCTGAGAGTCGCCGTCATGCTGGCTTCAATCTCCTTCCGGGCGGCGGCCACCTGTTTCTCGATATCGGTGATGTACACGCCGGCACCAATCATCCAGTCCCAGTCCGGAATGATGGTGGAGTAGGACATCTTCGGCTCTTCGTTACCGGAGGCCGGGTTCATCCATTCATAGTCGTAGAACCCGTTACCCTCGGCTGCCTCGAACAGATTACCCACCAGACGCTTCAGGGTGGGGTTGTTGGTCGGCCCCTCTTTGGACGGGTCCGGCGCGTAGGCCAGGTTGTAGACATCCCGGGTGTACGCGAACACATAGTTGGTTTCATCGAAGCGGATTGAGCGCAAACGCTCCGCGGCTTCCTCCTTGGCCTCTTCCTCACTCAGGGCCGGATCGTTCTTGGCTTCGAGTACCACAGCCCTGGCGGCATCGATCATGTTCTCCAGTCCGGTCTTGCGTGCCTCAAGAAGACTGGCCTCGAGACGCTCCAGTTCTTCCTCGCCATTTTCCTGAATCTGTTTTGCGGTAATCCAGGCCAGTGTCGCTGCCGTAATAAGTACTGGCACAAGTACTGCCACCAGCAAGCGCGTTCGTATTGTCAGTTGATTCAAAAATTTCATCGTGCCGCTCCCAAGGGGTTGTTCTGATGGCGAATTATCCACAGACCCGCCTGTCAGATCTGTTCCAGTTTGTTAAGACAGGTTTCAGGGGCCCGTGGCGCCGCCCAGGCTTCCGGGGCTAAACTGCTATTCGCAATAGGCTTTCCTATGGGTAAAGTATCGGCAGTCAGGTAAACATCTTGAGAATTTCTTAGACTAAAGGACCACGACGATGGTAGGCCTATGAAGCATCTGTTTCTGGTGCGCCATGCCAAATCCAGCTGGGCCGATGAGTCGCTCAGCGATCATGAACGCCCCCTCAACGCCCGGGGTGAAAGCCAGCTGGCACCCCTGGGGAAAGCCCTGAAATCCGTCGGCGCCTTCGATGGTGAGGTCTACAGCAGTGATGCCAGGCGCGCCCTCGCAACGCTTGAAGGCATCCTGCCGGACCCGATTCTGCCGGAACGCTGCCACACCCGAAGCGAGCTATACACTTTTGACTTCAGACGCCTGCTCGCATGGCTGGAACAAAGCGGCGACGAGGACCAGGTCACCCTTGTAGGACACAACCCGGCCTTGCTGGAGCTCGCCCAGTGGCTTGTGAAACAGGCCCCGGAGCAGTTACCGACAGCCAGCTTCATGCACATCCGGCTTCCGGTCAGACACTGGCACCAGGTTAGCCGTGGCAAAGGCAAGTTGATGGCCCTGCTGACACCCCAGGATTTCAGCTATGCCCACTTTGCCCGGAAGCTGAAAAAGAAGGCCAGGACCGATGGTGAGGACCCGGCCAAAGACATCCCCGACGCACTCCGCCACCAGGTAAAACGGCTGAGGCAGCTGGAACAGGGGGTCATTCTGGGCCTGGACGACGAATTCCTGCACCAGTACCGCATCGCTATTCGCCGCAGCCGGGCCATCGCCGAGTCAGTTCAGGAAGTGACCGGCGACCGCACCCTGGCAAACGCCGTGAAAAGCCTGAAGCGCCATGCCAAGGCCACCGGGCCGCTGAGAGACCTGCATGTCTTCCTGCAGGACCTGCCGGAACTGTGCGGAGACAACCGCGAGATTCAGGTGGCCCTGCAGGTCTGGTTCGAGCGGGAAGCGGACGGCGAACACAGGAAGCTGGTGAAGCGGCTGGCCAGCAAGCGCTACCGGGACAGCCTGGACGACTGGCGTAACCTGGTCGATTCCCGAAGCTTTCACAAACTGGCCGGAACACTCAGCCCCAAAGACATCCGAACGGCCGTGGAGCGTCGTATCACGGAGTTCAACAGGCGTACCGCCGAGCTGATGCACACCTCGCCGGATGACGACATCCACCGTCTGCGCAAGCAGCTCAAACGCATCCGCTACCTGATGGAACTGGATGCGAAAACCTGGAAAAGTGGCCTGAAAACCGTGAAGGCACGGCAACAGCTCTATGGCCGCTTCCAGGATCTGCACGTTCAGATTGAGCTGCTGACACAATTCCAGAAAGCCGCACCGGAGGTTCTTCCGGCTGCGCTCGCCGGCATCCGGCAAACCGTGGAAGATCGCAAGGCGGACGCTGGAAAACAGATTCTGGCCCTTGGAGGACTTGATGGAGCCCCGTTATGACACCCTGTTTTACGACGGACAGTGCCCGCTTTGCGCCAAAGAAATCCGCAGCCTGCGCAAGCTCCAGCGGGGCAACCTGATTTTCGCGGATATTCACCAACAACGGGACGGGAGTGCCAACCTGCCCAGCCGCGAAGCGCTGCTCAGGCGGCTTCACATGATGACCTGGACCGGCGAGTGGGTGACAGGCCTGCCCGCCAATGTTCGCGCCTGGTCCCACACCCCCTTCGGTTTCCTGTTCAGGCCACTGCTCTGGCCCGGCATCTTCCAGCTTGCCTCGCGGATCTATGAACGCTGGGCAGACAGGCGCTATGAGCGCAAATACGCCTGTGCTGTGTGCGCCGCGCCATCCACACCGGATTCGGCAGGGCACATCGTCAAACAGCCTCACTGAGCCACGGGACCAGGCGATCCGTGTGCACACTGGGAATGACAGGCGTGGACGGCACGGGTCGGATCATTCCGGGACATTTCCCGGGTCAGCCAGGCTCCTGCTCCAAGCAATAACACGCCGCCATAAAGCATACTGGGCGCCGGCACTTCATTGAAAATCAAAAAACCCCACATGGTGGCGACGGCAGGTGAGACGATGATATCTATCAGCGAATAAATATTGGCATTTATGGACTTGAGTACGATAGAGATGCCGAAATAGGCGAACCCCATGGATATCAGCCCCAGACCCACTGCCCAGAGCATGACAGGCAGTGACATCCCGATGCTCTCGTAGCGAATCATGCCGGTTATATCTCCGAGCCCTGCAATGAACACCGAGG
>Ga0114983_1000169_pt1 | contig 26551 bp, 15 predicted proteins | sample Shrwel_input2_RT_FD_87182 | JGI IMG/M metagenome (GOLD analysis project Ga0114983, IMG submission 87182) | Subsurface microbial communities from deep shales in Ohio, USA - Utica-3 well 1 S input2 RT | ecosystem: Environmental > Aquatic > Deep subsurface > Shale gas/oil reservoir > Produced... | reverse complement strand
TTATGGATCTGTTCGCCCATGGCCGACAACGCAAAGGCCATGCCGCCGGCCTTGGGTCTTAGCAGGTGTTTGAACGGTGAGTTTTGCTTCTGGTGCTTGCTGGGCTGAAAGCGGGTACCTTCGACAAAGTTCATCACGCTCACCGGCTTGTGCTTGAACTTGGCACAGGCCTTACGGGTAATTTCAATGTCTTTGCCCCTGAGTTTGGGGTTCTTTTTCAACTCGGCCGTGCTGTAACGTCGCATAAAGGGGAAATCCAGCGCCCACCAAGCCAGCCCAAGTACCGGGACGTAAATCAGCTCTTTTTTCAGGAAGAACTTGAGAAAAGGGATCCGCCGATTGAGCAGTCGCTGCAGGATCAGAATATCGACCCAGCTCTGGTGGTTGGCTACCACCATATACCACTCCTGCTCTGATAGCTCCGGAAGCTCATCTATATGCATCTTCAGCGGATGAAACAGCTTTTCTATGCCGCCGTTAACACTGATCCAGGCACTGGCACAGATGTCCAGAAAGTGGCTGCATAGGCGTTGCAACGGCTTAATGGGAAGCAGTTTTAACAGGCTGCCCAGTAGAATTGGCAGGCTCCAAAACAGGGTGTTGATAACATAGCCGCTAAAGGCAAGACAACCTCGGATCAAGGACAACTTGGGCTCCCTCAGGATCATAAAAAAGAAAAATCGACCGACTATGTTAACCGCAGTCGCCACCAGGCTTCAATCTTAAGCTGGCGTTGACAGGGAGTTAGGGCCTGCTTACTTAACCCTGAAATAGTTGACTTAACCAATATCAGAGGCATAAGTTGCGCCATCTGTTCTTTGCTCTGTGTTGAAGATGACTTGCAATGCAGTGTCTTCCAGTATTTTTCTGAGCCTCTTTCAGTATGTTGCTTTGTGGTGAAACAGCGCCTGTATCTTCAAATCCCTGGCGCATTTTTGGTGGAAGACGGTTTACTGTCAAGCGCAACACTGATGGCGGTAAATGGGACAATCGGCGCCGTTATAGGCTAGGACGGCACGGTGATTATGGCTGGTTAATTGATAGTGGCTTGTAGGTCGGGCAAATACTTTGGTCCAGCTGCTTGACTCTGGAGCTTACTCCAAGCTTTACACTCCTTGGCAATAGCAAACGGCCCGGATAGTCACATTTGAGTTCCGCGGCATCATTTGAGCCATAGCGCGAGGCACAGTTATGAGTCATTCCTGTTGTGATCCCAAATCTACTCCCGAGACAGTGAAGGCGGGGGCTAAGGACCCGGCAAATTGCACAGATAGCCAGATAGCCGGTAACGCCGCCAGTCATTCCAGCGAGCATTCTGGCTGTCATTCTGCTTGTTGCCATGATCATCATGAGTCCCATCAGGCCGACTCTGCTACCGAAATAAACACTGTCCGGCTTGCTCAAGGCGAGCAGCATCAGTGGCAAATCCTCGGTATGGATTGTGCCAGCTGTGCCCGTAAAGTCGAAACTGCGGTTTCCAGGGTGAGCGGTGTTTGCAGCGCCAGGGTGGTATTTGCCACCGAAAAGCTGCTGGTGGAACTGACGCCCGGCGTTTCACCCCAAGGCATAGTCGATGCTGTGTCTGCGGCCGGCTTTAAGCTTAAGCAGCAGACCCAAGCAGGTAAGGAAGGCCCAAAACCCGGCCCGGCGAGCCGGCTTGGCAAATACTGGCAACCCAAATACTGGCAACCTTTGTCACTGGCGCTGTTAATGTTGCTGGCGGCTCTGGCGCCTGCGAGTATCAGCCCCGGCCTGTTCACTCTGGCTACAGTTTGGGGGCTGCTGCCTATTGCCCGCAAGGCCTGGGCCCTTATTCGCAGCGGCACCCCTTTTGCCATTGAAACCCTGATGACTGTTGCCGCCATAGGAGCCTTGTTACTGGGCGAAACGGCTGAGGCGGCCATGGTGTTGCTTCTGTTTATGCTCGGTGAGCAGCTCGAATCGTTTGCGGCCGGCCGCGCTCGCGCCGGAGTCAGCGCCTTGATGGCATTGGTGCCGGATAAGGCATTGAGGTTGCAAGATGGCCAGAGGCAAGAGGTGGCCGCATCAGAGTTGCGCCCGGGCGATATTATAGAAGTTGCGCCTGGGGCGCGCCTACCTGCCGATGCCGAACTGCTTGATGCCTTGGCGGCATTTGATGAAAGTGCCCTGACAGGAGAATCTATCCCGGTCGAAAGGATTAAGGGCGAACGGGTCGCCGCCGGCTGCCTGGCAGCCGACAGGCTGGTAAAAATGCAAGTTGTCTCCGAGCCCGGCAGTAACGCCATAGACCGCATCCTGCATTTGATTGAAGAGGCCGAAGGGCAGAGAGCACCGATAGAGAGATTCATCGACAAATTCAGTCGCTGGTATACTCCAGCCATCATGCTGCTGGCCGTGATGACAGTGCTGTTGCCGCCTCTGCTGTACGCCGAACCTTGGGAGCAATGGATCTACCGTGGCCTGACACTGTTGTTGATAGGTTGCCCCTGCGCCTTGGTGATTTCGACGCCGGCGGCGGTAACCTCAGCGCTGGCGGCCGCAACCCGTCAGGGAGCCTTGATTAAGGGCGGCGCGGCATTGGAAGCACTGGCACATGTCGATACCGTCGCCTTCGATAAGACCGGCACCCTCACAGAAGGTAAACCTGAAGTCACCTTGGTGGAGAGCCTCACAGAGCAGGATGCGACCAAGTGGCTCAGGGTGGCCGCCGCCATTGAATTGGGCTCACACCATCCCCTGGCACTGGCGATAGTCAATCATGCCAAAGAGCAGCGGCTGGAACTGCCAGGCGCAGAAGCTATTCGGGCTTTACCCGGGATGGGCGTTGAAGGACAAGTCGATTCGCAAAACTGGCGACTGTTGGCCCCTTCAAGGCTGCCAAACCTAGCTCCTGAGTTGCTGCAACGCGTCACAGAACTGGAACAGCAGGGGCAAACCCTGGTGGTACTGTGTGATGCCGAGCGGGAGCTACTTCTTCCTGTGGCCATCTTTGCCCTCAGGGATCAGCTGCGCGTCGAGGCCGCCGAAGCCATAGCCAAGCTACGCCGTCTCGGTATCGACAGCATAATGCTGACCGGTGACAACCCAAGAACCGCCAAGGCGATTGCCGAGGAGCTGGCCATCGATTGGCGCGCCGGGCTGCTGCCGGAAGATAAAGTTTCTGAGGTGGCGGCATTGGCCAAGCACCGTAATGTGGCCATGACAGGAGATGGAATTAACGATGCCCCGGCAATGAAGCGAGCCAGTATTGGTATTGCTATGGGCGGCGGAACCGATGCCGCGCTGGAAACCGCCGATGCGGCCCTGACCCATAATCAGTTGGGAGGGGTGGCGGCAATGATCCACTTAGCCAGGGAAACCCTGAGCAATATTCGCCAGAACATAGCTTTGGCGCTGGGGCTGAAGGCGATTTTTCTGGTGACCAGCTTACTGGGGATCACCGGCCTCTGGCTGGCGGTGATGGCCGATACCGGCGCAACTGTGTTGGTAACCGCCAACGCCTTGAGACTGCTTAGAAAGCGCTACTGAAATGTATTGGTGTTGATAACAATAAAAAGAGGAAGGTACCCGTAGACCTGAGCACCTTCCTCTTTCAAACGGACTCAGGTCATGCCTTGGAGCATGCCATTAGGGTGTAGAGCTTGCCCTCAAAGGTATTGCTGCTGGGCCATACTGCAGTGTCTATCCGCTGAATATTGTTGAAGCCGCACTCGTTTAACAGCTGCAGATATTCCTCATCTTGCCAAGCCTGCATCCGGCTGCCGAATCGCGTCACCTTGCCGTTTTCTTCAATCACCCAAAACAGTGTGGAACTGGTTTGGAGTGCCTCGTCCCAAGCATGCTCCGTCAGCAGCAGGTGGGGAGCATCAAGAAATAGGCCCTGTGAATGCCTTTGCCAGCTTGGCTCAGCCTGTCCCTGCCGTTTGACTTCATCAAAGCTGTGAACTTCTACAACAAGCTTGCCATTCGGCATCAGCCAGTTTGCACAATGCTTGAGTAAGTTCTTGGCATCCGCTGCGCTGAAAACATTCAGCTCACCGAAGGTCATCATGATGAAGTCAAACTTCTTGGTCGGCCGGTAGCTTCTGACATCCAGCAGTTGATAGTCGATATCCAGTCCAGCCGTCTGCGCTTGTTGTTGGGCGTAGGTTATAGAGGCTGGTGAGAAGTCAACGCCGGTGCAGCAAAAGTCGCGTTTTGCCAGCAATTGAGTGTAAAAGCCGGGGCCACAACCCAGATCCAGCACTTGTGCGCCAGGAGCCAGTTGGCTGCAGAGCCAATTCACCTGGCGCTCAATCACCGCCAGTTTTCTACTGGCCCAATCGTGCTCCTGGAAGAGGTGGTTTTTCAGCATTCGCTGGCTGAAATCGGCATTATTCCAGGGAATTTTGCTTTCGTTCGGCGACAGCCTTATTGGCAAATGCTGGCTGATTAGCTTATTGATATTCATACATTTCCTTGCTTTTCTAAAGCTTACTTGTGTATGCGGCCTGTCATTTTGGTAAAGTTGAACCACTGGCCGTTTTCGGCGGCCATCATCTCGCGATCCCGTACGGCATAAGGGTTGTCGCATGCCAACCACTCCTGCCATGCCTGGGTGCACTGCCCGCTCTCTTCGCACAATTCCATCTGTAAAAATGCGCTCTGTTGCCAGAGTTGCATCCACCAGTCGACGGTGAAAAAGTTCATCCCGGGCTGCCACCAGGGGGCCAGCTCAGGGGCAACGCTTTGCTGCAGTGGAAAAGGCTTTTTCAGCCCGGGCACCACTATGGCGACCTGGCCGCCCGGCTTGATAAAAGGGGCGAGGTGGGTGTCAAAAAACGCTGAACTGGCACCAAAGTAGTGGTAGGCATCGATAGACAAGACAGCATCGAAACTGTTTTCTGCAAATGGGGCATGTCCCGGCCGCATCTGGGTTACGTCAAAGTTCACTGCCGTGATCTTGTCTTTCACGCCTGCGGCCTTGAATCTTGCCTGATTGTCTTCGGCCGCTATCCAAAGATCCATAGCGGTGACTTCGAGGTTGAAGGCCTTTGCCAGATAGATGGAGGTGATGCCTGTGCCACAGGCCAAGTCCAGCACCCGCATCCCTGGTTGCAGTTGCAGTGACCGGCAGACTTCTTCGGCCAGAAGCTGGGCGTTGGGACCCATCATGTTGCTGTTGATATAGTCACGGGAAAATAGTGTATTCATCTTTCTTTCCTCAACGGTTGTCCAGTTGGGCGCGCACATTGTGCAAGCCGGTCGTGGTTATGCGATAGGGCTGACCTTTGACAGATTTGATCAGTTTTTTGGCTTTGAGCTTTTTGAAAATGGCGAGGGTACAGTCGCAAAGAACAAGCCCTTCGCGGCTATAACATTCAACGGCTGTGACGCGACCTGAAGTGTCGCGGAAATAACAAATGCGTCCGCCTTTGGCGAGGACGTGCAGGGTACGTTGTTCCTGACGGGATATATTCATACTGGAAAAACTCGATAATCATCATGAGCAAAACATGTGGGCACTTGTTAGTGTCCACCTTTGATTTACGCGCATTGATAATCAGACCGACCTTGGAAGGTCAGTTAACTGATTATCTGATGATTACAATCTCCAGCATCAATGCCTCAATGAGAGTTGAAAGTAGCTTTACCGCTCAATTTTTACCACTAAGGATGCTAGATGTAAATCAACCGCTTGGGGAACTGTGATTTTAGGCTATTTTTCGTTCAGGGTTATAACGGCAATACTAGGTCACTGATGAAGCTCATGTTTTGAATTGAAAGGCGCTCAGGTAAACGTGGGTTTATTCGTTTATCTGAGCGCCTTTGCATATTTGCTGCTTGGTTCAACTCTTAGGTTAAGTCCAGTGGGAACTACTCCTCGATTTGTTGGTGGCGGGTGAGGTACATAAGTATCAGCATTATCAGTACCAGCAATCCGGTTCCCATCAAGAGGGCGTAATCTTCCAGCTGGAGTATGGAGTAGAGTACACCGTAGAGACTTGCCAACATGGCGGCAACTATCGCTCCTTGGCGCCGACTACCACTGGCGCTGGCAACATACAGCGGAATACTGAGCAGGGGAACCGCAGCTGCCACCAGATAAGCGGTTAAAAACAGCAGGTGTTCCGACAGCGACAGCAGTAATAGATAGAAGAGGCACATGGCACCACCCACCATCAGATACTGTACTGCGCTGAGGCGTGACTTGTTGCCCAGCTCGAAGATCAGCAGCAGTATGTAGGTCAGCAAAATAAAGAGTATGCCGTACTTGAGCGACCTTTCTATCTTGCCGTAGTGAGTCACGGGTTCGAACAGGGTGACACTGGCACTGATCTCGGTGAGATCCCGGCCATCACTGGCGCGGAACACCTGAGGGAAGTTGCGGCTCAGATGACTTATCTGCCAGTTGGCATCAAAACCTTCAGTGCTGAGATTACGGCTGGCGGGCAGGTAACCCTGAAAACTGGGATGTGGCCAATCGGCATGGATATCTATCTGGCTCAGTTCCGCCAGTGGCAGTACCTCCAAGCCCTCAGAACCTCTGAGGCTGAGCTGGAATGTCAGTTGGTACTCACCTTGGCTCGGATCCAGCGCTATGGTGCGATGAAAGCCGCGGCTAAGGCCACCTGTGTTATCCAGCCCTGTACCGGACATCAAGCTGGGCACGCCCTGCTCACCAGCCAGATTAAAACGACTGACAGTCTCAATAGCCTGGTTGGCTGAAACGCCGAACACCAAGCGCGCCTGGTTATAGTCAAATCCGAGTAGCCCTGGGATATTTATTTTAGGCAGTTCGAAGTCGGCCCGGCCTTTGACTTGGCCCAGATACACGAGTGACTGATAGATGCCGCGATGGCGGAATTCATGTTTAAGACCGGCATCGAGCGTCATGCCTTTGGGCAGGATCAAGAGTTCATCGCTGTAGACCTGACGACTGCGGTGTTGTTTGCCGTCGATATTGCTGTCGGAGATCACTTCGTAGCGAAATGGCAGTACCAAAACCGGACCGGCCAAGGTTTGGGCATCGCCCCAGGTATGGCCGATCTCACGCACCACTTGGCGATAGAGGCTTTCTCTGTCCTGGCTGAGATCCTGGATCATTCCAAGTGGGATCAATGACAACAGACCCACCATGGCCACCGCAAATAGCTTAAGAGTTAATTTGGATTTGAGTTGAGGCAGCGCCGTGTGACCATTTTGTTTCTTCATTAGGCTTTTCAGCAGTAGATAAGCCCCGAAACCTATGGCTCCAAGCAAGGCCAGCGCTATTAGCATGAGGATAACTTGAAATATCATGAGGTATGTTCCTTTAACCTACTCGTTGCAGCATTAAAGCAGATTTGGCTGGAGATATCATGACAAGTCACTGATCAATAGTGGCAAAATTATGCCTATACCAAATTGGAGAAATATTGAATTAGGTTTACTTGAATAACGCCGACAAGTGAATGGTTTTACTGTCACATTTATTGTGACAATGTGGTCATGATTGAATCATCTATAATGAGTGTGAATCGATGCTGCAGTCATTTAAAATAACCGACCATGTGAATTGGTATGATGACTCTTATGAAGTACTTCTCTAAAGCTTGTTGGTTGCCGATTTTTTTCAGTCTGCCCCTGCATGCTGAACTGGCCGATTTTGACGACTATGGGCCGCTCAGGGTTTATGCCCAGTCTCCTCTGCAGTCCAGCAGTTTGACCCCCATGTTGCGTTCGGGCTTTTCCATGGCAAAGGGACAAAAAGAGTGGTATCTGACCGGTAATATGGCCAGCGTCTGGGCCGAGACAGAAGATTATCTGGCTGACTATTATCACAACTCTTTAACCGGTGGTCTCAAGTGGCAAATCGATAACCGTTGGATGTTGGACGCCAACTATACTTGGCGTTTCAGTGGTAACAACCATTTGGATTCACTGACAATGTGGTTTCACGATGCTTTCGGTTTTGATCAGAATGGTCGTGACCATCAGCCACGAAATCAGAATCAGATCTACTCCAAGCAACATAATGTGAATATCAGCGATTTTGGTGGTGAGACCCTAAACAATGCCTTCAACATTTATCTCGGGTATCAGTTGCTGCAGAATGAGCACCATGGCCTGTCTGTTGGGGGGAGCCTGTATTACAACTATGTGGGCTCGGGGCCTTTCGCCAATGAAAACTTTGAGCAGGCGTTGCAGCTGAATTACAGCTATCGCAACGGACGGCATAATTTCCATTCAACACTTGGCTTGAGTTTCCGTGAGGACGAAGAGGTACTGTCGGACATGCCTTATAAGTCCAATGCTTTGATGCTTGGGCTGGGTTATGAATATCGTGTTGGTCGTCATGGCTGGATGCTGGAGTATCACAGGTACGAAGGAATGACAGAAGCGGATGATGACTTCTCTGAAGCTTCAAATGAAGCTGTGCTGGGCTACCGCTATTATCTGGATCGCAGTGCTATAGAGTTTACTGTGATTGAAAACTTCCTCAACATGGATAACAGCACGGATATCGCCTTTACTCTGGGCTATCGGCATATGCTTTAATTTAGCTGTGTTGAAACATAAGGCCGCTCATGAGCGGCCTTATCTATTTTGGGGTGAGATGGGTTACTCAGCCTGCTCAGCTTTGGCTTCCAGCGCTTCGACTCTGGCTTGCAGGGCTTCCAATTTTTCCCTGGTTTTCAGTAACACGTGTTGCTGCACTTCAAACTCTTCCCGGGAGACCAGATCCAGCTTCAGCAATTGGTGTTGCAGTACTTGCTTGCTGCGTTCTTCAAACTCACCGGCAAATTGCTTCAGCCCAGAAGGCAGGTTTTCGCTCAGCTGTTTGGCCATTTCTTCGATTTTCTTGGGGTTGATCATCTCTTTAATCCACTGGCAAGGTTTTAACTGATTGTAACTTATAGGCTGCATTGAACCCAAGGCTAACCTAAGGAAGATGCGAACCCGTCCCATGAGTGCTCTGCTTTGGCTTACAGACCTGGAAGCAAGAATTGGAGTTCAGCAAATGGCCCAGGTCCTTTGCCAGAAGTTTCCCTAACGGGATTTGGGGGCTGTCTCCGGCATTGATTCTGGTATGATCCCTGCTTCTAGAGTGTCCTTGTGTGAGATATCGATAACCCATGAAACTTAATCCTGCCCAGAATGAAGCCGTCCATTATGTTTCCGGTCCCTGCCTGGTATTGGCTGGCGCCGGTAGTGGCAAGACCCGGGTTATCATCAACAAAATAGCCCACCTGGTGCAGAAGTGTGGTTATCAGGCCAAGCATATTGCCGCAGTGACCTTTACCAATAAGGCTGCGCGGGAGATGAAAGAGCGGGTGGCTCAATCCATGGGCCGCAAGGAAGCCAGGGGACTGTGGATTTCTACCTTTCATACTCTGGGGCTGGAAATTATCAAGCGTGAACACAAGACATTGGGCCTCAAGGCCGGCTTTTCTTTGTTCGATGATCAGGACACCTTGGCGCTACTCAAGGAGTTAACCCAGGACGAGCTGCAGGAGGATAAAGATCTGCTGCGGGCGCTGGCGACCATGATCTCCAATTGGAAGGGGGGCTTGGTGATCCCGGATCACGCCCGCAAGATAGCCAAGGGTGAACAGGAGCAACTGTTTGCACTCTTGTATCAACGTTATGCCCAGCATATGAAGGCTTACAATGCGTTGGACTTTGACGACCTTATCCTGCTGCCAACTCTATTGCTGCGGCATAATGCCGATGTCAGAGCCCGTTGGCAGGCACGGATCCGTTACCTGCTGGTGGATGAATATCAGGATACCAACACCAGCCAGTATGAACTGGTTAAATTGCTGGTGGGGGAGCGGGCGCGTTTTACTGTGGTAGGCGATGATGACCAGTCCATCTACTCCTGGCGTGGTGCCAAGCCGCAAAACCTGGTGTTGCTGGGTAAAGACTTTCCCGAGCTCAAGCTCATTAAGCTGGAACAAAATTATCGCTCCAGTCAGCGAATATTACGGGCGGCCAATATTCTGATCGCCAATAATCCCCATGTGTATGATAAGTCGCTGTTCAGTGAGTTGGCCTATGGCGAGCCGCTGCGGGTACTGTTTGCTGCCAATGAAGAGCAGGAAGCCGAACGGGTGGTGGCCGAAATCATTCGCCATAAGTTCATGGGCAAGACCAGCTATGGGGAATATGCCATCCTTTATCGGGGGAATCACCAGTCCCGCTTGCTGGAACGGGCGCTGATGACCAACCGTATCCCCTATAAGCTCAGTGGTGGCACCTCATTCTTTGCCAGAGCCGAAATCAAGGACATCATGGCCTATTTGCGTTTGGTGGTGAATCCGGATGATGATAACGCCTTCCTGCGTATCGTTAACCTGCCCAAGCGTGGGATTGGCCCGGCAACCTTGGAAAAACTCGGGAATTTTGCCAACCAGAAACATATCTCCATGTTTGAGGCGATTTTTGCTCCTGAATTGAATCATCACCTGCCTCCGGCGGCTATGGGCTCACTCTATGAGTTTGGTCGCTTCATTGTCGATACCGGTGAAATCGCTCAGCGGGGTGAGGGAGTCGATGCTATCAAGCAGTTGATCCGCAAGATAAACTACGAAGATTATCTCTACGAGACCAGCACCAGTGCCAAGGCCGCTGAGATGCGGATGAAAAATATTTCCGAACTGTATCGCTGGGTGACGGAGATGTTGGCCGGTGACGACCTGGATGAGCCCATGAGTCTGCCAGAAGTGGTTAATAGGCTGACGCTCAGGGACATGATGGAAAGAAACAATGAGGATGAAAGTGGTGATCAGGTGCAGTTGATGACGCTGCACGCCTCAAAGGGGCTGGAGTTTCCTTATGTGTTTATGGTGGGGGTGGAAGAACGAATTCTACCGCATCAGACCAGCATAGATGAAGATAATGTCGATGAAGAGCGGCGTCTGGCTTATGTTGGTATCACCAGGGCTCAAAAAGAGCTGTGGTTTATGCTTTGCCGTGAGCGGCGCCAATTTGGCGAAACCATGCGCTGTGAGCCCAGTCGCTTCTTGATGGAGCTGCCTCAGGATGACTTGGTCTGGGAAAATCGCAAGCCGCAGCAGAGTGAGCAGCAAAGGATGGAAACCGGTAAGGCTAACATCGCCAATCTGCGGGATATGTTCAAGAAGTAAGGGTTAGAGCCGGTTTCAAAACACGGCTTAGGCGCAAACTTGGGTTGCCGTATCTATGGGCTTGGTGCTGTTCCCCTTGCTGCTGACGGGGTTCAAGCGATTCCCAAGAGCTTGTCCCTGGCCTGAGTTAAAGCCCATTTGTGCCAGTTGCTGTTTCTGCTCTTGGGTATTGATACCATCCAATACCAGCTCAAGTTCCAATGCACCAGCACTTAGGTTTATCGCTTTGAGTAAACGCCTGTGATGTGGGCTTTGCAGATGTGACACCAGGCTGGCATCTAGTCTCAGTACGTTGACCGGCAGGAAGGATAGGCTGATCAAGGGACTGTAACCACTGCCGTAACCTGTGATCCCCAGAGTGACTTGCAAACGTTTAAGCACTTCAAAACCATTGATATGGTTTTCCAAATCCCGTGACAGAGATTGTTCGTGGAAAAACAAACATAGGTCGGTAAGCGGGAACTGACAGTTCCTTAGGCAGTTTTTCAGGCTGCGAAGTGCATGTTTATGCTTGAGGTGCTGGCTACAGATGGCCAGATGTAATTTGGTGCCTGAGTTGAGTTGCAGCTTGGGAAGTTCACTGTTCAGCGCTTCGATTGCATACCTGTCCAGCTCCAGTTGTAAGTTGGCTTGCTCTGCCAAATTGGCGAGCTGTTGTTGTTTGATTTTACCGTGTTGTGGATGGGGCCAATACAGACGCACATCCAGGGCTTGAAGCTGCCCGGTTTTAAGATCCTGCACTGGGAAGTAATCGAGCTGGATTTGCTGGGTGTCCAGGGCGGTTCTCAACTCATTTTCCAGACTTACGTCTTGCATCAATTGCTGATGCGATTTTTCATCGAATACCACATAACAACCCTTGCCGCGGGTCTTGGCCATGTACATAGCAGTGTCGGCATCCCGCAAGATGGACTCACTGGTGTCATCCCTGTGATGGCCGCTGACGGCTATGCCGATGCTGGCGCCTGAGTTGAACTGTTTATCTGCTAGCTCATAAGGGCGTGACAGTTCCTTAAGGATCCGCTCTGCGACTTCTTTGGCATCGTCGGTTGTGCGTAATCCATCCAGCAAAATCACAAATTCATCTCCGCCCAGACGGGCGAGAGTGTCATTGTCGCGGATACAAAACTTGAGCCGACTGGCTGTTTCTACCAGAAACCTATCACCTTCCAGATGTCCTAGTGTGTCATTAATCAGCTTGAATCGGTCGAGATCGACGAACAAGAGTGCGAATTTATCTTGTAGATGGCGGCGATTATGTTTAACGGCCTGGTTCAATCGCTCCATAAACATCAGCCTATTGGGCAGGCCTGTCAGGGCGTCGTGTTTGGCGTCGTGCAGCAGTTGTTGCTCTGCCTTACGGCGCTGGGAGATCTCTTTTTGCAACTCTTGGTTGGTGGTGGCCAGTTCACGGGTGCGTTCCAGAATCTTTTCTTCCAGTGCTTCGTTACTGCGTTTCAGTGCCTCTGTGGCCAGCTTACGTTCAATGGCTGTGGCGATATGCTGTGACACAAAGGTTAACAGTTCGAGATCCTTGAACTGGTAGTTCTGATGCATGCTGAAACTATAGATAGTCAGGGCACCGGCAATTTTGTCTTGAATAAATAACGGCACGCCGATCCACTGGTGCATGTTCTGTGTTTGATTCAGGTCAGGTGCCTTGCTGTAAATCTCTTTGGTGCACACCAGAGATTGGATATCGCTTTGATCCAGCAATACAGGACGTTTTAACCTGAGTAGGTATTCCACCAGTCCATCCATCAAGGGGCGACACTTGGGGGCGGTATCATTGAGTTGAGAAACATAGAAGGGAAAGTGCAGCTCAGTTGCGGTTTCATCCAGCAAGGCGATGTAACAGTTGTTGGCTGGTAGCAAATGGCAGAGAACCCGGTGCAGCTCGGTATAAAACTCGCGATCATCCAAGTTGGAGGAAGACAGTTCGGTTATCTCAAACAGGGACTTTTGTAGTCTCTCGGCTCGGCGTCTCTCATAAACTTCCTGTTTTAATCTACCATAGGCCTGGCTCAGCTCCTGGGTTCTTTGGCTGATGGCTTGTTCAAGTTGCTCATGATGCCGCAACCGTTCCATGACTCCTGCGATGTGATGACTAATAAAAGCCATTAATTCAAACTCCATCTCGCCGTAGGAACTGGCTGGGTTGTAGCTTTGCACCACCAAGACACCAATAGCTCTGTCATTTTGTATTATGGGTACTCCAAGCCACTGATGACAGGATGACCCTAGAGCTATGATTTCGCCGGCATCGGCCAGTTGTTTTGCCTTGTGTTCGTCACAAAGCAGGGGGGTGGCAGTTCGCAACACATAGCCGGTAAGGCCTTGCGTTAAAAGTTGGGATAACTCTTGTCCCGGATAGAGTTCGGAAGGGTGGGAGTCTTTTTCATCGGAGAAAAATGGTAGCTCAAGATGTTGTTTCTGGGCATCAAGCAGAGAGATATAAAAGTTGTCGGCAGGGATCAGTTGCTTAAGACATAGATGCATGCCCTGATAGAAGCCCTCCATAGAGGTAGCCTTGTTGGCAATATTGGAGATTTCCAGCAGTGCATTTTGGGTGGCTTCGGCTCGTTTATATTTGGCCGCCAGACGTTTGAGTCTGGCAACTCGTTTTTTCAGTCTTGAGATTTCCAGAGCCGAATTCTGATGGAAAGCGTCATCCCTAAACATGTTATCCGCCGAGGAACAAAATGATAATAGCTTTGTATGGTTTTTAATCAAAGGATAGAAATAACATGAAACATAGTATTATCCAAGTCAATTTTTTGGCTGGTGTCGGATATTTGTTGTACTGTTTCAGTCAAAACTTGAGCAAACAACCGAAAAAAAGCAAATCAGGTGTAGACGTGGGGGGGAAATCCACCTACTATATGCGGCGCTGACACGGCGGGCGCCCATAGCTCAGCTGGATAGAGCGCACCCCTCCGGAGGGTGAGGCCGAGGGTTCGAATCCTTCTGGGCGCACCAGTTTGATTCAAGCGTGCCAGTCAGTGAAAGAAATATCAGTGGTGATTGTAGCTCAGTTGGTAGAGCCCCGGATTGTGATTCCGGTTGTCGTGGGTTCAAGTCCCATCAGTCACCCCACTTCTTTCGTGAAGCGAGTCGGCTTCAAATCTTACGGTGATTAGCGCAGCCTGGTAGCGCATCCCGGTTTGGGAACCAGAGTGGAGCAGGGGGTGACCCTCTTATTATCAAGGTATCCAATAAAGCAATATTTCGGTGATTAGCGCAGCCTGGTAGCGCATCTGCTTTGGGAGCAGAGGGTCAGAGGTTCGAATCCTCTATCACCGACCAAATTTGATTTATCTGACTTTACGTCGGGTAAAAGCTGGAAAGTATTCAGCAACACAGTATTTCGGTGATTAGCGCAGCCTGGTAGCGCATCTGCTTTGGGAGCAGAGGGTCAGAGGTTCGAATCCTCTATCACCGACCAAAACATTTAAGCCCCTGAGAAATCAGGGGCTTTTTGTTTTTATCTTCATAGTTTCGAACTTGTGATGACCTTTAAGATATTCTCATGGGTACAAGTGGAATTCAGTGATTAGTGCAGCCTGGTAGCGTATCCTGACTTGGAAACCAGAGTGGAGCAGAGGGTCAGAGGGTCGCATCTTCTATCACCGATCAAAACATTTAAGCCCTTCATAAATCAGGGGCTTTTTGTTTTTGGCATTTAAAGCCTTCCTGTTTTTATCCTCAAGGTGCGTGAGTATCTTGGAGCTTCCCTGTTTCGACGGCTTAGCCTAAAACAAAGGCTCCCCGAAGGGAGCCCTATATCTGTTATTCAACATTCACAGGTGGTGAAATAAAGCCTTGGTATGCTTGGGTCTTGAGTGGTGTAAAGCGCTCCAATTGCGCTTTTTCCTGGATGCCTGTCACTATCACATCGATTTCCAATCCTCGGGCTACGTTGACCAATGCCCGGCACAGTTCACTGTTGTGTTGATTTTCATCATATTGAGCAAAGGATTGATCCAGCTTGACATAAGCCGGTCGCAGGCTTTGCAGATATGACATGGAGCCGAACTGACGGCCGAAGTGGTCTATTCCTATACTGGCACCATTGTCGCGAATTATGGTGCACAGTGCCTGACAGGCGTCGATATCGGTATAGATGGCGGCTTCAGGTAACTCAAAGGCCAAACGACTTGCGTGGCGGCTGTTACGCAGGAAGTGATTGAGCCATTCGTGGAACTTGGGATCGCTGATGCTGTGATGGGTCAGGTTAACCGCAATGGCTTCGGCATTCTTCTCCAACAACTCATCTTCACTGATCTTTTCAATCAGGCAGCGGTCGAGCAAGCTACCCAGAGACAAAAGCTCGACATAAGGCATGAACTGGCCTGCATGCACCAGTTTGTCACCTATTTGCAACTGACAGAAAAGTTCCCGCTGCAGTATATTGTCAGACCCTTGATAGTGCACAGCTTGCCAACGGAAACGGAATTGTTTGCGGTTAATTGCGTCGGTAAGCTTATCGCGCCACTGCTCACGACTGAACAACTGCTGTTCGTTGGTCTCCAACCAGTGATAAACCTTGCCTTCCTTGAGGGCGATTTGCAGGGCGTTATCCGAGCGCGCCAGCAGCTCGGAACTGGTCATCTGCCCGATACGTTCGGCAATACCTATGGCGTAATCTTCATTGGGCTTACAACCCGCCTTGACCATTTCCTGGTTGGTTGTACGGATCAGGGTTTGTAGATACTTACTCAATTGTTCACGTTCAACATTGGTGATCAAGAAAGCAAATTCATAGGCGGCGATACGGGCAATGACAGATTCACAGATTTCGCCCAACTCATGCTGCAGTTTTTCTGAAAGCAGCTTGATGGTTTCGTCTCTTACCTGATAGCCATACTTGCTGTGGACTTCTTCGAGCCAGTCGAACTTGACCATCATCAGAGCGCCGCTGCCGGGTTCACCTAGCCAACCGCCAACGCGGCCCATCATATATTGACGATTAGGCAGGTTGGATACCTGATCCACCAGATTCTTTTTCCTGAGTGCAGTGACTTCTTCATCCAGAGAACTGAAAATTTTCTTCAGTTGGGCTGACATGCTGTTAAAAGCGTTGACTACATCCCTGAGTTCCAGGGTTTTAGGCAGCGGCATATCCGGGCCGAATTCCCGTTTGGCAATGCTTTTGGCGTGTTCGGCAATGGAGTGCAGTGGACTGAGGATCCATGTCAGGCCCAGGCGCGCAAACAATATGGCGACCAAAAATAGAATTGAAAAGGCTATTAAGGTATGGCTCATAATGCGCCACAGTTCGTGATAACCAAACCCAGGGTGAGCGGTAATTTCCAGTTTGGCCAGTTGCAGCCAACCTGAAGTAATGGTGCTTTCTTTACGCAAAGGGGTAAAGATCCCCAGATTGATAAACCATTGGGGAACATCTTCGATGCGAATATTGTTATTCCAGACCTGCTGTTTGCCATCAACCAGCCAAGTTAGCTTCACCTGTTGGTAATAGCCTCCCTCGAAGATGACATTAACCATGGTTTCTGCGGTGGCGAGATCACCGGCTTCCAGTGACGGAACCAACATCAATCCCAATGAATGGCTGACATTATTGAGGTCCGACTCCATCTGCTCGGTTAGAAAGTTCTGGGTCTCATTGAATTGCACATAGCCCACACTGGCGACAACCAAGAGAAACAGCCCAAACAGTAACGAGTATATCTGTCGAAACAGTGTCATTGCTGTAGCTACTCCAGTTTTAATTTTGGCTGACGCAAGCGATCAGCCCCTAATCTGTGTCTCAGGTCATTCCACTTTTCCAAGCGAGCGGATGATCCTGCTAATACACCGCGTCCTTTCTCTTTGTTTAGCCACAATTGTTTACCGTTAAAGCTGTATACGGGGATCAGATCTCCACGTTGTGTTGCCGGTTTGAGCTCGCGATCCAGATTGTCCAGAATAAGAGGGACAGAGGAGGGCGTCTCATAATAGGCCAGCACCATATGGTACTGATTAACACTGGTTGCTTTAACCATAGTGATGCGCATCTTGTCTTCAGGGATGCCCAACTGCAGCAGCGTGAAGTATTTGGCGATGGAGAAGTCTTCACAGTCACCGCCATTTACTCCGATAAACTCCAAAGGGGTGGCCCAGTAATTAGCCATCCCCCAGAGTTTGCTATCATCTACAAAGCGAAACAGGTTAAAGAAGTTGTTTACCTTGGTGATTTTTCCCATATCGTCCAACCCTTGTGCCTCGTCCAGTATCTTGAACCAGGCTCTGGCCCTGAGGCCAGCCCGCTCGCCATAACGTGATTCCAGCGTTTTGGTAATGCTGTTGGCGTCTAGCTGTTGGGTGGATGCGGCGTACAGGCATGACACGGCCAGAGTCGATGCCAGTACTGTGTAATGGCAGACCCTTCTGAGCAGTGAATACTGGTTGAGCCTGCCTGTCATATGGGGATATCAAGGTCCTATTTCACTTCTTGATCCACAGTGTAGATGTTCCACTTCATATCGGCCATAGTATCCTCGCCTGTTACCTCGGCGATAACCCGGCGGTTACGTTTGTGGGCCAACTGAGTGTCTGTTGGATCTACAGGTTTATCGTAGCTGTAACCTACTGCGGTTAGTCTATCGGCGGTAATGCCGAATTGATCTTCCAGCACTTTGGTTACGGCATTTGCCCGATTTTGCGATAGCTTCAGGTTGTGATCATAGCTACCGGTACGGCTACAGTGCCCTTCGATGGTCACCTTGGTGCTGGGATATTGCTTCATAAAGTCAGCAATGACACCAATTTGATCATAATACTGAGGATCTATGTAGAAGGAATCGTTGGCAAAAAGTATCTTCAACTCGGAGCGTTCATTGATAGGCTTGATCTTACCACAACCATAGTTATCAATGTTGGCACCTTCGACAGTGCCTGAGCAGCGTTCACGGGCTTCAATAACACCGTCTCTGTCATGATCATTGAGGTCGTTGACCTGAGCCGTCGGTTGATCCATGGATACAGTGTCACGCATTGAGCAACCCGCCAGTAGGGCGACGCTAAGCAGAGTGATAAAGAGTTTCATTATTTAACTCCTCCTTCATATTCACGCTCCCCTTTCCATACATCGGGGCGAGTGACTCTAAGCGAGTCGAGTAGTTGTCCTGTGGCATTGAGTACGCGGTATTTGGCAATCACTTCGTCATACTCGGCGGTCAGATAGTCTTTTCTGGCTTCAAACAGTTCATTCTCGGTATCCAGCAAGTCGAGCAGGGTACGCTGACCCAGGTTGAATTGCTGTGAGTAGGCGACTTGAGTGTCCTTGGCTGCAATGACATGATCGCGAATATATTGCTTCTGTGGTCCCAGGAACTCGTATGCGTTCCAGGCAAGGTTGGCGCCTTCAACCACTTCACGATAGGCGCGCTCACGGATCTCCTTCGCTTCACCTATCTTGTAGCTGGCTTCTTTTTCACGGGCTAAATCACGGCCACCGGCGAACAGGTTGTAACGCACTCTCACCATGGCAAGAATGTCATTGTTGTGGCCTCCGACATTTTGGCTGGCGATCCGGCTAAAGCCGTCTTCACCGTCCAGGTTGTTGTTCATGTTACCTTCTACTTCCAGCGTGATCTTGGGATAGTAGTTGGATTGAGCCGAAGACTTCTCATATTCGGCGGCGCGGATATCACTGGCGGCCGATTTGAGAATGGGATGGTGCTCCTGTGCCATCTTGATACTGGAGTCTACGTCCGCCGGCAACATATCGGCATCCGGAACCGGTACTATCAGGTCTTCCGGTTGCTGATGAGTAATGCGGAAAAACTGACTCTTGGCATCGAGGAAGTTATTGCGTGCAGACACTACGTTGGCATTGGCGCGAGCTAGACGACCCGTGATTTGTGACAGATCCGCGGTAGAGCCCAAGCCCGAATCGGTACGTTGCTTGATCTGCTCGTAGATGTCCTGGTGGCTCTTGAGGTTTTTCTCTGCCAGCGTCAACACCTGCTCGCTACGTATATAGTTGATATAGACCTTGGCAACATCCAGCGCCATATCTTCAGCAGCGGCAAACAGCGCCCATTGATCGGCACTGGCTTCGAAGCTGTACCTGTCGACTTCACTGCTGGTAAAGAAGCCGTCGAACAGCATCTGCTTGATGCTGACACCGAATTCGCCCCGTTTGAGTTCAATTTCATCATCTGTGGTGCCGGCCAAACGGCGGCGGGTAGCCGGACTGTCTGTGTATTCATAGCCATAACCACCGGTAATATCTACCGTTGGCATGTAACCGGCTATCGCCTGGTTTACCTGCTCTTCACGAGCTTTGAAACGGTTAAAGGCAAGTCGTAGTTCCGGGTTGGTATCCAATGTTTGCGCTACGGCTTGTTCCAGGGTCTGACTAAACCCTGCCGTGGGCAACATCAGCCCGGTAATCGCCAGTGCCAAGGCACTGGGTTTCACCAGCCGAGTAACTTTCTTGTTCATGCTAAACCCTCCAGGTTTATTGTGACTATGAGCCTAGCGTTCTCTTAACGCTGTTTCTTTGGCCCTTAGAATGGGATTAAGTATGTACTCAAGGACAGTTCTTTTCCCGGTAATTACGTCAACAGAGGTCAACATCCCGGGAATAATGGGCATCTCAGTGCCATCGTCTTTAATTAAACTGGACTCTTCGGTCCGCACTTTTACCAAATAAAAGCTGTTGCCTTCTTCATCCTGAGTGGTGTCTGCACTTATCTGTTCCACAGTGCCTTTCAACCCGCCGTAACGGGTAAAATCATAGGCGGTAACCTTAACTATGGCGGGCAGCCCCGGATGCAGGAAGGCGATATCCTTTGGCAAAATTCGGGTTTCGATCAGCAATTGGTCTTCGGAAGGGACGATCTCCATAATATCGATACCTGGCTGAACAACGCCGCCCAATGTATTGATATTTATTGTTTTAATGGTTCCGTTGACCGGTGAAGTGATAACGGCTTTGCTGACTTTATCCTTGGTTCCCACTTGGGCCTCATTCATTCTTGCCAGCTTGGCCTGCATTTCATTGAGTTGTGCGCGGGAATCGGCGGCGTAAACCAATACCGCTTCCCGGCGCTTGAGTATCGCCTCATCCATGTTGGCTTTGAGCTTAGGGCGCATCACCCTGAGCGTCGCCAGTTCGCCTTGAATGTCGTTAACTGTACGTTCCAGCTTCAACAGTTCCACCTCGGGCACTATGCCTTTTTGTGCCAAAGGTTTGGTCAGTTCCAGTTCGCGGCTGACCAAGCGGTAGCTGGTGCTCAAGGTGCCGATTTTCGAGGTTAACTCTTCGGTTTCCTGTTGCCGCTGTTGAATTTGTCTTGCCTGGATCTCCACTTGGTTGCTGAGGTTATCCAGGCGTCCGGCGTATTCTTCCTGCTGGCGCCTGACCAGTTCGGGTTCTTTTTCTGTCAACTCGGCAGGAAATACCAGCGGGATCTTGGTTATTTTGAGCTGTTCGCGCCAGTCGTTGGTCATATCCGAGATAAAGATGCTGTTCAGTTCAGCCTGAAGGCGAATAACATTGGCCTGCAGGCTGTAGACCTCTTGTTCTTGCTGGGCGGCATCGGAACGAAAACGGGTATCGTCTATGCGTACCAAGGGCTCACCTTGCTTGACCAGCATGCCTTCCTGAACGTACATCTCTTTCAAAATGCCGCCATCCAGACTTTGGATGACCTGTACCTGGGAAGAGGGGATCACTTTACCCGTGCCCTTGGTAACTCGGTCGAGGGATGCAAAATAAGCCCAGGTGAGGAAGCAGAGCATCATCGCCGCCAGTGACCAGATAATCAATCTGTGGCTGGTGGGGGCATCTGTCATCATGGCGCCGTAGACATCATCTACCATTTCCAAGTCATCAGAAGTCAGGTGCTTATTCATATTACTTGCCTCCTGCCATCAGCCCTTGGTTGAGCTTTTCGAGCACCTTGTCTTTGGGACCATCGGCAATGATGTGGCCTCTGTCCATCACTATGATGCGATCAACCAGATTCAGCAGATGCATCTTATGGGTGATGATCAACAAGGTTCTGTCGCGGCTGACATTATGCATAGAGCGCATGAATTGCTTCTCGGCTCTGGCATCCAGGCTGGCTGTGGGTTCATCCATCAAAAGCACTGGCGGGTCATTGAGTATGGCTCTGGCCAAGGCCACGGTTTGTCGCTGGCCTCTGGACAGCGAATGGCCGCCTTCACCTACCTGTTGATCCAAGCCTTCTGATTCCAAGTCGGTAAATAGGTTGACTCCTGAGAGCTGTACGGCTCGGATCAGCTGATGTTCTGTGACCTGACGGGTGCCGAAGAGAATATTGTCCCGAACCGAACCGTGGAACAGGGTGACATCCTGTGGCAGATAGCCGAAGTTACGGCGTAGATCGCTCGGGTGGATCTGGGCGCTGTCTATGCCATCGTACCTTAGGCTACCGTTGCTGGGTTTAAATAGTCCAACCAGCAGCTTGGCCAGGGTACTCTTGCCGCTGCCGTTACGGCCGATAATGGCTATCCGCTCGCCGGGACGGATCCTTAAGGCGAAGGGGTGCAATACAGGTTTTTCCGAGCCTGGGTAACTGAAGCTGAGGTCGTCGGCTTCTATCTTGCCCATCAATCGTTGTTTGCTGACCAGGTGGCCTTTGTTTTCAAATTCATCTTCCTGGGTCATTATCTGATCCAGCTGTCTCAGCGCGCTGGCAGTTTGGTTGGCTCGGGTCATTAAATTAGCCAGCTGTGCCATAGGCGCAACGGCCCTGCTGGCAAGCATCACAGCAGCAATGATCCCACCCATGGATATATCATTATCGGCAACCCGGTAAACCCCTAGAATAACGACACTGACGACGGTCAGCTGCACCACAAAGTTGGCGACGTTGGCCACTGAGTTGGAAAGCTTTTTCGAGCGCAACTGCCAATTGGCTGTGTGACCTATCATCTGCTGCCAGGCTTTCTGTACCAGGCCTTCTGCCCCATAGGATTTAATGGATTCCAGAGAGGCGAGACTTTCGATCAAGTGGCCATGCTTGAGGCTGGCAAATTTATTGCTTTCCTCAATAGCTGTCTTGAGCCTGGGTTGGACAATCAAGGTATAGCCGATGATGATGAGGCTAGCGACAAGGGGGATTAGCGCCAGATCGCCTGCGACCAGATAGATAATCAATACAAACAATAATGCAAAGGGTAGATCAACCAGCGTGGTTATTGTTGCCGAGGTGAGGATCTCCCTGATGCTGTCAAACTCACCCAGCTGACGCGCCATGCCACCGACGCTGGCCGAGCGGTTTTCGAGGGGAATGCCGATTGCCTTATAGAACAGTCGCGATGAGACTATGATGTCGACTTTCTTACCGGCAACATCGATAAGGTAACTTCTCAGCTGCCTCATGACCAAATCAAACAGATAAGCAATACCGGCTCCGATAGCCAGAACCCACAGTGATTCGAACGCCAGGTTGGGCACCACTTTATCGTAGACGTTCATGATAAACAGCGGTGAAACCAGGGCAAACAAGTTCACCAGAATTGAGGCTATCAGGGCATCACGATAGATGGGGGCCGAGTCTTTAATGGTTTGCAGCAGCCAGTGTTTACTGTGGTCATGATGATAGACATCAAACCCCATATCGCCACGGTACTGTTGTTTCACCAGAAACAGATAGCCTACATAGAGGGTTTCCAACTCTTCTATAGATAGGCGTTGTTCGCCGCCGGTTTCCGGCAGTTGGATCACCGCATATTGTTGTTCCAGATCCAGTTCGCGAAGAATGCAGGCTTTCTTGTCTTTCAAAAGCAAAATACAAGGCAGCTGAATGGCAGTAACCTGATTCAAGCCTTTACGGGAAAGCTTGGCCGTCAGACCGGCCCTGGCAGCAGCCTGTGGCACCAGTTCCGGTGATAAAACGGCTGAAGACAAGGGGAGGCCTGCTGCCAGAGACTCGCTGGAACAGGGGCTGCCGAAGTATTCTGTCAATAGAACCAGGCTATCGAGCAGAGGGTCTACAGTGACTCGCTGGGAAGCCGAGATAGTCCATTGTTCAGGTTTAGGTGAAGCGGATGCGGTCACAGAACGACTTATCCTTTCGTTTTATATGATTAATTCTAGTATCAGCCATGGCGGCCTATATTGCGAATTGCAATATAGGCCGGCCTTCAAATCAAAGAGCTTTTAAAACACTTCGTCTGGTTTTGGCTGATCCAGCCCAGAAGAGCTACTCTGGCTGACATAGGAAGCACCTGGATTGGCCGATTGAGTATCTACAAGCAGAGGACCATCGCCGTTACTTCCCAGCAGGCCATTGATAATGTCGCTTTCATCACTGCCGTATTCCGCAAACAGGTCGACACCGTCGAGTACTATATGCTGATCGAATTCACCGTCCAGATCCGCATCGATAGAGATGGTGGTATTGCCATCAGCAACACTGAACTGGAAATATTGCTCCAGTGAGTTGTGCTCTTCACCCAACAGTAGCTCACTGAGATCCAGCTTATCTTTGTTGAGTTCAAAGTCAGTGATGTGGTCGGTGCCGGTTTCTCCTGCTTTCCAGCTGAAGGTATCTACGCCTTGACCACCAGTGAGCCAATCATCACCATTGCCGCCAACCAGCAGGTCGTTGCCATTGCCGCCAACCAGCAGGTCGTTGCCATTACCACCGAACAGCATGTCATTACCATTGCCGCCGTAGAGTTCATCATTACCGCCTTGGCCAAACAGAATATCACTTCCGTCACCGCCGCGGATGATATCACCCTTGTCGTTGGCGCTTGACTTATCAAAGAGGTTTGAATGCTCGCTGATATAGTTGTGAATTTCAGCATCGGTCACATCACTTTGGCCCAACTCGCCGGCAATAAAGGCTTTGAGTGCGCTGTAACCCTGGCCTTGAATACCATCAAAGCGAATCACGTCACCGAAGATGATGTCGTTACCCGCACCGCCATCCAAGGTATCTGAGCCAGGCATATTGGTGATTTCATTGCCGAGAATCGCGTCGGCAAGTTCATCGGCATCGATGTTGGTCTGGACGTTGCCATCTGTATCGTAAGACTGCAGGTCATCCTCATCGATATTGGAGCCCATTCCTATGGCTTCAACCGTGACACCCAGGCCAGAGAGTAGAGCAAAACCAGCTTCGGAATTCGCCGTAGTGTCCGAATTGGTACTGCTGCCGGTACCAGCCAAGGCATAGTAATCATAGTTACCTTGGGCATCGGGTCGCATGGCTCCAACAGGGCTTCTGCTCACGTTGTTAAAGTCTTCTACACTGAACACGTTACCGCTTTCGTCAATTACCACATGTCCGTTAACGGTATAGACTTGGCCGAATACGTAGGCTGCGCCAATGACTTGTGACAAGCTACGATCATTACCACTCCACCACCACGTGTCGTAAATCTTCGGGTTTCCACCGGCACTGGCGTTGTAGTAAGTTGGTTTGCCGTCAGTGATAAAGAAGGCCAGGTTAGTGGCACCGCTATTATCTTGAGCATCACCATTGGCGAACCAGTTGGCTGTGGTGGTGAAGACATCCTCATAGTTGGTGCCGCCACCGCTGCTCATGTCATTCAGGGCATTCTGAAGAGTGCTCAATGCATTGGGGTCATTGAGATCTACACTGATGCTGCCCTTGGCATGAGTATCAAAATCGACCAAGAATATTTTCACGGTGCCGCTTTGCTCACCACCTGCACTGTCTTTGAGAGTTTCAAATACCTGTGCCAACTGGGACTTCATGGTATTAAGTGTGCTGGTGTTGATACTCCCCGAGCTATCGACCATAAAGGCGATATTGTAATCCTGCCCGGGAACCACAACAGTGCCATCCAGATCGCCGATAACGATATCTTCGGCGTTACCCAAATTGACCGTTTGATCGCCTGGACCTGCTTCAGTGACCTGATAGTTAAATACAGGCACCACCGCAATATTGCCGGTGTAAGAGTCACCATCGGCATCGGTTACCGTTACCGCAAAGTCCAGGTCGCCGTCTTCGGTGCCCTGCATGGTCTGGTACTGATAGAAGTCCCAGTGGCCTGTACCAGGGGTGAATTCCAGCTTAAAGACCAAGTCGCCCGATTCTGTTTGGCCCAGCAAAGTATTGCCTGAAAGGGTCACTTCAACGGCTTCCCCGCTGGCGGTAACCAGGGACGTGTCGGTCACACCTGCCAATGCAAGGCTGCCTTGGCCATCAGCGCCCCATTGGGCTGTTACTTCACCGGAAGCATAGGCGATTGCCGGGGCATTGCCTGTACCAGTGAATTCTATGGAGGAAATAGTGAAATCACTGTTGTCTCCATGGCTGGGAGCTTTACCGTTGTCGGTTGCCTTGATAACAACTCTATCAAAGCCGCCATCCTGCACGTTAAAGTCAGCCGCATAGTCACCGTTGTTTTTATCCGAGCTGAAAGTTTGGCTGGATATCAGTTGGCCATCACGCCAGAACTCGGCCACACCGCTTTCAAGTTCACCTTTAAAGATGTTGGCAAACTCTATCTTCATGCCGAACGCCAGGGTGTTGGGGTCCAGATCTATAATGACTTCTTCAGAAACGCCGGTGCCATCAGCAAATTCACGGAAATCTACTTCGTTGGCAATGTTGTGGTATGGCGAGCCAACACTGGCAACCCCTATACCTGAACTGCTGCTGTTAATATTTGCAGAGGTTAGAGTGTGGTCGGTAGATGAGGTGAAACCTCTGGCCGTGATGGTGAAACCATCAAAGTTCAGTTGCCCTGTATCATCAGTGTCACCAGTCAAATCGAATACGCCTAGGAGAGTATCCGGAATATCGGTTACCGTAGCCGTTACCGGTGCGGTATCTGGCATGTAAGGCGCATCATCTTCGACTGTAACTTGGAATGAACTTGAATCTGTCGCTCCTGAACCATCTGCGACATCAATACCAAAGTTCAAATTGAGCACATCTTCAACATTGGCTACAGGATGATCCAGCGGAGCATGCAGTGTGACCTCATAACCCCAAGTACCACTGCTGTTACCCGCAGGAGCTGAGAGCGATATGGTCATCACCACAGTAGAACCGGCAGAGCCTGTCAAGGTCTGAGTACTGGCATCCCAACTCCAGGTTACATCAACGCCTCCGGAGGTTACACCAGATGGGCCGCTAAGCGTAACTTCCAGCTCATCGTTGTCAGGATCTTGCAGCTCAATGGTACCGTTGGCTATCACTGCATCTGTTGTATCTGTGTCGCCTACATCATCTGGCAGACCATCGGTCAGCCCCTCTTCAGATACGGCAACATTGGTGATGTTACCTATGCTTGGTGGGTTCTGGGCATCGAGAATGGTGGTGTCGGCGCTGCTCTCGGTAGGACTGATAGTCGCATCGGCACCGTTGACACTGTCAATGGTGACGGTGAAGTCTTCGGCGCCTTCATAGATACCGTCGTTAATGGTGCTGATATCCAGCGGCACACTGGTGCTGCCGGCGGGAATGGTGACACTGGCGACGCCGGTGAAG
>Ga0114983_1000167_pt1 | contig 26721 bp, 21 predicted proteins | sample Shrwel_input2_RT_FD_87182 | JGI IMG/M metagenome (GOLD analysis project Ga0114983, IMG submission 87182) | Subsurface microbial communities from deep shales in Ohio, USA - Utica-3 well 1 S input2 RT | ecosystem: Environmental > Aquatic > Deep subsurface > Shale gas/oil reservoir > Produced... | reverse complement strand
GCTTCTCGCAGGCTTCCTGCGTCGGCACCAGCACCTTGCCGCCCATGTGGCCGCACTTCTTGGCTGCGGCGAGCTGGTCTTCAAAGTGAACGCCGGCGGCGCCGGAGACGATCATGTTCTTCATCAGCTCGAAGGCGTTCAGCACGCCACCGAAACCGGCTTCCGCGTCAGCAACGATCGGCAGGAAGTAGTCGATGAAGCCCTTGTCGCCGGGGCCGATGCCACGGCTCCACTGGATTTCGTCGGCGCGGGTGAAGGTGTTGTTGATGCGGCGAACCATGGTCGGCACGGAGTCGTACGCGTACAGCGACTGGTCCGGGTACATGGTTTCGCTGGTGTTGCCGTCGGCAGCAACCTGCCAGCCCGACAGGTACACGGCTTCAAGGCCGGCCTTCGCCTGCTGCATGGCCTGACCGGCGGTGATCGCGCCGAAGGCGTTGACATAGCCCTTCTTGGCGTCGCCGTTGACCAGCTTCCACAGCTTTTCCGCGCCGCGCTTGGCGAGCGTGTGGTCGATGGCGACGCTGCCGCGCAGGCGGACTACGTCAGCAGCGGAGTAGCCGCGCTTGACAAGCTTCCAGCGGGGATTGGTCGCCCAGTCGTGTTCAAGGGCCTTGATCTGGTCTTCACGGCTCGTCATTGCTGCGGTTCCTCTAGGGGGTCAAATATGCGTGAGGCGGGAGTGCGCGGCTTCCGGAGGTGCTGCGCAAGGCGGTCAAGCCTCGTGCTTCACGCCGTTTGCCGCACGGGATTCAGTCGAGATAGTCGTAGCTGGCCAGCGTCAGGAAGTCCGCGCACTTATCGGCGGTGGACATGCGCGCCATGATGCCGGCGGCTTCCGCGAAACGGCCCTGGTAGAAGCGTTCTTCGCCAAGCTGCGCCTTGTAGGCCGCCACTTCTTCGTCGAGGATCTTCAGCACCAGTTCCTTGGTGACCTTGCGGCCATCGGCCATCGTGGCGCCGTACTTCAGCCACTGCCAGACCTGGGTGCGGGAGATTTCGGCAGTCGCCGCGTCTTCCATCAGGTTGTGCAGCGGCACGCAGCCAACGCCGCGAATCCAGGCTTCGACATAGCCGATGCCGACATTGATGTTGTTGCGCAGGCCGCCTTCGGTGATTGCGCCTTCAGGCTGCTTCAGCAGGTCGGCAGCCTTGATCTTGTAGTTGAACTGCTTGGCCAGCTGGTTCGGTTCCGGCATGTGTTCGTCGAACACCGCCATCGCGATCGGCACCAGACCCGGATGCGCGACCCAGGTGCCGTCATGGCCGTTCTTCACTTCGCGCAGCTTGTCGGCGCGCACCTTGGCGAACACTTCCTCGTTCTTCGCCTTGTCCTTGGTCGGGATGAAGGCAGCCATGCCGCCCATCGCGAAGGCGCCGCGCTTGTGCGTGGTTTCGCAGAGCAGCTTCGAGTAGCTGTCGAGGAAGTGGCGGTCCATGCCGACCGTGTGACGGTCCGGCACCATCCAGTCGCCATGCGCGTTGAGCGTCTTGATGCAGCTGAAGATGTAGTCCCAGCGGCCGCAGTTCAGCGCCACGATGTGGTCGCGCAGTTCATAGAGGATCTCGTCCATTTCGAACGCGGCCCACAGCGTTTCGATCAGCACGGTGACCTTGATGGTCTTCTTCGGAATGCCGAGCGCCTTCTGGGCATCGACGAACACCGAGTTCCACAGACGCGCTTCGAGATGCGACTGCATCTTCGGCAGGTAGAAGTACGGGCCGGAACCGCGCTTCAGCAGGTTCGCCGCGTTGTGGAAGAAGTACAGGCCGAAGTCGACGATGCCGCCCGGCGCCGGTTCGCCATCGACAAGGAAATGCTTTTCGTCGAGGTGCCAGCCGCGCGGACGCACGATCAGCACGGCCACGTCCTTGTTCAGCTTGTATTCCTTGCCTTCCGGCGAGGTGTAGCTGATGGTGCGGTTGACGGCATCACGCAGGTTGATCTGGCCGTCGAGCATCAGGTCCCAGGTCGGCGACGCGGAATCCTCGAAGTCGGCCATGAAGCACTTGGCGCCGGCGTTCAGCGCGTTGATCACCATCTTGCGGTCGACCGGACCGGTGATCTCGACACGGCGGTCCTGGAGATCGGCCGGAATGCCGGCGATCTGCCAGTCACCGTTGCGGATGTCCTTGGTTTCCGGCAGGAACTTCGGGAGCTTGCCGGCGTCGATCGCGGCCTGGCGTTCCTTGCGCAGTTCCAGCAGTTCGTTGCGACGCTTGCGGTGCTTGCGGACCAGCTTGGCAACGAATTCGACGGCTGCCGGAGTCAGGATCTTCTTGTAGGCAGGACGAATTTCGCCCGTGATTTCAACGCCTTCCGCAATGCTCATCCGAAAACTCCCGACTCTTCTTGCGATGGTTCGCAGCCAACCCCGGCCGCAAAGGTCGCGCATTCTAGCGAAAGGGGGTTTTCGCCGCAATGCAACAAAGTTGGGCGAACCGGCGCGCAGCTGACACGGCATCCGGCTGTGCGCTTGCCCCGGTGCGGCGTGTCGATCGGCGCGGGATCGCGATGCACCGCCGGCAACGAACGATGAGCGCAGCGCCCGGCGGCGAGCGCCAGTGGGTCTTTCGACCACCACGGGCCGATGACGCCGGACCGCGGCTGGAGCAAGGCGTCGATCCCGGCGCGGACGCCAACGCCGCGCCGACCGCGAAGCCGGTTCCGCCACTGACCACGACACAGGCGGATCCGGTGGCGAGCCGGCCGCCGGCTGCCGTCTTCGGGGCCTTTCGCTGGCTCGACAGGCTTCACGCACTTGCCGGATTTCCTTCATTCGCGTGACGGTTTTGTGACCGCCGACGCCACGGCGCCGGTCTTCAGAACGCTGGCCCGGCTCGCGTGGAGCAGCGCTCGCGAACTGGCATTTTCTTCGTCAATTCCGAGCGTTGACCGCAAACATCCGACAGCGTCCGGGACGTTCTCGGTGCGGCCCGAGCCGTCATCTCCGACAGCGAATACCGGTGCTGCCCGCTCCGCCGATTTCACGATTTCGTCATATCCCATCGGTACCTTGCCGCCATCTCGAAGCCGCCCTTCGCGCTTCGTGCCGCTCAACTACCGGGGAAATCCACTCATGACGCGTGCTCGTATTGCCACGTCACTGCTTGCCGTTGCCGTTGTCAGCCAGGTCGATGCCGCACAGGTCGCACCGGGCGAAGTGTCGATCGCCGTGGTCCGCAATTCCGAAGCGGTGGCGGGCCTCGATATCGTTGTTGACGGCAAGCCGGTCGGCGTTACCGACACCAGCGGCAAGGTCAACTTCAAGGCCGTGGCCGGTCTGCACCGCATCGTGCTGAACCGCGCCGGCACGCCGGTGGCATTCACCGAATTCCGCCTCGGCGATGCCGATGCTGCCGAAATCGCCGTGACGCTCGCCGTCGACAACGCCGACCCCAAGATCGAGCGCGACATCTTCGACACCCGCGCAGCAGCACTGGCCGATATCCGCGGCACGGTGTCGGACAGCAACGGCAAGCCGCTTGCCGGCGTCGCCGTATCGGCCGCCAACACCACGGCGACGACGACGACCGATGCCACCGGCGCTTTCAACCTCCGCGTGCCGCGCGGCGAATACACGGTGAAGGTCGCATCGGCCACCGGCGCAGCGCAGGACGTCACCGGTGTTCGCGCATCCCCGCTGCTCGGCGGCCCGCTGCTGGTCAGCGTTGCCGCAGCACCGACGGCAACGACCGCAGGCACCAAGGCCGGTAGCGGCCCGGCGACGCTCGGCACGGTTACCGTCAAGGGTGTGGTCAAGCGCCAGTCGGCCGTCACCAAGGAACGCGTCGCGACCTCGGTGACCGACTCGGTGTCGGCCGAAGAAATCGCCGCCGCCGGTGACTCGAACGCCGGAGAAGCGATTCGCCGCGTGACCGGTGTCAGCGTGCAGAACAATGTCGTGGTCGTTCGCGGCCTCGGCGATCGCTACTCGACGACGCTGGTCAACGGTGCGGAAATTCCGAGCTTCAACCCGAGCCGCCGCGTGGTGTCGGTTGACGCCTTCCCGAGCGAATTCCTCGGCGGCCTGACGGTGCAGAAAACCTATTCGGCCGATCTGCCAGGCGAATTCTCCGGCGGTGTCGCGCTCATCGAAACCCGGCCGACGCCGGACTTCGAGGTCGGCAGCATCAAGCTAAATGCCGGTGGCAACACGCAGACCACCTTGTCGCCGGTGCTGACCTATCAGGGTTCGGACTTCGACTACCTCGGCTTTGACGGCGGCCAGCGCGACCTGCCGGGCGCCTACCGCGATGTCACCAACAACGGCGCCAATACGCTGGGCGGCGCTTCGCTGGACGATCGCCGCAGCCTGCTGCAAGCCCTGCCGAACCTGTTCGACCTGCAGCGCATCGACGACGCGCCGGCAGACTTCGGCGGCTCGCTGAGCTACGGCAACGTCTACAAGCTTGAAGGCACGCAGAAGTTCGGTTTCCAGGTCACCGGCCTGTACGACCAGAACTTCCGCTTCCGCCGCGAGCGCCGTGGCGTGTTCACCGCCGGCGGTGGTGGCGGTCAGGACGTGTCGCGTCAGGATGTCGAAGACCTGCAGCGTTCCGAGCAGACCTTCGAAACCGGCGGCACGCTGGGGCTGGGCTACGAATACTCGAAGCAGCACAAGGTCGATTTCGTCACGCTGCTCTCGCGCCAGACGCAGAAGGGCGCGTTCTTCGGCCGCGCCGTGGCCAGCGACGCCGGCTTCACGACCGATCAGGAGCGCATCACGCTCGATTACGTCGAAGGCCAGCTGATCACCAACCAGCTGACCGGCAAGCACCAGTTCGTCGATGCCGGCGGCCTGAAGGTGAAGTGGCAGGCCGGCTACTCGATCGCCGACCGCGACGTGCTCGACCGCCGCACCTACGGCCGCTTCCGCGCCGCCGGCACCGACGATCCGTTCCTGATCGGTTTCGGTCAGTCCGGTGAAGCGTCGGAACCGCGCCGCACCTGGGAATTCCTGACCGACAAGACGCTCGACCTCGGCGTCGACCTGAGCCTGCCGTTCGAGTTCTCCGACGCACTGCGCGGTGATCTCAAGTGGGGCGCGCGCGGCACCCGCCGCGACCGCGACTTCGAATCGGTGCGCTTCGCGTACTCGTCGCAGGCCTCGCAGCGCAGCGAGCTGTTCCGCACGCTGCAGGTGGTTCCGAACCCGGAAAACGTGCTGACGCCGACCTTCTTCGGCCCCGGCGGTTTCGACCTGACCGACCTGAACGTGTCGATCCGCGGCGGCGGCAACGCCAACGTCTACACCGGTGCCCAGGACGTCAATGCCTTCTACCTGCTGACCGATCTGTTCGTCGGCGATCTGTTCGAGATCCAGGCCGGCGCCCGCATCGAGAACTCGACGATCAACGTCGAAACCGGCGAACCGGCTGGTGGCGCCACGGTGAACTCGCAGCTGACCGACAGCGACGTGCTGCCGAGCCTGAACGCGACCTGGTTCATCAGCCGCCAGACGCAGGTGCGCCTCGGCGTGTCGCAGTCGCTGAACCGTCCGCAGTTCCGCGAACTGGCGGAAGTCGACTTCCTCGATCCGGAAACGCGCTTCCTGACGGTCGGCAACTCGCAGCTGGTGTCGGCCAAGCTGACCAACTACGACCTGCGCTTTGAGCAGTACTGGAGCAATACCAAGGCCGCGTCGGTTGGCGTGTTCTACAAGGACATCCAGAACCCGATCGAATTCAACATCGACGCCTCGTCGGGCAACCAGGTGGTGCGCTCGTTCCAGAACGCCAACAGCGCCAAGGACTACGGCATCGAGCTCGACGCCCGTTACGACCTCGGCATCCTGAAGACGATCGCGCCGGTGCTGCAGTTCGCCTACATCGCCGGCAACTTCTCGCGCATCGAATCGGAAGTGACGCTGCCGAACGGCTCGAAGCGCCAGCTGCAGGGCCAGTCGAACTACCTCGCCAACGCAACGCTGGGCTACACCAACCCGGCCAGCCGCACCGACGCCACGCTGCTGTTCAACATCTTCGGCGATCGCTTGGCGGAAATCGGCATCAACGACCTGCCGAACTCGACCGAGAAGTCCTACCCGGTGCTCGATTTCAACATCCGGCAGGGCATTGGCCAGCACTGGCAGGTCGGCGTGAAGGCCCGAAACCTGTTGAACCCGCGCATCGACATCGAGCAGGGCCAGTTCAACGGACAGGCCGCCTTGCAGCGCAGCTACAAGCTCGGCCGCTCTGGCCAGATCAGCGTCCAGTACCAGTTCTGACCCCCTGGAGTGCCGGCTGTACCACTCCACCCTTGATCACGACGCAGGCCGCATAGCCGGTGCGGGCCTGCAGCAGCAATCGCAACACGAACCCTCCTGGAGACACGAGATGCAGCTCAAGAAAACCGCAGTCATCGCGGCGGCCCTGATCGGAAGCGGCCTGCTGGCCGCCTGCGACGGCACCGACCTGAACCCGAACACCACCGTCATCAACATCGGCACCACGGGTGGCACCACCGGTGGCACGACGGGTGGCACCACCGGCGGCACCACGGGTGGCACGACCGGCGGAACAACCGATCCGAACACGCCGCCGGCCGGCGCGCTGCGCGGCTCGATCGGCACCGGTGTCGGCACGGCACTGGTCGGCACCGGCCTGATGGATCCGTTCTCGATCGCCACCTACTTCGCGCTGTCGGGTTTCAACAACACGACCAGCGTCGTCGGCCGCATCGACAACACCGGCTACCCGATCACCGGCACCACCGGCCTCACCGGCACGTTCACCGCCCCGACGGTCTGGCCGCCGGTCACGGCGACGGAAGCGACCTCGCTGCCGGTTCCGTCGTCGATCGTCAGCACCAGCTACGTCGGTGCCTTCGACCCGGCTGTGACCCGCGCCAACGCCTGGACCGCCGGCTGGACCGTGCGCGTCAATGGCAACAATGACGTGTGGCGCTTCTTCGGCGGCACCGCCGGCACCGCGCTGTCCGGCGCCTCGGTTCCGGTTGCCGATGGCTCCTGCCCGGTCGGCACCACGCTGGTCGGCAACTTCGCCGCCGTGTTCGGCTCGCTTTCGAACGACGAGACCGGCCTGTTCACAGGCACCGCCGCCACCGGCAACTACGACATCTGCCGCCTGCCGGCCCGCTTCGGCAGCGCTGGCACGCTGACGCTGACCAACGACAACGTTTACGAGATCGAAGCCGACAGCTTCCCGGGTACGGTCATCGGCAACGGCGACCTGCAGCGCACGGCGGTCGGTTATGCCGAAACCCCGTCGGTGCTGTCGATCGAGCCGGGCACGCTGGTCTACGCCTCGGGCCGTTCGGCGCTGGTCATTGGCCGTGGCGCCCAGATCATCGCCAACGGCACTGCGGCTGCGCCGATCGTGCTGACCTCGCGCACCCAGATCCTCAACCGCTTCGACGCCAGCAGCGCCACCTCGACCGACGCCGCTGCCGGCGGCTGGGCGGGTCTTGCACTGCTCGGCCGTGCACCGGACAGCCAGTGCACCGGTACCGGCCAGCCGGCTGACTTCGCGGCCTGCGACGTGCTGATCGAAGGCAATGTCGGCCGTTACGGCGGCAACTCGCCGAACGACAGCTCGGGCAGCCTGCGCTACGTGATCGTCCGTTCGACCGGTTCGATCATCGCGGAAGGCAACGAACTGCAGGGCATCACCGCCGGTGGCGTGGGCCGTGGCACGACGATCGACTACGTGCAGGTGCACCGCTCGAACGATGACGGCATCGAGTTCTTCGGCGGCAACGCATTCGCCACCCACATGGTATTCACCGGCGCCCAGGACGACTCGATCGACCTCGACAACGGCTTCACCGGCGGCGTGCAGTTCGCCCTCGTGATCCAGGAGAACGATCTGCCGAACTCGGGCTTCGAGATGGACGGCCGCTTTGCCCGCACGCCGATCACCTTCCCGCTGTTCGCCAACATCACCGTGCTCGGTCCGTCGGCCCGTCCGTCACCGGCTGCCGGCGACCGTCTCGGCATGCTGGCTCGCGAAGGCATGCGCTTCTCGATCAACAACACGATCATCACCGGCGACTTCCCGTTCGGCTGCATCGATCTCGATGACAACGACGGCAACGCCAACGTCACGAACACCTTCGATCGCGCCAACGAAGCGGGTGGTTCGTCGACGACCGGCGGCCCGCACCTGGTGTTCCGCAACGTGATCGCCGACTGCCGGACCGCGAACTTCCGCGAAAACGACGAAGTGCCGCCGGCGCCGTAAGCCTCGGCTGTACTGAAGTCCCGCTGCATCAAGACGGGGCCGCGCAAGCGGCCCCGTTTTTCGTTGGAGCTGCTCGCGCAGTGTCAGTACATGGGAGCCGTACTGCTCGCACCGCATGGCTGCTTTGACACCGTAGGTCATGCTGTGGACGCGGTAGCAGCAGGCAGCGCGCGCAGGCCGTCAGACAAAGCAGATGATCAGCCGCCCGGCGGCTCAGGCATCAGGCGGCGCAACACAGATGCACGAGCGCAAGGCCTGCGGCTGTTGCGAGCCTGCGCAGCACGTGGTCGTTGCCACGCCGGCAGGATGCAGACGCACTCGAACAGGATGATCGGTGACCTTCGGTGCGGCGTATGCCGCGATAGCGCCTGATCAGACGCGCAGTCGGTCAGCCTTCGGCGGAAAGCACCGCGGCGTCCGCAGACGCCTCGCCAGCGGTTGGCTTCTCAGCCCTTCAGCGCCTGCTGCTTGCGGTTGTAGCGGATCGAACTCCAGATCGACGCGGCGATGAACGCCACGCCAAGCAGGCCAGTGACCACTTCCGGCACATGCACGACAGTGCCGGCGATCATGATCACGGCGAGCAGGCCGATCGCGTAATGGGCGCCGTGTTCCAGGAACACGTACTCGTCAAGCGTGCCCTTGTTGACCAGGTAGACGGTCATCGAGCGCACGAACATCGCGCCGATCGCCAGCCCGAGCATGATGATCACGACATCGCGAGTGATCGCGAAGGCGCCGATCACGCCGTCGAACGAGAACGAGGCATCGAGCACTTCCAGATACAGGAATGCTGCGAAACCGCTGCGCTTGACGCCGTCGGCGGCGGCCTCGCCCGCTTCACCGAACATGCTGCCGAGCGCGTCGACGGCGATGTACAGGATCACTCCAGCCAGCCCGGCGACCATCACTCGCTCCTCGAGAATGTCCGGCAGGAACCAGCGGGTACCGAACAAGGTCACCAGCGACACCAGCACGGCGACACTTTCGATCCGGCCGAGGCTGGCCAGCCAGCGTTCGCTGCGCCCCAGCCAGTGCAGCTGGCGCTTGTCGTTGAACAGGAAATTCAGGAACACCAGCAGCAGGAACATGCCGCCGAAGGCCGCGATCGCCGGATAGGCGTGCGTCAGCACGGCGCTGTACTGGTCCGGCTGGTGCATCGCCATCTCGATGACCGGGGCCACACCGAGATCGGTGGCCACCGCGACGATGACGATCGGAAACACCAGCCGCATGCCGAACACCGCGATCACGATGCCAACGGTCAGGAACAAGCGCCGCCAGTGGGCATCCATGTCCTTCAGCACGCCGGCGTTGACCACGGCGTTGTCGAACGACAGCGACACTTCGAGCACCGCCAGCACGGTGGTCAGCCACAAGGCCGGCAACAGGCCGAGTTCGGTCTGGTAACCCCAGATGCCGGCGGCGATCAGGCAGACCGCACTGATCAGAAGGGAACCGCGGAAATCACGCACTGCGCATCTCGCTTGAAGGGAAGCCGCCGACGCCGGCCACGTTACTGCGACATCGAATCGTGGCCGTCAGCAGGTGGCGGCTGCCGAACGGCGGTCCGCGACGGATCGGGACCGCGTCCGGGCATTCCGGTCAGGGCCTACTTGCCGTGGACCGGTTGATCGGTGACGACGATGCCGTCGACATCCGCATACAGATAGGCGCCCGGCTTGAAGCGGACACCGCCGAATTCCAGCGTCTTGTCGGCGACGGCGCTGTGCAGACCTTTCTCGCTCTTGCGCGGATGAGTGCCCAGCGCCTTGATGCCGATGTCCTGTTCCGACAGTTCCTCGGAATCGCGGACATAGCCGTAGACGACGATGCCGGCCCAGCCATTCTTCACACCCAGCACACCGAGGTTGCCGCCGACCAGCGCGCAGCGCGGCGAGCCGCCGCCATCAACGACGAGGATCTGGCCCTTGCCCGGCGTTTCCAGCAGCGCGCGAACCTGCGCGTTGTCCTCGAATACCTTCAGCGTCTTGATCGGGCCGTGAAAGCTGAAGCGCCCGCCGAAGTCATTGAAGATCGGCTCGGCGACCTGGGCATCGGGATGGGCGTCGGAGATGTCGGTGGTGGCGATGGCTTTCGGTGCGGGCATGGGCGTCTGTCGGGTGTCGGAAAAGCTCAGGAAAAGATCGAGTGGCGGCGCGCCAGCCGGGGAATCAGCAGCGCGTACAGGCTCAATCCGATGAAGGCGATCAGCGTCCAGCCCGGCAGGCTGATGCCGAGGAAGGCGGCGTCGATCTTGGCGCAGTTGCCGTCACCTCTCAGCACCAGCGTGACGACTTCGCTGACCGGCAGCATGCCCAGCAGGTAATCGAGTGTCGGCCCGCAGGCCGGCACCTGATCGGGTGGCAGGCTCTGCAGCCAGACATGGCGGCCGGCGATCGCGGCACCGGCAACGGCCCCGAGCACGGCAAGGCCGATCCAGAGATTGCGGCCGCCGGCTTTCGGCGCGACCAGCGCGCCGCCCAGGAAGCCGAGCCCGGCAAAGGCCATCGCCACACGCTGGAAGATGCACATCGGGCAAGGCTCGAAGCCGAAGCCATGCTGCAGCACCAGTGCGAACAGCAGGCCCGCCACGCAACCGGCGAAGCCTACGAAGCACAGGCTGCGGTAAGTCAGACGGGTCATGGCGGCTCGACGTGAGGGGTGAGGTAAGGGGACCGCCTTGCAGCGCGGACGTTCAACCGAGGCGGCGACAGCGCAGGCATCAACCGGATCGGGGAGCACCGCTACACTCGGCTTCCGGCGTCCAGCCCGGCAGCCTCATTCTAGCCCGATGTCCCTGACCATCCGCGTGTCCCGCCACGGCGGCCCCGAAGTCCTCGAAACGGTTGACGAACTGCTGCCGCTGCCCGCAGCCGGCGAGGTCCGCCTTCGCCATACCGCAGTCGGTCTGAACTTCATCGACACCTACTTCCGTGCCGGCGTCTACAAGGCACCACTGCCACACGGGCTTGGCCAGGAAGCCGCCGGCGTCATCGAAGCCCTGGGCGAAGGAGTGACCGATTTCGCCATCGGCCAGCGCGTGGCCTATGGCACCGGCCCGCTGGGGGCCTACGCCGAATGCCGCAACGTCGCGGCCAGTCGGCTGGTCGCGATACCCGACACCGTCAGCGACGAAGCAGCAGCCGCGCTGATGCTGAAAGGCATGACGGCGTACTACCTGCTGCATCTGACGCATCGCGTCGTGCGCGGCGAAACGCTGCTGGTTCACGCGGCGGCCGGTGGTGTCGGCGCAGCCCTGGTGCCCTGGGCGAAGCATCTCGGCGCGCGCGTGATCGGTACCGCCGGCTCGCCGGACAAGGCGGCGCTAGCCACGGCCGCTGGCTGCGATGCCGTGATCCTGTACCGCGAGCAGGACGTGGCCGCCGAGGTGCGCCGCCTGACCGACGGCCGCGGCGTCGATGTCGTTTACGACTCGGTCGGCCGCGACACGTTTGCCGGTTCGCTCGACAGCTTGCGGCCGCGCGGCCTGTTCGTGTCCTACGGCAACGCCTCGGGCAAGGCGCCGCCGTTCGAGCCGGTACTGCTCGCGGACAAAGGCTCGCTGTTCTTCACGCGCCCGACACTCGCCCACTACACCGCCACGCGCGCCGAACTGGATTCGGCGGCGCAGGCGGTATTCGCCGCCATCGCCAGCGGAATCATCACGCCACAGGTCCGTCAGCGTTGGCCATTGCGCGATGCCGCCGCCGCACACCGCGCACTGGAATCGCGGCAGACCACCGGAGCTTCGGTGCTGCTGCCGTGACGCGCGCGGCGAAGATGAATTTTTTTTGAAACCGCACGCGGCAGCAGCCCGCTGCGCAACCGGAAAGCCGGGCACGCGCATCTGAAGAGGCAGGAAGCACAAGACCGGATCCCGGCGGCTTCCCGAACGCCCCCACTCGGAGAGACCCGATGCGCCTGAATGCCTCGCTGCACCTGCTGATCGCCGCCGCCGCTGCGGCCACCCTCGCCCTTGCTCCCGCTGCTCATGCCGATGAAGGCCTGCGTCTGGCGTCCGGCAGCTATACCGAAACCGCCGATGGCGCCCTGCTGCTGAACGCCGAACCGGTGCGGCTGAGCCACGCGCCGGCACTGGTCGCCAGCAGCTGCATCACGGTGGAGTCGAACCACCGGCTGCGCAGCAGCAGCCGCACGCAGCTGGTCAACAGCTGCACCCACGCCGTGAAGCTGTCGTACTGCATCGCCGCCGATGATCGCAGCGCGCATGCCTGCAGCGATGTCGGCCGGCGCGGTTTCGACTCGACGACGATCGCTGCCGGCCAGCGCCTGACCCTGGCGACCACGGTGCCGGTCAACGCCGATGTCCGCTGGGTGGCCTGCCAGGCTGCCGACAACCACTACAGCACGCTGATCGACGATGGCGCGCGTGGCGAATGCCTGGTCGGCGAAGGCCCGACTGCCCTCGCATCAGTGGCGCCCAACTGATTGCAGCGCAGCGTAAAAGCGCGGCGGTATGGGCCATCCGGCCCGTGCCGCCGCGTCAGTGCTCGCGAACCGGCCGGCGCGCCACCGTCAGTTCGTAGACACCCTTGGCGATCAGCGGCTGCTCGCGGGCATCGCAGCGGTAAGGATCCAGATACTTGTTGCGCGACGGATCGAACACGAAGTTCAGGTCCAGCGCTTCCAGCAGCCGGACGATCGTCGGACCATCGGCCTTGCGGATCACCAGATAGTCGACTTCGCCATGCGCCGCGGCACGAAACATCAGATCGATCGGCTTGCCGGCATCGGTCCCCTCGGCGAATACCCAGCCCGTTTCGGCATAGCGGCTCCAGCGCAGCGGCTCGGCGTAAAGATTGCGGATCGCCATCGCGACGAGCTCCACCTTGCCGAGTGGATCGAAGTGCGGGACGTCCCAGGTATTGAACGGGCCGAACTCGGGGGAAGCGCGATACAGCATCAGTTCTGCAGGTTGGGTCATGTCGTCAGTGTTCAGCCGCCGGTTCCACCCGGCCCTTTGATGCCACCTTCGGTGAGGGCCGAAGGGTCCAGCAGCGCAGCCAGTTCGGCCTCGCTCAGCTTGGTCTGTTCCAGCGCCACGTCAAGCACCGCGCGCCGCTCGCGGTAAGCCTGCTTGGCGATCGCCGCACCTTTTTCGTAGCCGATCACTGCATTGAGCGCCGTGATCAGGATCGGATTCTTTGCCAGTGTCGCCTTGATCGCGGCTTCATCGACCTCGAATCCGGCAATCGCCTTGTCGCCCAGCAGCCGCGCGGCATGGGCCAGCAGCATGATCGACTGCAGCAGTTCGTGGGCGATCAGCGGCAGCATCACGTTGAGCTGAAAGTTGCCGCTTTGCCCGGCGATGGTGATCGTTGCGTCGGCGCCAATGACCTTCGCGCAGACCATTGCCACGGCCTCCGGAATCACCGGATTGACCTTGCCCGGCATGATGCTCGAACCGGGCTGCAGCGCCGGCAGGCAGATCTCGCTCAAGCCTGCCAGCGGCCCGGAGTTCATCCAGCGCAGATCGTTGGCGATCTTCATCAAGGACACCGCCAGTGTCTTCAGCTGGCCGGACATCTCCACGGCCGCATCCTGCGCGGACAGCGCGGCAAAGAAATCCGGCGCCGGCTTGAACGGCAGGCCGGTGCGCTTGGCCAGCCGCTTCGCGAACTTCGCGGCGAACTTCGGATGCGCGTTGATGCCGGTACCGACCGCCGTGCCGCCCTGCGCCAGCCGTTCCAGCCGCGGCAGGCTGGCCTTGATCCGCGCGCTGCCGTCGCGGATCTGTGCGGCCCAGCCGCCAAGCTCCTGATCGAAGCGCAGCGGCATCGCATCCATCAGGTGGGTGCGCCCGGTCTTGGTGACGCCCGCCAGTGCCTTCGCCTTGCGCTCGATCTGCTTGGCAAGCCCTTTCAGCGCCGGCAGCAGCGTTTCGCGCAGTTCCAGCACGGCAGCGACATGGATCGCCGTCGGGATCGTGTCGTTCGACGACTGGCCGAGATTGACATGATCGTTCGGGTGCACCGGCTGCCCGGCCGCCTGGCTTGCCAGACGGGCAATGACCTCGTTGGCGTTCATGTTGCTGGACGTGCCCGAGCCGGTCTGGAACACGTCGACCGGAAACTGCGCGTCGTGACGGCCCGCCGCGACCTCCAGGCTGGCTGCGACGATCGCCTGCGCCAGCGCGCCGTCGAGCAATTCCAGCTCGGCGTTGACCTCGGCGGCCGTCGCCTTGATCAGCCCCAGCGCGCGGATGAACGGCCGCGGCAGGGCGATGCCGGAAATCGGAAAGTTGTCGACTGCACGCTGCGTCTGCGCGCCCCACAGAGCGTCGGCCGGCACCCGCACCTCGCCCATGCTGTCGCGTTCGATGCGCTGTCTGGCCATGGGAACTGCCGTGATCCGGGAAGGAGCGTCGGACGGTACCGAATCGGGCGCGGGCTGGCGAACGGCCAGCGGCTGGCGCGATCAGCCGCGCAACTGCAACTCGGTGCGGATCAGCACGGGGCCGGTCGGGCCGTCGGTCGGCGAGCCGTAGGCCGGCTCGCGAGTGATGACCAGCCGGCTGCCGGTGCCGAGCGCCAGATGGCGCGGCAGGCTGCGCTGCCAGCTGCCGTCACGGGGCAACAGACCGATCGACACCATCTCTCCATCGCCCTCGCCGACCCACCACAGCTCGTAATCCTCGTCGGTGTCGAGCATCGGATAGCCGACCGAGCGCACGCTGAGCAGGCGGTCCTGCGGGCGCAGGCTGATTTCCCAGCGCACCGAGGTTTCCTTCGGCAGCGCAAGCCAGGCGGCGTAGCCGGCATCGCGGACCTGCGCCGCGAACGGCCGGTCCGGCGACTGCAGGGCCAGGGCTTCGCTGCGGTCCGACGGCTGCAGGATCAGCAGCACGGCCAGCAGCAGCGCCGCTGCGCTGGCAACAGCAGTGGCCGCTTGCCAGACGCGCAGCACGCGGCGGCTGACCCGCAGATCATGGCGCGAGGGCCGCTCGAGCCGATCAAGCTCGCGGCTGATACCGGCCCAGACCCGCGACGGCGGCGGCACCTGCAGGTCCGGCGCAACCACGGTCATCGTGCGCCGCCAAGCCTCGACATCGGCGGCAAATGCCGGATCCGCTGCCGCTTCCCGTTCGAAACGCCGACGCGCGGCCGCCCCGAGATTGCCGAGCAGGTATTCGGCCGCAAGGGCATGACGCAATGGCGGTGCGCGCAAGTTCATGGCCAGACGCTAGTCGGTCGGACGCGAGGACAGCAAGCGCTTACGTATGACGACACAATCCGGATACGACGAACGGTCGTCGTTCGGCCCTTTTCTCGCGTCGCCATCAACGGATGCCGATCACGCCGCGAAGCCGCGCCAGGCCGCGGCGGATGCGGGCCTTCACGGTGCCGAGCGGCACCTTCATGATTTCGGCCAGTTCCTCGTGCGTGTAGCCGTCGAAGTAGGCCAGCTCCAGCGCCCGCCGCTGGGCCGCGTCCATGTACTTCATGCAGCGCTGCAGGCGCTCCAGCGCCTGGTCTTCCTCGGCACGATCGCCCGGGCTTTCGCGTTCGTCGATCAGCACGCGCGGCGGCAACGCGGGATCGCCGCGGCCGCGCTCCGCTTCGGGCAGCGACTCCTCGTGATGATCGGCCCGCAGCAGATCCAGCGCGCGGTGACGGGCGATGCTGCTCATCCAGGTCATCGCGCTGCTGCGCTGCGGATCGAAGCTCGCCGCCTTCAGCCAGATGCGGACAAAGCTGTCCTGCAGCGCTTCCTCGGCCAGTTCGCGGCGCCCCAGCACCCGCAGCAGTGCAGCGAACAGCCGGCCGCTGGTGGCGGCATAGAGCTGCGCGAAGGCCTTGCGATCGCCGCTGGCGATTGCTTTCAGCCAGGCATCGAGCTGCTGCGCAGGGGGCATCGAGCGACGGCGACGACGGCCCGGATAGGGCAGCGCGAGTCTAGGCTGCCGCCGCGACGCGCCGGAACACCGGAAGGGTTCGCCCGCAGACTGCTTGCGGCAGCAACAAGGGCCGCAGGCGAAGACGCGAAGACTCCAAGAGCGACTCATGCGGAGCGCTGTCCCGGTCTCGCCGTGTCTCGCCTCTTTGCCTCTTTGCCTCTTTGCCTCTTTGCCTCTTTGCCTCTTTGCCTCTTTGCGTCGTTGCGGCTCCGCAGCTTTGCGTGAGCAACGCGGGTGATTCCCGAGGTCCGACGACCGCCTCGCGTAAAATCGCGGCCTCGCTGCGGATTCCGCCGGCGACCGCCTACAACACGAGCTTTCGAATGATCCTCAGCAGTCTGACCGCCATCTCCCCGATCGACGGCCGCTACGCCGACAAGACCCAGGGCCTGCGCCTGATCTTCAGCGAGTACGGCCTGATCCGTTACCGCGTCGAAGTCGAAGTGCGCTGGCTGCAGGCGCTGGCGGCGCATCCGGGCATTCCGGAAGTGCCGGCGCTGTCGGCGTCCGCGCAGGCACGACTGACCGAGATCTGCGACGGGCTCGACGTGACCGAAGCGGCGAAGGTCAAGGCCTTCGAAAAGACCACCAATCACGACGTGAAGGCGGTCGAGTACTACCTGAAGTCCAGCGTCGCCAGCCATCCGGAACTGGCGGCGATCAGCGAATTCATTCATTTCGCCTGCACCAGCGAGGACATCAACAACCTCGCCTATGCGCTGATGCTCAGGGACGCCCGCGAGCTGGTGCTGCTGCCGGCGCTCGACAAGCTGATCGGCCATCTGACCGACCTCGCCCACCGCTACGGCGAACTGCCGATGCTGGCGCACACCCATGGCCAGCCGGCCAGCCCGACGACGCTCGGCAAGGAGATCGCCGTGTTCGCGCACCGGCTGATCATCCAGCGCAACCACCTGCTCACCGTGGCGTTGTTCGGCAAGGCCAACGGCGCGGTCGGCAACTACAACGCCCACACGATCGCCTATCCGGAAGTGAACTGGCCGCAGCTGTCGGAAGCCTTCATCGAAGGCATGGGGCTGGTGCAGAACCCGTACACGACGCAGATCGAGAACCACGACTTCGTTGCCCGCTACTTCCACGCGCTGATGCGCGCGAACACGATCCTGATCGACTTCGCGCGCGACGTCTGGAACTACATCTCGGTCGGCTACTTCAAGCAGCGCACCGTGGAAGGCGAAGTCGGCTCATCGACGATGCCGCACAAGGTCAACCCGATCGACTTCGAGAATGCCGAAGGCAATCTCGGTGTTGCCAATGCGGTGATGGAACACCTGACGCAGAAGCTGCCGATCTCCCGATTGCAGCGCGATCTCACCGACTCCACGGTGCTGCGCAACCTGGGCGTCGGCGTTGCCCACTCGGTGATCGCGTTCTCGGCACTGGAAAAGGGCTTGTCGAAGCTCGACGCCGACCCGGCCAAGCTGGCCGCCGATCTTGACGACAACTGGGAAGTGCTTGGCGAAGCCATCCAGACCGTCATGCGCCGCCATGGCTTGCCGGAGCCGTACGAGCAGCTGAAGAAGCTGACGCGCGGCCAGCGCCTGAATGGCGCGGCGATGCGTGCGTTCGTTGAAGCGCTCGACCTGCCGGCCGACGCCAAGGCGCGGCTGCTGGCGCTGACGCCCGGCGGCTACATCGGCAACGCGGCGCAGCAGGCCCGTGACCTGACGCCGTGATCTGACGCCGTGAGCGATGCGGCCGACATTGTGACGCTCGAAGGTCGAGCGGCACTGGCGTCGGCCCTGCTGGCACTGGCCGAACGTGCCGAACGGGATGTGCTGCTGCTGAGTTTCGATTTCGACCGCGCGCTGTATGGCAGCGAAGCCTTCGTCGACGCGATCAAGCGGCTGGCGCTGTCCAGCGAGCGCGCCCGGATTCGCGTGCTGATCAACCAGCCGAGGATGGCCGTGTGCAGCGGCCATCGCTTCATCGAACTGGGCCGCCGCCTGCCAAGCCGCATCGCGTTCCGCGAACTGATTGACGAGCGGCGCGCCACCCAGCGCGCCGACTGGCTGATCGTCGATCAGCGCAGCGTCATCGAACGCGGCAGTCCGGATGCCCTGCGTGCCCGCCAGCAATGCGATGCGCCAATGCCGGCGCGTGCAAAAGCCAAGGCCTTCATGGCCTTGTGGGATGAATCGCCGGGTTGCGTGGAATTCCGCGCGCTCGGCATCTGAGCCGAGCGCCAACCGCTCACATCTCCGGCGCGATGACCTCGCGAGCGATGATCGCGGCTCGGACGTGGTCCGGCACTGCGGCCGCCTTCTGGCTGGCGTAGTCGAACCAGACCAGCGTGCCGCGCGCGGCCAGCACCAGTTGCTCGCCCTGGAACACGCCATTCAGCAGGCCCATGCTGCTGCGGCCGATCTTGGTGATCCGCGTGCCGATCACCAGTTGCGCCGGGTAGCGCACCTGGGCCAGGAAGTCGGCGCCGATCGACGCCAGGATCACGCTGCCGGCATCGCGGCGCGTGCCATCAACCGAGCCGAGCGTTTCCAGGTAGTCGATGCGGCCGGACTCCACATAGGTGAAGTACTTCGCGTTGTTGACGTGGCCGAACATGTCGACATCGCCCCAGCGCACCGGCAGCTCGATGCGATGCGCGAAGTCGGCCAGCCGGATGGTCTTGTTGTCGGTGCTCATGAGGTTCTGGGCGGTGGCAAGGCCAGCTCGGCGCGGCGCCGAGCGGCAAGGTCGACGACGATCTGCTTGCGGCTGTCGCTGGCCTGCGACCACTCGGCGATTTCCGCGAGCGTGCGCCCGCAGCCGGTGCAGACCGACCGCGGGTTCAGCGCGCAGATGCCGACGCAGGGCGACTCGACCGTCACGGCGCGGCCGGCGCCGGCGTTGCGGTCAGCAGCAGCTTGAAGTCGACGCGGCGGTTCAGCGCGCGGTTGGCGTCGCTGTCGTTGGCGACCAGCGGCTGGGCCTCGCCGTAGCCGCGCGTCGTCAGCCGCGCGCCATCGATGCCGCGGCCGATCAGGTACTGACGCACCGCTTCGGCCCGGAGCTGCGACAGCTTCAGGTTGTAGGCCTCGGACGCGGTGTCGTCAGTGTGGCCGGCGATCTCCAAGCTGACATTCGCCTGATTGTTCAGCGACGCGCCGATGCCATCGAGCAAGCCGGTCGCAACACCGGTCAGCACCGCCGAATCGGATTCGAAGGTCACCGCCTGCAGGCTCAGCGTCTGCTCGACCGCGCAGCCGTCGGCATCGACCTTCAGGCCGGTGGCGGTCGACGGGCAGCGGTCGGCACCATCACTGACGCCGTCGGCATCGGCATCGCCGTCGACCTTCAGGCTGCAACCGCGGGCATCGACGCGATCGCCGTCCGGCGTTGCCGGGCACGCGTCGCTGTCATCGACCACGCCGTCACGATCGGCGTCATTGACGCAGTCGCGGCGACCGGACACCGGATCAACCACCGACAGCGCGCACTCGCGATTCGGCACGGCGGCCGACGCGCTGCCCGGATTCCAGACCAGCGGAATGTTCAGACCAATCAGCACGTGCACGTCGGCCAGCACGTCGTTGTTGGCCGGTTCCGACTTGCGGTCGTTGTACTGCACCAGGCCCTTGACCTCGGTGCGCAGGCCCCAGCCCCAGTTCCAGCTGCCGATGCGCAGCGGAAACAGCAGGCCGGCACCAAGATTCAGCGCCGGATGCAGGTGGCTGTCGCCGCGCACGTCCTCGAGCACGCCGCCGAGCGAGCCCAGCAGGTACGGCTTGACGTCCGGCAGCAGCGCGGCCTCGAAGCGCTTCATGCCGAAATCGCGCACGTAGTCGAGCGACAGCACGCTCTTGTAGTCGGCGCGGCCATCGAGATCCCGATCGCGCTTCAGGTTCAGGAACGACAGTTCCAGCGCGTTGTGCTCGCCGAGCGCGCGGCCCAGCGTGACCTGGAAGCCGCGGCCGTTGTCGGAGTCGCGGGCGCTGTCGGCCTGCTCGTAAATGCCGAAGCCGCTGAGGTAGTAGCCGCGGTGATCGTCGACGGACAGTGCCATCGCCTCGGGGGCGGCCAGGAACGTCGCGAGCAACGCGGCGCGGAACATCGGAAGTCGAAGCGTCATGACTCTTGGAGAATGATCGGATGGGACGTCAGGAGGATGCGGCATCAGCAACCCGTGGCAGTGCCGGCAGGCTGCCACGCAGCGCACGGGCACATTCGCCGACCAGCGCCGGGCCACGATAGATCAGGCCGGTGTACATCTGCACGAGGTCGGCACCGGCGGCGCGCTTGGACGCGGCATCGGCTCCGGACAGGATGCCGCCGACACCAATCAGCGGGAAGTCCGGACCGACCCGTTCGCGCAGTTTCGCGAGGATGGCATTCGATGCATTGAGCAGCGGCGCACCGGACAGCCCGCCGGCCTCGTGGGCATGCGCCAGGCCAGCCACCGCCTCGCGCGACACGGTGGTGTTGGTGGCGATCAGACCGTCGATGCCGTGCTTGCGCGCGGCATCGGCAATGCTGGCCAGCCCTTCGTCATCGATGTCGGGCGCGATCTTCACCAGGATCGGCCGGCGCGCGCCGTAGCGGGCGGTCAGCGTCTCGCGGGCGTCGGCCAGCGATGCAAGCAGCGAGTCGAAACGGCCGGCCTGCTGAAGATCGCGCAGGTTCTTGGTGTTCGGCGACGAGATGTTGACCGTGATGTAGTCGGCCACCGCGTAAACCTTGTGCAGACAGGCGAGATAGTCGAGCTCCGCCTGCTCCATCGGCGTATCGGCGTTCTTGCCGATGTTGATGCCGAGCACGGCGCGACGGCGCACGCGGGCGACGCGCTTGACCAGCGCATCGACGCCCTGGTTGTTGAAGCCGAGGCGGTTGATCAGCGCCCGCTCCGAAGTGATGCGGAACATCCGCGGCCGGTCGTTGCCGCGCTGCGGACGCGGTGTCACGGTGCCCACTTCGATGAAGCCGAAGCCCATGCGATCGAAGGCTTCGATCGCTTCGCCGTTCTTGTCGAGTCCGGCCGCGAGGCCGACACGATTGCGGAACTGCAGGCCCATCAGCCGCACCGGATCATCGACCGGCCGGCCGGCGAACACGCCGCCGGAGGCCGGATGGCGCGACAGCCAGGCCATCGTCAATTCATGGGAGCGCTCGGCATCGAGAGCAAACAGCGCATTGCGCGCCAGTCGGTAACCTTTCATCGGGACTCGTTCAACTCGGCAATACGGGAAATCGGATCAGATGCTGGCCGGCAGCACGCCGGGCGGCGGGCCGGCCCGCTCGGGCAGCGGCTTCATCATCGGTACCGGCACAGCGGCCGGCTTGCGGTCACGGCGGGCAAAGCGGTCCTGCAGACCGCGCAGCTCGTGACCCAGGTAGTCGCGGCCCAGCGTCAGCGGCAGGCGCGCCATCATCTTGGCGAGATCGCCGAACAGCATCGCGCGGCTGTCGCCCTCATACAGCGAGCCATAACTGCCGGCCAGCGCCATCAGCGAGCGCGACAGGTGCAGGTAGTCCCGCTGCAGCACCAGCCCGGCCTGCTGCGTGTTGGCCATCAGCTGCAGCACGGTCTGGCCACGCCGATGCAGGCCGGCCATGCCGCCACGGCGCAGCTCGCGAATGAAGCTGCGCCGGGTCAGCGGCGCGACATCCTTCTTGCGCAGCGTCTCGTCGAGCAGTTGCCGGATCAGGTCGCGACGGCCGGCGTTCTCTTCCGGATGCGTCGAAATGCGGATCAGCGCTTCGGTCAGCAGATCGGTGTCGGCGAGGATCGCTCCGGCCAGGTAATCCCAGACCGGCCGCCACTTGCCGTTCAAGTCAACGACGTTACCCCAGTCGATCAGGTTCAGACGACCCTGCGCATCGACCATCACGTTGCCGGGATGCAGGTCACCGTGAATCTCGCGGTAAGCGAACGCGTGGTACAGCACAGTCGCGCTGAGCTGCTCGACGACCTTGTTCTGGAACTGACGACGCTCGCGGCGCGGCAGTCGCGCCAGCGCCTTGGTCAGGCTGACGGCATCGCCAAGAAATTCCATTTCGAGGATGCGCCGCGAGGCCCCATACAGTTCCGGCACGCGGAACAGGTTGCCGCGCAAGCTGCGCTGGTAGAAGCGCTGGTGGTTGGCCGCTTCCGCCTCGAAATCCAGTTCCTCGACGAAACCGGCGACGAACTCGTCGACCTGTTCCTGCATCGCGCGCAGGAACGGTGCAAGCCGCGAATGCGGCGCCCAGTACTGCGTCGACATGATCGCCAGCCCCAGCACCAGCTTGCCGATCTCGAACTCGCGGTCGATGTTGTGACGACCGACCTTGATGATCACCGGCCGCAGCACTTCGCGGTTGTTCTCGTAGAACGGCTTCTTGGCCAGATAGACCGAGCCGATCGAACCGGACTTCAGCGGCTTGTCAGCCTCGAAGCCGAGGTAGAACTTCTCCGGCGGCTTGCCGTAGCACTCCATGAACGCGGCGCGCACTTCGTCGGCCGTCATCGGCGCCACATCCTCGTGGAACACGCTCAGCTCGCGGGCGATTTCCTCGGGCAGGAAGTCGGCGTTGGCGGCGGCGACCTGCGCCATCTTGACGAAGAACGGACCGAACTCGTTGACCATCTGCGCGATGATCCGCGCCTGGGCCTTGTAGTCCTTGGGATCGGCAGCGAAGAACGGCTTGATGTAGCGCAGCGCCCGGATCTGGCGGCGGACGATACCGGCATCGGTTTTGATCTGCGCGGCACGCTTGAGCAGTTCGTTGAGCTGCCACTGGTTGAAGCGCCGACCGGCCTTCAGCAGGTTGATGACTTCCAGCAGCAGCGGCTCGTAGCTGCGAACCACGAGCCGGACCATGTCCAGCGTCATCTCGCCGAGACCCTTCAGCTCCGGGGCCTCGAACAGTTCGTTGAAGAAGTTCCAGAACTCGCTGATCAGCGCTTCCGGTACCGGCATCGGGCTGCGGGCAACGGCCTGCTCGACGACGAAGCGGATCAGGTCCTCGGTCGACTGCTCATCGGGAATCAGCTTGCGCCGCCGCAGCGCCTGCGTCAGTCGCCCGGTGTGCTTGAGCAGCGGGTGCCGATAAAGCGCGGCGAACAGCGTGTCGATCGCCTGTTCGAGATCGTCCCGCGAGCTGTCCTGCTCGTCGGTGATCAGCGCCAGCAATGGCACCAGGCCGCGCGTCAGGCGGACGGTCGAAACACCCAGCGTGGCGATTTCCCGAACCACGCCGCGAACGCCGGCCGTGGCACGCTCGGCCGGTAGCGCCGCAGCCGAAGCCAGCGGCGCCACCGGCACCAGCGGCGACGGCGGCTCGCTCACGGCTCGCCCCGAGCTCCGATCAGGTGACCCATCCGGGTCATCTTGGTATCGAGATACTCGGCGTTGTACGGATTGCGACCGCGTTCGATGGCGACCCGCTCGGTGACCTCGACGCCATCCTTGACCAGCGCGTCGAGCTTGGCCGGATTGTTGGTCATCAGCCGGATCCGGCACAGGCCGACGTCGCGCAGCATCGCCACGGCCAGTCCGTAATCGCGGTCATCGGCCGGAAAGCCGAGCTGATGATTGGCGTCGACGGTATCCGCGCCCTGGTCCTGCAGCGCGTATGCGCGAACCTTGTTGGCCAGCCCGATACCGCGGCCTTCCTGGCGCAGGTAAAGCAGCACGCCGCGCCCTTCGCTGGCGATCTTCTCCAGCGCTGCGTTCAGCTGGAAACCGCAATCGCAGCGCAACGAGAACAGCGCATCGCCGGTCAGGCACTCCGAGTGCACCCGCACCAGCGGCGGTGGCCCGTCGGCGGCGAGGTCGCCGAGTGTCAGCGCCAGGTGCTCCTTGCCGTCCGGAGACTGGTAGGCGCGCATCGTGAAGACGGCGAACGGCGTCGGCAGCTTCGCCGTCGCGATCAGCTTGGGTTGAGGCATCGAGGTTCCGGAATACGATTCAGGCGCCGACAAAATTCTGTCCGCAAACGCGAAGCGTACGCCCGTTGACCGCCGATGCGAGCGGCGAAGCGAGGAAAGTCACCGCTTCGGCGATGTCGATCGGCAATCCGCCCTGTCCCAGGCTGGCCAGACGGCGGCCCACTTCGCGGGGTCCGGTCGGCATCTGCGCGGTCATCGCGGTCTCGATGAAGCCCGGCGCAACGGCGTTGATTGCACCGCCGCGCTTGGCCATCAGCGGCGCCATGGCTTCGACGTAACCCATCACGCCGGCCTTGGTCGCACCGTAGTTGGTCTGGCCGGCATTGCCGGCAATGCCGCCGATCGACGAAATGCACACCATGCGCGCACCGTCATTCAGGCCGCCGGCCAGCAGGGCGTCGTTGATCCGCAGGATGGCGCCGAAGTTGACGTCGAGCACCATGTCCCACAGATGCGGCGCCATGTTCTTCAGCATCTTGTCGCGAGTGATGCCGGCGTTGTGGACGACGATGTCGATGCCACCGAAGCGCGCTGTCAGTTCGCGGGCGATCCGCTGCGGGGCATCGGCGGCAGTGATGTCCAGCGCCAGACCGAAACCGTCGAATGCCGCCAGGGTTTCGCCCAGTGCGCCTTCTTCCTGCGGACGGTCGATGCCGACCACCTTCGCCCCTTCGCGAGCCAGCGTCGCGGCAATGGCGGCGCCGATGCCGCGGGCGGCACCGGTGACCACGGCGACCTTGCCGGACAGCGGCGCGAAGAACTTGTCGCCCGACTGCGCCCCCGGATTGCCGAGCACCAGCGTCTGGCCGGTGATGTACGTGGCGTGCTCGCTGAGCAGGAAGCGCAGCGGCCCGGCCAGCGCCTGATCGGCGCCGCGGCCGACCTCGAGCAGATTGACCGTCGCGCCCTTCTTGCCGACTTCCTTGGCGAACGAGCGGGTGAAGCCACGCAGGGCCGTTGCTGCTGCCGCCGAGGAAGCGTTGCCGGCATCGGCCGGCGCACGGCCGAGCAGCACGACACGGCCGTTGGCCGGGATGCGGCCGACCCGCGGCTGCATGAAGTCGTACAACTCGCGAAGCTGGGTCGGGCTGGTCATGCCGGTGGCGTCGAAGACGAACGCCGATGCGGCGGCAGCACGGTCTTCCGGATTCGGTTCGATCTTCAAGGCAACACCGGTGGCCGCCGACGCGGTCTTGATCGCGCCAAGCCCGGCCAGCGACGTTCCGACCTGAATCGCCGCCCCGGCCTCGTTCAGCGCGACCAGCAGCGGCGCCGCCAGTTCACCGAGGCTGCTGCTGCCGAGCATCACCGACCGACCTTCGAGTGGACGTGCCGCATAAGCGCCGTCCGCACGCTTCAGGCGCGGCGGCTGTGGCAAGCCCAGCAGGCTGCTCAGGGACTTGCCGAATGCCGATTGGGTGAAATCCAGATACCGGTCGCTCATACCCGCTCCGTGGAGAATCGCTGCAAATCAACGGCATGCCGCCGTCAGGGCGCGCCATTATCGCAGTGCATCAAGACGGATGCGCATGGAAAACCGCATTCAGTTAACAAGTGTTTCTTTTTGGTCGATTTGTCGAACCGCTGCCCCCAATGACATGCCGGGCGCACGACGGCACCGAACAGCCTTGGCCGCATTCGCAGGCGCCGGCGCTCGGCGAAAGGTGATCCGACGGGGCCTGCATTTATGGCTGCTCGGACACGGCGTCATGCCGAATGCCGAGCTCGAACGCAGGGCGTGATTACTCCATTGACGGCGCGACGCTGCCTTGCGCATATTCCGGCCAGCGCGCGGCCGCCGTTCATGATGCTGCGCCTGAACAAACTCAGGGGAATACAGGGCATGTCGAAAACAACCGTGTTGACAGCGGTGGTAGTCGCGACGGTGGGTGTCGGGGTCGTGGCGCTCTTGCAGTCGAGGAACGCTGTCGCGGCGATTCAGCCGGACACGCCACCGGTCGCGGTTGTCGCCGCCGAGCCGGCTGCCGCACCGAAGCCAGTCAGCCGTCGCGCCCGGATGGCACGGGTCGTTGCCGAACAGGCAGCCATCACGGCGGAAGCCAGCGCACGGCGCGCACTCGCCCGCATAGCCGAGGAGCGCTACACGGCGATGCGCTGACGCAGTACGGCAAGTGACATAAACTTCTGTCGCCTTGCGTCACCGCGCGGTGGGATCGCGAGCGCGGGTCGCTGACCGGGTCCAGTAGACGGAAACGGCCCGGGGCTTGCGTGCATGACCGGAAAGGGTGCTCACCGTCGCCCATCCAGACCAATAAATCCAGACGTTCTGCTTAACCTCGGGGCTAGCAATGAATCTCAGTCGTGTCGTTGTCATCGTTGCCGTCACTGCCGCTATCGTTTACACCGGCCTGAACTTCATGCTGCCTCGCAGCGAAAAGACGCCGGCCGCCGAAACCGCTGCGACAACCGAGGCCGCTGCGACCGGCGAAGCGCCTGCTGCAGCCGAGCCGGCAGCCGAAGCCGCCGCCGCCTCGCCAGCGGAAGCGCCTGCTGAAGATGGTGCCGCGGCTGCGACTGCCGAAGATCCGGCACTGACCGAGGCGGAAGCGCGACAGATCGCAGCCAACGTGGCCAGCGAAGTCGCGGCACGCGTGGCAAGTGAAGGCGCCGCACCGACGACGGCCGATACCGACAGCACCGTGGCCGAGCCGGCCGTCGTCGGTGCGGCGCCTTCACTTGCCACGCG
>Ga0114983_1000165_pt1 | contig 26859 bp, 29 predicted proteins | sample Shrwel_input2_RT_FD_87182 | JGI IMG/M metagenome (GOLD analysis project Ga0114983, IMG submission 87182) | Subsurface microbial communities from deep shales in Ohio, USA - Utica-3 well 1 S input2 RT | ecosystem: Environmental > Aquatic > Deep subsurface > Shale gas/oil reservoir > Produced... | reverse complement strand
CGATTCTCTCAGAGCCCACGAAAAAGCCGCCCGAAGGCGGCCTGTGTGTCGCGCAAGCGCAAGCCGGGTTCAGGCGAACTCGACGTGCGCGCCCGTCTTGGTGCGAACCTCTTCCTGCGTGACGCCAGGCGCCATCTCCAGGCATTTGAAGCCCGCCGGCGTCACGTCCAGCACACACAGCTCGGTGATGATGCGGTCGACCACGCCCACGCCGGTCAGCGGCAGGGTGCAATGCTGCAGCAGCTTGTGCTCGCCGTTCTTGGCCGCGTGCTCCATCAGCACCACCACGCGCTTGACGCCGGCGACCAGGTCCATCGCGCCGCCCATGCCCTTGACCATCTTGCCCGGGATCATCCAGTTGGCCAGGTCACCCTTTTCCGACACCTGCATGGCGCCCAGGATGGAGAGGTTGATCTTGCCGCCGCGGATCATCGCGAAGCTCTCGTGGCTGCCAAAGATGGAGGAGCCCGGCAGCACCGTCACGGTCTGCTTGCCAGCGTTGATCAGGTCGGCGTCGACCTCGTCTTCCGTCGGGAAGGGGCCGATGCCCAGCATGCCGTTTTCGGACTGCAGCCAGACGTCGATGTCCGGGCTGACGTGGTTGGCCACCAGGGTCGGCAGGCCGATCCCGAGGTTCACGTAGAAGCCGTCTTGCAATTCGCGTGCGGCGCGCGCCGCCATTTCATCGTGGGTCCAGGCCATGCTCAAGCTCCCGACTTTTCGGTGATGGTTCGCTTCTCGATGCGCTTCTCGGGCTTCGCATTCAGCACGATGCGATGCACGTAGATGCCCGGCAGGTGCACGGCATCGGGGTCGAAGGTGCCGGTCTCGACGATCTCCTCGACCTCGACGACGGTGAGCTTGCCCGCCATGGCCGCCGCGGGGTTGAAGTTGCGCGCCGTGCGGCGAAAGATCAGGTTTCCGCTCTTGTCGGCCTTCCAGGCCTTGACCAGGGCCACGTCGGGCGCCAGCGCGCGCTCCATGACATAGACCTCGCCATCGAACTCACGCGTTTCCTTGCCCTCGGCAACGATGGTGCCCACGCCGGTCTTGGTGAAGAAGGCCGGGATGCCCGCTCCACCGGCACGCAGCTTCTCGGCCAGGGTGCCCTGCGGCGTGAACTCCAGCTCCAGCTCGCCAGCCAGGTACTGGCGCTCGAACTCCTTGTTCTCGCCCACGTAGCTGGAGATCATCTTCTTGATCTGCCGGGTGTTGAGCAGCTTGCCCAGGCCGAACCCGTCGACCCCGGCGTTGTTGGAGATCACCGTGAGGTCCTTGACCCCGGTGGCTTGCAACGCGTCGATCAGGGCCTCGGGGATGCCGCAGAGGCCGAAGCCCCCCACGGCCAGCAGCTGACCATCTTTGACGATCCCGGCCAGCGCGCTGGCGGCGTCAGGATAGACCTTGTTCATCCACTCACTCCTTGGTCACGGAGACCGCTTGGGTACGCATGGGAGGTTGAAAATGCTGCGGTGCAGCGTGACATGAGCGTACACCGGAGCGCCGTCACAAATCCAGTGACGGCGGCGAAAAAAACGCATGTGTTGCAGCAAGCGCGAGGCCAGGACAGACGCACCCGACAGGTGCGCGCTGACTCGGGCTCACTTGCCGGGCAGGGCCGGCGGGGCATCGGCCCCAGGCAGGGCAGGCTGTGGGGCCTTCAAGGCCTTGAATGCTTCGGGCAGCGGGGTCGGGCGCCCCGTGGACTGATTCACCCAGACCAGGGTGGCCCCGCCCGCGGCGTAGGCCACATCCGGCTCGTCGGTGCGCTCGACCACCACGAAGGTGTCGATGCTGGTGCGCCCCGGATCGGCCACGTGCAGCTTGATGGTCACCGTGCCAGGAAACACCAGCGGGCGGTAGAAATTGAAGAAGGCGTTGGCGATGACCGGGCCCTCGCCTTCGCCGCCCACCGAGCCGCTGATGGCCTGGATCCAGGTCACGCGGGCCTGCTCCATGTAGCGGAAGTACACGGTGTTGTTGATGTGGCCCAGCGCGTCCATGTCGCCCCACAGGATGGGCAACTCCAGCTGGTGGACCAGGATCTTGTGTTCAGGGATCTCCAGGCGCATGGTGTGTTCAGGTTCAGCTTGCTGTCATGCCATCGTCTGCGGAGATGATGGCCCCGTTGATGAAGTCGCTCTCGGCCGCGCACAACATCACCACCAGCGCGTCGAGGTCCCTGGGCGTGCCCACGCGCTTGCGCGGCAGCATGTTGACCAGCTTCTGGCCCGACTCGGTGGACCAGTGGTGGTGGTTGATCTCGGTGTCGATGTAGCCCGGGCACACCGCGTTGGTGGTGATGCCGAAGCGGCCCCACTCAGCGGCCATGACCTTGGTCATGTGAACCACCGCGGCCTTGCTCATGCAGTAAACGCCGATTTGCGGCAGCGTGCGCAAGCCGGCGGCCGAGGCGATGTTGACGATGCGCCCGCCCGTGTAGGTGCCCGGGGCCGATCCCTTAGCGCGGGCCAGCATGCGCTTGGCAACCTCCTGCGCCACAAAAAAGGACCCGCGTGTGTTGGTGTCGAACACGAAGTCGTAGCTGTCCTCGGTCACGTCAACCAGGCGCTCGGTGGTGCTCACGCCGGAGTTGTTGATGAGGATGTCGATGGGGCCGACTTCCGTCTCGGCGTGGGCGACCGCAGAGCGGATGCTGGCCAGGTCCGTCACGTCCAGGCCGACCACGTGGGCGTCACCGCCCGATGCCTCGATCTCCGAGCGCAGCGTCTTGAGCCGCTCCACGCGGCGCCCTGCCAGCACGACGGCGGCGCCGGCCTTGGCCAGGGTCAGGGCGAACTGCGTGCCCAAGCCGCTGGAAGCGCCGGTGATCAAGGCCACGCGGCCGGACAGGTCAAGGGTGTAACTCATGGATGGGGGCTCCTCAAACAGGGTTCAAACCATAGCACGGTGGCCCACCCGCCCCATCTGCGGAAGTGCGCTGCCATCGGCGACCAGCTTCCACCCACCCAGGCGCGGGGCCATTATCGAACGATCGTGCTTTTTTTGTGAAAATGCGCGGGCGACTGCATTTAGAATCGCGAGCTTGACCCAGAACAACCCCACCTGTTTGTCCGGACAGAAGGAAACACGATGACGCCCCAGGAAATCCTTGCGCAGTTTGGCCCCCGTGAGTCGATGGAGTACGACGTCGTCATCGTCGGTGCCGGCCCAGCCGGCCTGTCCACCGCCATCCGCCTCAAACAACTGGCCGAGAAGGCCGGCAAGGAAGTCAACGTCGTTGTGCTGGAAAAGGGCTCCGAGCCTGGCGCGCACATCCTGTCGGGCGCCGTGATGGACCCGATCTCGATGAACGAACTGTTCCCCAACTGGAAGGAACTCGGCGCTCCCCTGAACCAGCCCGTCACGGCCGACGAGGTGCTGGTGCTGACCGAGACCGGCGCCATCGCGACGCCGCAGGCGCTCATCCCCAACAACTTCCACAACGAAGGCAACTACGTCATCAGCCTGGGCAACGTCACCCGCTGGCTGGGCCAGCAGGCCGAGGCTCTGGGCGTGGAAATCTTCCCTGGCTTCGCGGCGGCCGAGGTGCTCTACAACGACGATGGCTCCGTCAAGGGCGTGGCCACGGGCAACATGGGCATCGACAAGGCGGGCGAGCCCACCGGCGACTTCCAGCTGGGCATGGAGCTGCTGGGCAAGTACACCATCTTTGCTGAAGGCGCACGCGGCCACCTGGGCAAGCAGCTGATCGCCAAGTTCAAGCTCGACGAAGGCAAGGACCCGCAAAGCTACGCCATCGGCATCAAGGAACTCTGGGAAGTCGATCCGGCCAAGGCCAAGCCCGGCCTGGTGGTGCACACCGCCGGCTGGCCGATGGACACGTCCACCTACGGCGGCGGCTTCCTCTATCACCTGGAAGACAACAAGGTGACGCTGGGCTTCGTGACTGGCCTGGACTACCAGAACCCCTGGTTGTCGCCGTTCGAAGAAATGCAGCGCTGGAAGACCCACCCCAGCATCAAGCCGCTGCTCGAAGGCGCCAAGCGCCTGAGCTACGGTGCACGCGCCATCACGGCCGGTGGCATCCTGTCGCTGCCCAAGACCGTGTTCCCGGGCGGCGCCCTCGTGGGCTGCGACGCCGGCTACCTGAACGCCGCACGCATCAAGGGCTCGCACGCCGCCATGAAGACCGGCATGCTGGCCGCTGACGCCATCTTCGAGGCCCTGGGTGCCAACCGCCAGCACGACGAGCTGAGCGCCTACCCGGCCTCGTTCGAGAAGAGCTGGCTCAAGGAAGAGCTGGACACCTCGAAGAACTTCAAGCAGTGGTTCAAGAAGGGCATGTACGTCGGCATGATCATGACCGGCGTCGAGCAGTGGCTGCTGCCCAAGCTGGGCATCAAGGTGGCGCCGTGGACCATCCACCGCACCGAGGCCGACCACACCCGCCTGCTGCCCGCCGCACAGTGCGCCAAGATCGACTACCCGAAGCCGGACGGCAAGATCACCTTCGATCGCCTGAGCTCCGTGTTCGTCTCCAACACCAACCACACCGAGCACCAGCCTGCCCACCTGACGCTGAAAAACGCCTCGGTGCCCGTGCAGATCAACCTGGCCAAGTACGCCGGGCCTGAGTCCCGCTACTGCCCGGCCGGCGTGTACGAATACGTCAAGGTCGATGAGCAGGACAAGCTGGTGATCAACGCGCAGAACTGCGTGCACTGCAAGACCTGCGACATCAAGGATCCGACTCAGAACATCGTCTGGATCACGCCCGAAGGCGGCGGTGGCCCGAACTACGCTGGCATGTGATGCCGGTGAGCCAAGAGGAGCCTGCGGGCTCCTTTTTTGTGGGCGAGCGCGCGAGTGAGGAAGCCACCTGGGTGGCGCATTGCGATGGTGGCGCCTGGCCCAATCCGGGAACCATGGCCATCGGGGTCGTGCTGGTGTCGACTGAGGGCCTGGCTCACACGGTCTCGAAACGCCTTGCGACCTGCGGCTGCAACAACGAGGCCGAATGGCAAGCCGCGGTCGTCGCCCTCGATTGCGCCTGGTCGCGAGGGGCCCGGGTCCTGCACCTGCACACCGACAGCACCCAGATTCGAGATCACCTTCAAAGCCTCGCGGCCAAGCCACTGCCCGATGCCCTGCAAGGGTGGGTGCTTGAAGCGCGCATGCGGGTTGCTCAGTTCAAACACGTTCGTGTCACCTGGGTGCCGCGGCATCGGAACGCTCAGGCAGACGCTCTCGCCAGGGCCGCCCTCGGGCTGCCGCCCAAGCTCACGCTGGTGCCACATCCGCGCGCACGGCGTCACACCCGCTGACGCTTCATCGGTGCCGACTCAGCCGACCGGTGCGTCCTGGTCTCCATCAATGACCTGGGGCAAAGGCAGGGGCTCGTGCTCGGGATCGGGTTCGATGACCTCCAGCCCGTGGAGTGCCTGCCGCGAGGCCGCGGCCTGTCGCGCGTCTCGCTCGGCCTTGATCTGCGCGCGCCGCTCCGCAAAAAAGCGCTTGAGCAACTGACTGGCTGGCTCGGCAAGAACACCACCAAGCACCTGGGTGTGGTGGTTGAGCTGCGCGATCCCGAACAGATCGATGACGGAGCCGGCCACACCGGTTTTGGGGTCGGATGCAGCAAACACCACGCGTTTGAAGCGTGCGTGCAGCAAGGCCATGGCGCACATGGCGCAGGGCTCCAGGGTCACGTAGAGCTCGCATTCAGGCAAGCGGTAGTTCTCGGCCAGCAAGGCGGCATGGCGCAAAGCAACGACCTCTGCATGCGCGGTGGGGTCGTGCGTGGTGATGGGTCGGTTGTAGCCGGTCGCGATGACCTGCCCCCCTCGCATGATCACAGCGCCGACCGGGACCTCGCCGGCCAGCCAGGCGTTGTGCGCCTGGTCCAGCGCCAAGCGCATGCAGCGCTCATCTTGTGCCGTGATCGATGCGTCCATTTTTTCAAACCGATCCGTTGAGGTGCGTTGATCGCTGCTCGACCATGGGATCCCCGGCGTGCCGTGGATCGTTGACCGGCGTCATTTTAGGGCTGCCCAGTGGCGACCCCGCGCATGCAATCTTGCGTTCACCGGCTCAATCACCGCGCCAAGACCGCAGCGGGTGCACCTCGCGCCAGCCTTGCGTTCTGTCAACTGATGGCGACATGGACTGCCAGACCATAGGCGGATCAATGTTTGACGCGAGGTCCATCATGAAAAACTGGGTGGTTGTGGCGAATGCAGCCCGGGCGCGCATCCTGGAGGCAGGCGAGGCGCCCGGCGACTGTGTCCAGCGAGCCGACTTGGTGCACACACAGAGTCGCCAGAAGGGCGTTGAGCTTCGCAGCGAACGATCTGGGCACATCGTCGGGGGTGCATCGGGCTCTGGAGGCGCTGCCTATTCGCCCCGCACCGACGCCCGAGGCCTTGAGCGCGAACGCTTCGCTCGCGAGGTTGCGCAGGCCCTCAACGACGGCGTGGCGACGGGTGAGTGCGCGGGGCTGATCCTGGTGGCGTCCAACCCCTTCCTGGGGCGACTCAAATTTCACCTGAGCCCTCAGGCCAGCAAGGCGCTGCTGGAGACACTTCCAAGTGACTACACCTCACTGAGCGACGTGGAGGTAGCCCAACGCCTGGGCAACTTGCACGGATCGAGCAGCTGAATCGATAGCAGCGGCAGGCGCTCGGCAGTTTCCCAATTCATGGCGTTCGGTCCTGCTCAAGGGGAAGAAATTTCCTACATGCCCCGTCCACGCGGCGGACTCAAGCTCAGCACATTGCTGCGGCGCGTCAATCGAACCGTATCGTTTTGCTTTCTTGACGCAAAGCAAAACCCCTTTGACAGAGTCGATCTCCAATCCGCATGCATGTGCTTTTCATCCTTCATTTAACGTGCGGAGGGCTGCATGAATGAACCTGCAGGGTTTGATGAACAGGTCAACAGGCTGACGGGTTGAGCATGCGCCGCGCTGAATCAACGGATGCCCCCTCTTCAGGTGAGGCCGCAGGAGACGCTCAAGAACAAGATTCCTTCGTCGTCATCGACAGACAGGAAAACATTTTGTTCCTCAACCCCGCCGCGCAACGCCTGTTCGGTTGCGGTGAAGGCCACGGGGTGCCAGGTGACCTGACGCGGTTCATCCCGGATTGGAGAAAGTTCAAAGAAGCCAGACTCCTGACGGGTTCAGTGGAGATCCCGCAAGGGTCGATCATTCATGGCGTAAAGGCGGATGGCAGCCCATTCGCCGTTCGGTTGTGGGTGCACCCGCTGCGCGATTGCGAGGCGAATCAAGCAGCGGCCACACACGCCTGCCTCGTGATGTGCCCACCGGATCAGGAGCCCGGCGGCTCAGCGCAAGTTGAAACGTTTCGCAAGAGCGTGCTGGCGTTATTCGACATGGCACCGGTGCCCACATGGGTCACGGAGGGCGAACGAATCGTGTTCGCGAACCGCGCTTGCATGGTCCTTTTTGGTGTGAGCGATTTGAAGGAAATCGTCGGCAAATCGCTTTATGAGTTGTTGCACCGAGCTTCGCATGGCCACGTGCGTCAGGCTTTGAGCGAGGCGCTGGCCACCGATGGCTGCGTGCAAACATTGACCGAGCGCATCGAACGGGCCGATGGCAGCCACCGAGATGTTTTCATGGCCATGGCGGCACTTCCAGACCATGGGAGAACGACTGCGCAAATGGCCATCACCGACATCACGACCAAAACCCAGGAGTTTGAAGCGATGGAACGGTCACAGAAAAGAATGAAGGCGCTCTCCACTGAGCTCGTGCACGCCAGAGAAGAAGAGCGCCGCCGCATTGCGCGGGAACTCCACGATGACCTGGGGCAGCGACTGAGCGCACTCAAGATGGAACTGGCCAGCCTCGTGCCCACACTCCGTCGCCGCGCACAGGACGAACGCATCGTTTCCCTGATCGGCATGGTTGATGAAACCGTCGAGTCGGTGCGCCGGATGGCAACCGAGCTGCGACCGCTGATGCTGGACGACCTGGGGCTGGTGCCCGCCATCGAAACCCTGGTTCGCGAATCGGAACGACGCATGGGCATCGTGATCGCCCTCGACATGGACGAGCGCCTCCACGCGGTCAACGAGCCCGTTGCCATCGCCACCTACCGCATCGTCCAAGAAGCCCTCACCAATGTGTTTCGACATGCTCAAGCCACGTTCGCAAAGGTCGACATCCACGTCAACGACAAGACTTTGCGCATCAGCGTTCAAGACGATGGACATGGGTTCTCCGAGCAATCGATCGGGAAAGATGGTTCACAAGGTCTGAGGGGGATGCGCGAGCGGGCACACCTGCTCGGTGGGCAAATCCAGATCACACCGAGTGAGCTGGGAGGGGGTGCCGTGACCGTGTGCCTTCCCTTCACCCAAGCCGCTGAGGCCGCTCAGGATCGCACGACAACCACGCTGGACAACGCCGGTACGTTCGCGTTTGGCCTCAAAGGAGGCGGCTGATGACGGCCGCCACAGCCGGCGCTGATGGCGCACGCGCCCAGAATAAACCCATGGTTGCGCCTCCGCGTCAAGTCTCCAGTAGAGACCCACATGACCTTTGCCAACATTGAAAATCGCATGCACGTCCTCCTGGTTGATGATCACAACATCGTCAGGGAAGGCCTGAAACGCATCCTGGAGCCGTGCTCGTCACAGTGGGTGATCACGGAAGCGAATTCAGGTTACGAGGCCCTGGATCACCTGCGCAACGCCCCCTGTGACCTGGCCATCGTGGACCTGTCCATGCCTGGCATGAGCGGCCTGGACCTGATCCATCGCATCAAACTGCAGAACCCATGCGTCCTGGTGCTGGTGCTCAGCATGCACGGAGAAGAGCAGTACGCACTGAGGGCGTTCAAAGCCGGCGCGAATGGCTACCTGACCAAGGATGGGGCCGCGGCTGAGCTGATCAATGCTGTGCGCAAGGTGATGACCGGCGGGGCCTACGTGACGGCCCAACTGGCGGAGCGGGTGATACAGCAACTCAGCTGCGGCGCGCGCGCGCCCTGCCACACGGAGTTGTCGGATCGCGAACTGGAGGTCCTGCGGCGGTTCGTTGCCGGACAGAGACCGGTTGACATCGCCCGGGCGCTGCACCTGTCCATCAAGACGGTGAGCACCCACAAGAGCCGCATCCAAGAAAAGTTGCAGCTGCCGAACATGGCTGCGCTGATCAGGTACGGGCTGGAACACCAGATCGAACTGGGAGACCTCCCGGTCAGCCCAGACAACCGCTGAAATCAGGTGCGGCCGCGCTTGAACGGACGAGCGCGGCGCCATCGATTCGGCGAGCCTCAGGGTGTTTTCTGCCAGGGCCACCCCGGAGTCGAATCCAGTGTGGTCGGGGTGTCTGGCTGAGGGCGCTCAGACACGAGTTGGGACACAGGGGGCTCACTGGACAAAGCCCGGGGCGATAGCGCGGTGATGTGGGTTGCATCGATGCACACCGCCCCGGCGTGATGCAAGGGCATCAGGCTGAGGATCAACTCGCGCACGCTCAAACCCAGCCAATCACTGAGCAAATCGATGCTGATGGACGACCGAACGAGCGCGCCCGGCCGCTCGCCGTCGGGCTGGGGCGTCATCAGGCGAGCCAGCTGCGCCAGACCCGCGGCGGCGCGTGCTTCAGGATGCAGCGCCCTGAGGCCGCTGAGGATGCGTTGATCGCGCGCCTGGGCCAGGCTGATGCGCTGGGCCAGCAACTCCGCCATCTGGGGCGAGGTGGAACCCAGCGTGCGCAGTTCACTGACGGGAAATGCCAGCAGAGACGTCTGCACCGCCGCCTCAACGGACTCCTGGCGCCGCCCTGCCCGATCGTGCAAGCCCACCCACTGTTGCGCTCCTGCATAGCTGATGGTCATGGGCAAACCCAGCCCGCCGTGTTGGCTGTGGCATTGAACCAGCCCCGACTGCAGGACATACACGTAGTGGCTGATGCAGCCTTGTCGATACAGGGTGTCTCCCGGCGCCAGATCCAGCCTCACGCCCAGCAAGGCCTCGTGGGTGTCACCGATTTCTGCGGGCAAGGCCTCGGTGGGCGCGCCCAGGAATTGAGCCAACTGCGAGGCAGTCACCAGGTCCACTTGAGGAGGGCTGAGCGCGGAGGCAGGCGTGTGCGTGCGCTCGCTGGCAGGCGGATCTCGCCTCTCGGCATTGGGCTCGTGGCCGCTCGTGTCGTGATTAAGCTGAGGCGACATGGACATCCCTTGAGACAGGTCGAAAAGACCACTCGGCCCTCGGCTGTTGCTCCTGGTGGATTGTTTGGCTCAATTGGAGAACCGTCCATCAGTCACCGGGCAAAGTCGCTGTGAGAATTGTCTGCACATCGGAGCGGAATGTACGGGCCTCGTGGGTCGTGCGCGGCCTGGCGGTTGGGCTTGAATGTGGGGATGGCAACCGGAGCAGGCCCCGTCTACATTGGGGACTCGGCTGCACTCTCGCTGGGATGATCATGACGTTGCTGAACTCGATGCGCTCGATGGTGCTTCATGAAGTGAAACAGGATCTGTGCTTGCAGGAAATGCCCATGCCGCACCCGCAAGCGCAAGAGGTGCTGTTGCGCGTCGAGGCCTGCGCTGTTTGCCGCACCGACTTGCACATCGTCGATGGCGAGCTGCCCGTCCCGCACCTGCCCGTCACCCCGGGGCACGAGATCGTGGGGCGCGTGCTGCGCGTGGGCTCTGACGTGCACGACCTGCGGGTCGGCGACCGGGTGGGCGTGCCTTGGCTGGCCCACACCTGCGGCGAGTGCGTTTACTGCGGCACCGGCCGTGAGAACCTCTGCGACAGGCCCTTGTTCACAGGACACGGCAGGGACGGTGGGTTTGCCACACACGTCGTCGCCGACGCAGCGTTCTGTTTTGCCCTGGACGCTTCGGCCAACCCGGTTGAGCTGGCCCCACTCCTGTGCGCGGGACTGATTGGCTGGCGCACATGGCAGATGGCGGGACACGGAGCACTTGACATTGGGCTCTACGGCTTCGGTGCGGCGGCTCACATCCTTTGTCAGGTGGCGACGCATCATGGCCGCAGGGTGCACGTCTTCACCCGCCCTGGCGACGACGCCGCTCAAGAGCAAGCCCGCTCGTTGGGTGCGATTTGGGCGGGATCAGCGCAGGATGCTGCCGCGTCGAGCCTCGACGCGGCGCTCATCTTCGCCCCTGCTGGGGACCTCGTGCCCCTGGCACTGCAGGCCGTTCGCAAGGGCGGTCGGGTCGTGTGTGGCGGCATCCACATGAGCGACATCCCTGCCTTCCCCTATCGCTGGCTGTGGGGCGAGAGGCAATTGATGTCGGTGGCCAACCTGACCCGCTCAGACGGTTTGGCCTTCCTGAAAGCGGTGTCGCGGGTGCCCTTGAAGGTCGCAACGACCCGCTATCGGCTTGAGCAGGCCAATGAGGCCCTGCAAGACCTGCGCGATGGGCGCGTGCTGGGCGCCGCGGTCATCGTGCCCTGAGCTCAAACCCGACAGCACGGCGAGGCTTCACTCAGCGGGGCAGGCAAGGTGGCGTTGTCTCGGTACGTGGCCAGGCCCTTGAGCCCGGCGTGCCAGGCCTGCGTGTAGAGGCCTTCCAGTTCACGCAAAGGCAGGTCGTCACGCACGTTGACCGTCTTGGAGATGCCGCCATCGACAAATGGCGCGACCACCGCAACCATGGCCACGTGATCGGCTGGCGCGATGTCGCGGGCGGTGACGAAGGCGGGCCCCGGGGCGACCCCTTCTCCCAGGAGGTGCCGGTGCAGGCGCCACGCGTGATCATCGACCGTGAGAGGCGCGTCCTCGTGTGTGGTGTCCCGGCGCAGCAGACTGCGGCAAGCGCGCCAGGCATAGACCGGCTCGATGCCACTGCTCACGTTGTCACACAAGGCCAGGCTGATGGAGCCCGCGGGGGCCACCGCCAGCAAATGCGAGTTCCGCAAGCCATGTTGGCGAATGGCACCCTGTATGCCCGGAGGCAGACGCGATGCGCAGTGCGGCGAGCGCAAGACGGACTCGGTGTCGAACAGCGGGAAGGCACCCCGCTCGCGAGCCAATTCGCAAGAAGCCAGGTACGCCGTGTTGCGGATGAGGGCCATCCACTGGGCGACTTGCTGGCGCGCCAGTGGCGCGTCGTAGCGCAGCCCGAGCATCACCAGCGCATCACCCAGGCCTGTGACGCCCAAGCCGATGCGGCGCTTGAGCCGCGCCTCTTCGGCTTGAGCTTGCAGGGGCCACACGGTGAGCTCGAGGACGTTGTCGAGCAGGCGCACCGCCACTTTGACCAAGGCGGCCAGGCGGTCGAGGCTCAGGTGCGCACGAGGCCCGAATGGCGCCACGACCAGGCGAGTCAGGTCAAGCGAGCCCAGGCAACATGCGCCATGGGGGGGCAGCGGCTGTTCGGCACACGGGTTGGTGGCGCGGATGAGTTCGCAGTCGGACAGGTTGTTGTCTGCGTTGATGCGGTCCATGAACAACACGCCGGGCTCCCCATGGTCATGGGCACAGCGCATGACCTCTCGCCACAGCGCGCGCGCCCGCAGCGAGGCATGCACCCACAGGCCGTCGGGCCTGCAACGCGCTGATGTCTTTTCGATGCCGTCGACCGGGGGACAGGCGTGCACCAGTTCGATGTCGTCGTCAGCAACCAGTGCGTGCATGAAGGCGTCGGAGACGGCCACTGACATGTTGAAAGTCGACAGGCCAGCGTGGTCCTTGGCGTGCAAGAACGAAAGGATGTCGGGGTGATCGCAGCGAAGCACCGCCATCTGGGCCCCCGGTCGACCGCCAGGCGTGCGCAATTCCCGGCAGGCCGCGTCGAGCGCTTGGATGGCGCTCAGGGGCCCCGCAGCCCGTTCACCAGCCCGCTCAAGCCATGCGCCCAACGGGGCGAGTGGCGAGAAGTCGCAGCCCACACCGCCCCCCAGGCGCAGCGTGGTCAGGGCGTGATCCAGCGTGTCGCGCAAGCCAGCCGGGCCGTCAAGGGGGACGACGAAGCAGTTGATGAGCATGCCCTGGCGCCCTGCCCCGGCGAGGATGCGCCCCGCCGGCACCCAGCCCTTGCGCATGGCCCACAGGAAGCGCTCACGCCAGCGCGCTTGCTCACCGGGGGCCTCAGCCTGGCTCAGGGCGGCGGCCACGCGCCGCAGGACGTCGTCCACCGTGATTTCGCCAGGCTGTGCGTAGCGGTGACGCAGCACGTCCATGCAGGCCGCCTGCGGCGCCAAAGCCGTGGGTCGTGAACACCGGACCCGCGGCTTGGCTGCCTCAGGCCTTTGGTGTGATCGAGCGCTGCTGCTCATGGCTTACCCTGCGCGTGCCGCGAGCGCACATCCGCAAACCCTCCATGTCCAGGATGTCCACCTCGCGACGGTTCACCACCAGGTAGCCTGCACGGGTCAGCGCACCGAAACTTCGGCTGACCGTTTCGTGAGCGAGGCCCAGGTAGCTGGCGATGTCCCGTCGGCTCATGCGGAGGTACAGCCGGTGGGGCGATTGTCCCAGTGATGTCATTCGCTGCGACAGCTGCAGGAGGAAACGACCCAGGCGCGCCTCAGCGGCCACCGCCGACATCAGGTCCACCAGCTCACCGTAGCGCTGAAGCTGACTGCTGACGGCGACGTGGAGGGCACGATCAAGGTCAGGCACCCCCCTTCCGAGCTGATGAACGTCTTCCATGGCGATGGCGTACACCCGGGCCTCCTCCAAAGCGACGGCGGAGGTCACATGGCGTCCAACGTGGATCGAATCGAAGCCAAGGACATCCTTGCGGTTTGTGAACCCCACGACCTGCTCGTAGCCGTCTTCCGTTATGTGGAAGGACTTGAACGAGCCCATCGCCACGACATACACGGCCACCGCTTTTGCGCCCTCATGGAACAGGTGCCCCCCCTCCCTGACGCGCTGAACAGACACAACAACATTGCCGACATGAGCCAGTGAGTCCCGCAGGTCCCCCCCCAGGAACTGGATGAGTGCCGGCAGGTTCCCGTTGCCTGCGCTGCCTGCATCGGCGTACCTTGAAAAAGGGATGGGGCCGTTCGTTCTGAAGTTTTCGTTGCCAAGTCTGATCAGGCGATCCATCGTGCTCCTCCTTGAGGTCAAACCACATCGGAGCCACAGGTTGCATGATTCAGTCAAATATCGCCATCAGCCATGATCTCGTCGCGTTGTCAGCCTAGTCCTCACGGCGTCGGAAAAATCCTACCTTGCCTGCGAGTCGTGCACCAGGAGCACTGGCACCGAGCTTTGGCGCAACACGCGCTCGGCATCGCTGCCAAGCAGCATCCGGCTCATCCCCCTGCGTCCATGCGTGCCGATCACGATGAGGTCGCAACCGTGGCTCCTGGCGTCTTCAACGATCGCATCGGCTGCACGGCCACTGCGTTGATCAACCAGATGCGTCTCCACTTTGACGCCCTCGCTGCCGGCCTGCTTGCTGGCCCTCTCCAGCAACGCGAGGCCGCTTTGACGCAGTCCTTCGCGAACCGCCTCGAAATTGATGCTGTCGGACATCTCGACCATGATCGGAAAATCGTTGATCACGTGGAGCAATCGCAAGGTGGCGTTTTGCTCTTTCGCCAACTGAATGGCCTCGTTGAGGCCTCTGCCCGATGGGCCGCTGCCATCGACTGGCGCAAGGATTCGCTTGTACATGATGGGCACCTCTTGTTCCGGTTATGAAGACATGGGGAAACGATTTCACTGGCTGAGTGTGGGCGCTGGCTGGACGCCAGCTCTCAAATCAGCCGACTCGGTCGGCATGGTCTGGATTTCATGCTCTAGCGCATTCGACCAGGCCGCCGACAGCGCGTTGGTCGCAGCAGCGGTCGCGAGTGCGATGCCCCTGGGACTCAGGTCAATTGGAGCGCACAAGGCCCTGCCAGCCGAATCAGGCGTGATGTGCATGTCGCGGCTGCTGGGCAGCACGAGCAGCTGAGCCACACCCGCTTCCAGGTCCCGCCACCACCTGATGCCGGTATCGAGCATGGCGCCCGCCAGCCGGTTCGCCTCGGTGAACTGATCTGCCCAGAAGAAAAGTGCGTCTGCAGTCAACGCTTGCAGCCCACCCGTCGGGTCGGCTGACTTCGGGTCGATTTCCAGCAGGTCGGTCGCTTCATTGGTGAACAGGGCCTCACTGCTGTGCAAGGTGCGCATCGACGCCATCCCCAGGTTCATGAGGTGCAAGGGCGCATCCATCCACGTGAACAGCGGACTGATGCCGGTGCCACCTTGCTGATTTGATCGACCGTGTCGACCCGTTGACTTGTTGTGCATGGTGGCGCGCCTTCCTCTTTGGAGCGGTTTGGATGCCTGTTTCGGCGTTCGCCAAGACGGCACGGCAGCAAGCGTTTGACCCCACGTCCCTGCCCTCGATGAGACAAGAATCAGCGGTTGACGCGATTGCGTTTAGTCAAGACAGCGGCGGTACCCTGCTCATACGCTGACTTCATCTCAGCTCCACCGGAGCCGCCCATGAGCCACTCCACGCAGCATGGTCAGAACATGCACCTTCCTTTCGCCGACCGACAGGAAGCAGGCCGGTTGCTGGCAGACGAGCTGGCTGACATGCACTTGGTCGACCCCGTTGTGCTGGCGCTGCCCAGAGGTGGCGTTCCAGTGGCGTGCGAGGTCGCGCGCAGGCTGAACGCCCCGCTGGACTTGTTGCTGGCGCGCAAAATCGGCGTGCCAAACGAACCGGAGGTGGCCCTGGCGGCCGTGGTCGAGGGCGCACCGCCACAGGTGATCCTGGACGAGCAGCTCGCCGCTGAAAACCCGGTTTCAAGCGAATGGATGGAAGCGGCCGTTGCACAACAGGTGCACGAAATCAAGCGACGCCGCGAGGTGTACCTCAGGGGCCGACCGGCGCTCGCACTGCGCGGGCGCACCGTGATCGTGGTCGACGATGGCGTGGCCACCGGCACCACCATGCGTGCGGCGCTGAGCGCGTTGCGGCAGGTCAGCGCCAGGCGGCTGATCGTCGCGATCCCACTGGCCCCCTCCAGCGCCGTCATGCAGCTCGCACGAGAGGCAGATGACGTGATCTGTGTTGCACAACCCGCGCCTTTCCGCGCCGTCGGTGAGCACTACGAAGACTTTCATCAACTGGCCGATGAGGAGGTGATCGACTTGCTCGATCAAGCCTGGCGCAGGCAGCACATAAGCCGCCCGGCAGCCTGATCGCCCGACAGCCCGTTCACGGCGTGGAAACTCGCTCGAACTGCAACTCCGCCCCAACGCCGAGGGCGGCGTCAATGGCGTCATCGACCGTGTTGAGCCAGGTGAATTCGATCACCTCTTTCACATGGGCCGGGACATCGTTGAGGTCCTTTCGATTGCGCAGCGGCAGCATCACCCGCTTGATGCCGGCTCGCTGAGCGGCCAGCACCTTGTCTTTGATGCCCCCCACCGGCATGACGAGGCCGCGCAGGCTGATCTCGCCCGTCATGGCGGTGTCGGGTTGAACCGCTCGGTTCGTCAGCAAAGAAGCCAGGGCCATGAACATGGCCACACCAGCGCTGGGCCCGTCCTTGGGGATGGCGCCAGCGGGCACGTGCACATGGATGTCCGAGGCCAGAAACAACGACGCCGAGATGCCCAGGCTGCTGGCGCGAGACTTCACCAACGTCAGCGCGGCCTGGGCGCTTTCCTTCATGACGTCACCGAGCTGTCCCGTTAGGATCAGGCGCTCGCCCCCGGGCACCCGAGTTGCCTCGATGAACAGGATGTCGCCGCCCACAGGCGTCCAGGCCAAACCGGTGGCCACGCCCGGCAGGCTGCTGCGAAGCGCACCCTCGTGCTCGAATCTGGCTGCCCCGAGGATCTTTTCAAGATCGCCCGCGTCAACGACCACCTGCTGTCGCAGCCCTTCGGCCACCTGCAGGGCCACGTGGCGCATGACCCGTCCGATCTCCCGCTCAAGCTGTCGCACCCCCGCCTCACGCGTGTAATCGGCAACCAGGGCCGCCAAAGCCTGCGGGGTCAGTTGACATTGCGCCGAGCTCAAACCATTGAGTTCCAGCTGCCGCTTGAGCAGGTGGCGTTGCGCGATCTGCAGCTTTTCTTCCTGGGTGTAGCCGGGCAACTCGATGACCTCCATGCGGTCGCGAACCGGCAGGGGCACGTTGTCGATCACGTTGGCGGTGGCGATGAAGAACACCCGGCTCAAGTCAAACGGCACGCCGAGGTAGTTGTCGCGAAAGTCGACGTTCTGCTCGGGGTCCAGCACCTCCAGCAAGGCCGCAGACGGGTCACCGTGGGCGCTGGCAGAAAGTTTGTCCACCTCGTCCAGCATCATCACGCAGTGGCGTGAGCCCGCTTTGCGAAGCTGCTGAACGATGATGCCGGGCATGGCCCCCACGTAGGTGCGGCGATGCCCCCGAATCTCCGCCTCGTCGTGCACACCACCCAGTGACACTCGGGCGAAGGGGCGCGTCAAGGCCTTGGCGATGCTCTGACCCAAAGAGGTTTTGCCAACCCCGGGCGGGCCGACGAAACACAGGATCGGTGCACGCCCCGCCGGATTGAGCTTGCGAACCGCCAGGAACTCGACGATACGCTGTTTGATGCGCTCCAGCCCGAAGTGATCTGCCTCCAGGGTCCGTCGAGCCACATCCAGGTCGATGGGGGGCTCATCGGCCAGGCGCCAAGGCAGCTCGATCATCCACTCCATGTAAGTGCTGAGCGTGGCGTACTCGCTGGCGTGTGTGGACATGCGCGCCAGGCGCTTGAGCTCCTTGCGAGCGTGTGCTTCCACTTCGGCTGGCATGCCAGCCTTGCCGACAGCCTCATCCAGGCGATCAACCTCGTCGGCGCTGTCGCCGTCCTCGCCTAACTCAGCTTGGATGGCCCGCTGCTGCTCGCGCAGCAAATGCCTGCGTTGCTGATCGCTCAGCTGCTCTTTGGTGCGCTCGCCGATCTCGCGCGACAGGCGCAGGACCTCGATGCGGTGCGCCACGATCTCCAACAACTTTTGCAGGCGCGACCCCAGGTCGAGGTTTTCGAGCAGGGCCTGCTTTTCGCTCACCTCGGCATCCAGCAAGCTGGCGGCGACATCGGCAAGGTGATCGGGAGCCTGTGTGGATTGAAGGGCGTGCGCCAACTCGGCAGGCACCCCCGGCAACAAGGAAAGCAGTTCGGCGCCGCGCTCACGCAATTGAAGGGCGAGCGCCTCGACCGCCGTTGAAACCACCGACGCCTCGGTGACCGTGACGAACCGGGCTGCCAGGAACGGGTAGCCATCCACCAACTCCAGCAAGCGGATGCGCTGGCGCCCACGGCAGACCGCCTGATGCACACCCTCGTTGACTCCGATGTAGCGCAGCACGTCGGCTTGCGTACCCATGTCGCAGAGGTCCTCACGGCTGGGCTCATCGACCACCTGGTTTTTCTGCAACACGATGCCGATCGGCACCTTCTCCGCCAGCACATGCTCAAGCGCCGCCGTCGACTTGGGTCGGCCCACGGAGATGGGCATCAAGACGTGAGGGAACAACACGACGTTGCGCATGGGGATGAGCGCGATCACGTCGTCTGGCAAGGGGGGCAAGGATGTGGGTGCGTTCATGCCCGCAAAGTAAGCCCAATGGCCCGTTTTCGATTGAGCGCACGCAATTGGCGGGCAGGCTCAAGCAACACCGCAGCGAGGAGATCACGTACGTTTGGAGCCCTGGGGGCTCAGGGGCGCCCGTCTTCACCTTCACCCACCGGAGGAAATCTCATGAGCACAGTCAAACATTGGCAAGATCCGCTGAATGCTGTCCTGGGCACTTGCATTGCACTCTCGCCTTGGGTTCTCGGCGCACAGGGCGACCAGAACATCACGGTCAATGCCGTGGTCGTGGGCGCTTTGCTGGTGGCCGCATCGCTTGGGGCGACCTACGTGCCGCGGGCATGGGAAGAATGGATTGAACTCGCCCTGGGTGCCTGGTTCGCGGCTTCACCCTGGATCGTGGGCTTTTCAAAGACTCAAAACCCGACGATCTTCGCCGTCGTTGCAGGTCTGGTGACAGCGGCCCTGCCCATGTGGGTGCTGCTGACAGATCAGGATTACCGGGGCGGAGCAACCAAGCTCACGGTTAGCTGACAAGGTCGTAGAAGGGGCTGGAGGTGCACACCTCAGGTGACAGATGGCGCAAGCTGCATTCCAGGCGCCAACCTCGCGTCAACGGCACGCAGATCCGAATTGGCCGCCGAATCGCTGCCACGACGGTTTGGCAGAGAGCCTTGATTGGGTGAAACCGACATGAAGGACCCTGGGGCAACCGGGTGCTGTGCACGCTCAAGAGCCCCCATCGGAGGGCCACCTGGCTGCTCAACTGCCGCGTTGCGCTGACTCAATCGCCGCCAGACTCACTCGCCGGATGATCCAAGACACGCCGCCACCATTTCCTGACACGCCAAGGCCATGTCCACCATCCCGCTCGACTTGCGAACAGACGAGGTCTTGCTGCCTGCGCCATCCCTGCCCGAGCGCGTGAGCCTGATGCAATCACTTCGGCTACGCCAAAGCTCGCGTTCGTTGTCGCCAGACCCACTGCAGTCGGGAGTACCGGCTGAGGGCTGCCATCGCCACGACGCGCCGACGCTTCGCCTGATGCTGGTCAGCGCAGAAGACCTGCGTCGCCACACCGGCTTGCAGGACTTCGTTGCATTGGCCCCGCTGGAGTTGGTCTGCGTGACCGACTTCACTCGCATGCGGGACGTCAGCGACGAGGAACGCACCTTCCTGGCAGGAGTCGACGTGGGCTGCATCGCACAGAACGCCAGCCTGTGTTGCGCTGACCTCGGACTGGTCACGGCGGTGCAAGCCATGGTGGATCGGCGCGCGCTCGCGCCGCTTTTGAGACCCCGGCGCACCCAGCGCATCACGTTGGCTCAAACCGTGGGACGACCGGAGCACGGGGAACACAATCAGCAACAGGCATGAGCTGCATCCTCAAGCAAAACAAGGAGAACGAGCCATGCTGAAGCCTGGGCGGCAACACCGCCACTTGATCCCGCTGGCGATGACGGTGGTGGTGACATGCGCCCAAAGTGGCGACATCAGCCCCCTCGTCCTGCCAAACCAGCGGCAGCTCGGCACCCCGCGTCCTTCGGCGACAGAGGCTGACCGAAGGGAGCAGTACTACGCCGATTTCAAACGCGACATGCAGTCGAGGCCCCTCGCGCAGCGCGAGGCCCTGACCATGGAATTCAGGAGGCGCCTCGCTCTCAGTCAGACGCCGCCCGAGCGCGCGCACTACCAGCGTCTGCTGGGCATCCTGTCCGACATCCAACCCGCGGGAGCGCCCCGATGAAAGCCCTGGCCTGCCTTTTGTACGCCCTCGCGTTTGCTGTTTCGCCCGCGTGGCCGGCCTTGCATGAGGCTGCGCCGGAGCCATCGTCGCCCCAATCGCAAGCAGACCAATGGAGATTCCAGACCCTGCCTGAAGCCTCCCATGACGACACACTCACGCAAACCGCTGACGACGTGGCGAGCGTGCAAGCCATCGTCTCGGACCGCAAGGCTGACCGGACGTTCAAGCAGAACGCGTTGGTGGCGCTGAGCTGCACGACCCTGCTGGTCTACCTCGTGGCCGTGGCCTTGATGTACAAAATGCCCTCGCAATTGCGTGGAGGGCAACTCGTTCACCTGACCAGCCTCGCACTGATCGTCTACGGCTCCCTCGTGCTGGCCCTGGTGCCCACCACGCACGAAGGGCTGACTGCGCCCATCGGCATCCTGGGCGCCTTGGCCGGCTACCTGTTCGGGCACTCGTCCTTGTCGAGCGACAAAGACAACAAAGCCGGGCACGGGTGACGGCGTCGACTGGCGCCACGCGCCAGCGGCGACGCCCCGGTACCTCCAGCTGCAACTGAAAGGATGCGCAGCGGCTCCAAGCTTGCGGGCGCGCGACCGGAGGGCCTGGTGGGTCAACCGCACCCCCTTGCTCGAACGCCATGGCAGATCTCGCAAAATGGGAACCAGCTGACCATCCGGCTTGAGCATCACCTTGTTGCAGATGTGTTTCAGCTTGGCCTCTTTCGCTGGCGCCAGGTTCATCTCGGGCGAGGCAAAGTGAGCGCAGGAATACACCCGCCTGGGTTCCAGTCACAGCGCAAAGAAGTCATCTGAGACGTCGCCGTGGCACTGAACCTGACGAGCGTCGCTCGCCCAGCTCTGGCTGCTGCGCTCCTTGAGCGATCAGACCGGCTCGCGGCCACAGGCGCTGCATCGGACCCAATGGCCCCTGCCTGGTGTCCACACTTGGCAAGACGGTGGCCGCGGCCATCAGGTCACGCACCACGAAGTCCGACCGCGGGTGCGCCGAGCCGATTCGCTGTCGCCCTGGCAGCTGGATGGCTCTTTTGCCGTGCAGAAGCTGAAGAAAGCGCAGGCACACCAGCGCGCGAGGTCAATCAGATGGATGACCGGCCCGTTCATGAATCGGCTGTGCTCCGATGGAAACAACCTGAGAACGGCTCAGCCGTGAGTGAGCGCTTCAGGCCCGCAGACCGCCAGCGTTCTTGAGAAAACGCAAGCCAGCATCCACCTGAAAAACTACATTGCATCCAAGAACGATGCATGGGGGTGCTGTCATGGGCAAGTTCTTGATTGTTTTCTACTCACACACCGGCACTTGCAGGCAGCTGGCCCAGGCCTTGTGCGAGACGCAGTCCTGGGACCAGACGGAGATCAAGGATCGCGAGCCTCGCACAGGGTGGATCGGCACGATGCGCTGCGTGCTGGACTCCCTCCTGCAAAGGAGACCCGACATCGACATCCAACCAAAGAGCTGGCCGATGTACGACGCCGTGGTTCTGGTGTCGCCCATCTGGGCCTACCGCCTGGCCGGCCCGATGCGGACCTTCGTTGCACAACACCACAGACGTTTGCCAGAGGTCGCTGTCATCTCCGTCATGGGCTCACGGGGTGCGGACAACGCGGTCAAAGAGATCACCAAGCTGATCGGCCGTGAGCCGCTGCTGAGTGCCGCGTTCACCACGCAAGACATCGTCGAAGGCAACCTCGCCAGCCGCCTGGATGCCTTCGCAGCGGCCATTCGCCGCGCCAAGGAAGGGACGACGGTCTACCGACCGACCCTCCGATCTGCGACGGGTGGCTAGATCCCCCACTCCAGACCATGAACCACGCTCACGCCTTCTACCTTCGATGGGCCGATGCCAGCGACGCCGACATCGTCGCGACGCTGGTGAACGAGTTGCTGATCGAGCTCTGGCAAGACACGGCAACCTCGTCACTCGACGCCGACCTGACGGCCTTCGAACACACGGCGCGAAGGTGGCTAGAACAGGGCCACTACCAAGCCCTGCTGGCCTACCGCAACGGCAGCCCAATCGGCGTGACCACCGTGGCACAAAGCTACGCGTTGTACGCCGGAGGACCGATCGGGCTCATCCAGGAGTTCTTCGTTGCCAAGCAGGCCAGGTGTCAGGGCGTTGGTGGTCTGATGCTCAGGCGGGTGGAAGAGTTGGCTCGCCGCAGGGGCTGGCACGCGTTGGAGCTTTGTTCGCCATCGCCTCCAGAGCGGCCTCTCACCCTGCCCCTTTTTCACCACTCAGGCTTCGTCTTCACAGAAGGCCAGGTAACGCGACGAAGCGTGTTGGACAGCCCATGACACAAGCCTGGCCGAGCCAGGCGCCCCCAGGGGATGTCAGTCAAGTCAGGCGACATCGCAGAAGACAAAGCGTGAGGCGCCAGCTGCACAGGCCCGCGGGCGATCATGCAATCGGATGTCAACCGCAGCCAGGCAACCGATGCCGAATTCTGCAAAGCCAGCCGGCTCACCTTGGCTTGATCGATGACGCCCATCTTCAGCAGATCGCCACAATCGCGCGCTGCCGCGTTGCGGCCATGGGCCGCGTTGGTGGCGATGCAACGCAGCGGCTCTTCCAAGGCGCCCCGGAGGATGTGCACCCACGAGGCCCTCATCGACGGCCGCTCTCGTGGCCTGCAGCGCATCCTCCACCCGCATCTTGCGTTCGCGCAACTCGACCTCGGTGGCCTCGCCCACCAGTTCGGCCAGACGTTCGTCCCGCTTCTCGCGCTCGCGATCGCCGTTGGTGGCGGCACGCTCCCGCTTGAGGGCCACAACGCGAGCCTGAAGCGCGTTTAACGGGCCTGCGCCCCCGATCAGGTTCGTGCACTCTTGGTCCACCTCGACGCGACGGACGCGCCCCACCTTGCCATGGCCTGAGCGATGAGCAGCCCGCTTGGGCGGTCGTAGCTGGCTGATATGGCTGCCACATGGGCGATTTCCTCGGATCTCGTGCAAAGCTTGGCCAGTTGCCTGATTTCTGTCGCAACCGCCTCAACGGCCTGTTCGATGCCGCGTTTGAGGTCCATGGGGATCATGGCTGCCGGCAGGTACTTCACCCTCTCTGACAACATCGAATGCGCCAGCATGGTGGCAGTGGCGGTGGTGGCGCCGTTCCCCGCCATTTCACTTGTCCACGACGCCACCTCGCACAGCATCTGAGCACCCCGTTTTCAAAGGGGTTTTCCAAGTCGACAGACTTCGTCACCACCACCCCGGAGTTGACGATTTGAGGTCCGCCGTGATCTTGCACAGCAGCACCGTGCGCCCGCGCGGCACCAGCGTCACCGGGCCGCATGCGCCAGCTGATTGACGCCCTTGAGCATCCGTTCATGTCCAGCCTCACCAAACACCAGTTGCTTGACAGTCATGGCCACCCTCCTGTGTTGATTGGTGAAAAAAACATCAATCTGGTGAGGCCAAGCAGAACCCGATTGACCTCAAGCAAGTGCAGATGGCGCGCCGTCCAGCCGACCACACTTGCGCAATCGCAATCCGAACCAGCGTGATTTGGATACCGTGTGCAAGGAACGTCAGAAACCTTCGCCACACAGGAGGGCCAACGTGCTCAAGCAAACCAAACAGAGGTTGCAGCAAAAGCTCAAGCTCAAACTTGGGCGCAAGACGCATGAGTCGCGGACTTCGTCCAGCGACGACGCCGATGCAGGCCCTGAAGCGATCGGCGAAGAAGCACTTGCGCCCACCAAAGCGCTGCACGACGTCGAGCGCGAGATGGATCTGGCCGACTGGGTCGACCCGCAAACGGGCACGCTGGCCGAGGGTGGCTCACCACCTCGCCTTCCCGAAGCGTGATGCGACTTCTTCTGTCACCGCAAGACGGGAAACAGGAATCGGGGCACGCGAATGCAATTCCCAAAAAGCACCAACCCGTCAACCCCAACTCGGCTTGAACAACATGGGCAAATCCGTGGCCCGCGTGCCTCAACAACGTCTGCACAACCACGCGCCTGTTCCGGAGGAACTCACCAACACCCGGAGCAGAACCGGCTTCCTGGCGTTGATTCGGAGCTTCTTCAGCAGCGGTGTCGCGGCGCGCAGCGAGGAACCTTCAAGGCTGCTTGATGAGCGTCATGTCGTCGCTCAACTCAGCCTGGCCAGACTACTGGCAAACAGCCAGTCCTTCGTTTTTGAGTCGCGACATGCCCTTTGGATCCCGATGTTCCAGCTTGACCCACGCAAACTTTTGCCTCGTCCGAGCGTGCACGCGGTGCATGCCGAGCAGGCTCCGGTTCTGTCGGGATGGCAATTGGCAACCTGATTTGCCAAACCGCCCCCCAGGCTGATGCAACGGCGTCCCGCCGACGTGCTGACGATCGATCCATCGGCCGTGCTGGCCGCCCTGCACGCCGAGCGACTTGAACCTCTGGCGAAGCTCAGCAAGCTGGCTTGAGCGACATCAACACCGACCGGTTCAGCAAATCGACAATGAACAAGGTGGAGTCACCCAAGAATCCCGCCACCAAACAAGGAGCTGATCATGAATGACCGCATCACCAACGACCTGTTCGCGCTGGAGCCCATTGAAGACACCTTCCGGAAGCTGATGCGCCCATGGCGGACAGATCTCGTTGAACGCACGCCATCCATCAAGCTGGACGTCAATGAGAGCGACACCAGCTACACGATCAAGGCGGAAATCCCTGGCGTCAAGAAAGAAGACGTCGACGTTCGCATCGACGGCAACCAGGTGACGATCAGCGCCGAGGTCAAAAAGGAATCGGAGGAAAAGGAAGGCGAACGCGTGCTGCGTTCCGAGCGCCAATATGGCTACGCCAGCCGGAGCTTCACGCTGGCTTGCCCCGTGGATGAGAGCAAGTCCAGCGCCAAGTATCAGGATGGCATCCTGGAGATGACACTGCCCAAAAAGGCAACCATGTCATCGAAGCGCCTGACTGTTGCCTGAGCGACCGGTCAGGAAAGGAGCCTGACCCTCACTCCCACTCGATGGTGGCAGGCGGCTTGGAGCTCACGTCATAAGCCACGCGGTTGATGCCGCGCACCTCGTTGATGATGCGGCTCGACACCTTCTTGAGCAGGCTGTAGGGCAGCTCGGCCGAATCAGCCGTCATGAAGTCAGACGTCTCGACGGCGCGCAGCGAGACCACGTACTCGTAGGTGCGGCCGTCGCCCATCACGCCCACGCTCATGACCGGCAGGAACACCGTGAAAGCCTGAGAGGTCAGGTCGTACCAGGTCTTGCCGGTGGCCGGGTCGATGGTCTTGCGCAGCTCTTCGATGAAGATGGCATCGGCGCGCTGCAGCAGCGAAACATACTCAGGCTTGACTTCGCCCAGCACGCGCACGCCCAGGCCTGGGCCCGGGAACGGGTGGCGATAGACCATGTCAGCCGGCAGGCCCAAGGCCACGCCCAGCTCACGCACCTCGTCCTTGAACAGCTCGCGCAGCGGCTCCAGCAGCTTGAGGCCCAGGGTCTCGGGCAGGCCACCAACGTTGTGGTGGCTCTTGATGGTCGCCTTCTTGCCCTTGGTGCCGCCGCTCTCGACCACATCGGGGTAGATGGTGCCTTGGGCAAGCCACTTGGCGCCCTTGTTGCCGTCACCTTTGAGCTTGTTGGCCTCGGCCTGGAACACCTCAACGAACTCGCGCCCGATGATCTTGCGCTTTTGCTCCGGGTCGGTCACGCCCTTGAGGTGGCCCATGAACTGGTCTTGCGCCTGCACGTGCACGACCTTGGCGTGCAGTCGGCCGGCGAACATGTCCATCACCATCTGGCCTTCGTTGAGGCGCAGCAGGCCGTGGTCCACGAAGACGCAGGTCAGCTGGTCGCCGATGGCGCGGTGAATCAGGGCCGCGGCCACCGACGAGTCAACGCCGCCCGACAAGCCCAGGATGACCTCTTCGTCGCCCACCTGCTCGCGGATTTTTGCCACGGCCTCGGCGATGTAGTCGCCCATGATCCAGTCGCCGGCGCAACCGCTGATGTCGCGCACGAAACGCGTCAGCATGGCGTGGCCCTGCACCGTGTGCGTGACCTCCGGGTGGAACTGCACGGCGTAGTAGTGCTTTTCTTCGTTGGCCATGCCCGCGATCGGGCAGCTGGGCGTGGACGCCATCAGCTTGAAGCCCTCGGGCAGCTGGGTGACCTTGTCGCCATGGCTCATCCACACCTTGAGCATGCCGTGGCCTTCATCGGTGGTGAAGTCGGCGATGCCATCGAGCAGCTTCGTGTGGCCGTGGGCGCGCACCTCGGCGTAGCCGAACTCGCGGTGGTCGGACCAGCTCACCTCGCCGCCGAGCTGCACGGCCATGGTCTGCATGCCGTAGCAGATGCCCAGCACGGGCACGCCCAGGTCCCACACGGCCTGCGGCGCGCGCAGCTGGTGGTCTTCGTAGGTCGAGGCGTGGCTGCCTGAGAGGATGATGCCCTTGGGCGCGAAGGACTTGATGAAGTCGTCCGACACGTCGTTGGGGTGGATCTCGCAGTAAACATGGGCCTCACGCACGCGACGGGCGATCAGCTGGGTGACCTGGGAGCCGAAATCGAGGATGAGGATCTTGTCGTGCATGTGGAGGTCTCGATGGGATGCGGATTCAGTTGGGGGTGACGGT
>Ga0114983_1000164_pt1 | contig 26910 bp, 34 predicted proteins | sample Shrwel_input2_RT_FD_87182 | JGI IMG/M metagenome (GOLD analysis project Ga0114983, IMG submission 87182) | Subsurface microbial communities from deep shales in Ohio, USA - Utica-3 well 1 S input2 RT | ecosystem: Environmental > Aquatic > Deep subsurface > Shale gas/oil reservoir > Produced... | reverse complement strand
GGCGATGACGTATCACATGATGTTAGAAAGTCGTTAACCCCACATGTATGCCCTGTTTGCTGCGGGAATGGGATAGTTCCAAATGGCTTCTATAATCAGACAAGCGGAGCATGGTTAAGTTCAGATGCCACACCTGACACATGTAGATCGTGCGGTGGTACTGGAGTGCTATGGGGTTAATGCTTTTCTAACGGCTGGCGGTATGAAAAGTTGCGGATTTAACTGCACGACTTTCCGCTAACCAATGAACTTGAATAAATGTAGAAAATTAAATATTTACCGCTTACACCGCAATTTTTTATGACCGCATGTTATAGTGCGTTTTTGCGGGTAGGCATTAAAACAGTAAAAGATGAAACTTAAAGACTTAAAAAAGAAGCTCGACAAAATGAGTAAAGAGCAATTAAACCAAGATTTAATAGTGGTTGCAAGTAATAAAACATTGAGCGGGCTGGGTGATGCCAAAATTAGTAACAGTCATTTGATTTGGACAGGTGATGACGACCCATGTGAATTAAGAACTAAGTCGGAATTGATTGAGGAAGGTTATGACAAAGAAGAGATTGCAGGAATGGAAGTGATGGTTGAGCGTGGGGGTTTCTATATTGAACTTCCGTAGTGCGTGGGCAAATGCACTATAACGCGCATGTATGTGCCGGTTTGTGTCGCGCCTGCGGCAAACTGGCATATTACATGCCGTTAGCGCCTCAGCCCTTGGAAGTATCGGCCTAAAAGTTTAATTTTGTTTTAAATAAAAAAGCCCCGCGCAAATGCAACGGAGCTCCCTGGACAGGAGTAAAAATAATAAAAAGTTTGCACGTGGCCTATAATAGAGCAAATATATTGCGTCGAATCATTAAGATACAGGAAATAACCACCTCCCATACACGGCGTGGCGTTTCGCAGCAGTGGGTTTTCGACAACATTGTACGGCCTAATTACGATATTTCCCAACGTACTTTCTATAATTACCTCGGCACCAACGCGCGCCGCGAACTCAAACAAATACACACTATACAAGAGTCGCAAATGCAACTCTTTTGATTTTTTACTCACTTCTAAATTTATTGCTATGAAAAAGTTTTTTAAATGGTTTGGTATCAGCATTGCTGTTTTGATTGCTATACCAGTAGTTATTGCTGTTGTTTCAGTTGTCATTGACCCGGTTGAATATACTCCTGAACCAGAAATGACTCAAGCACAAAAAGACAGTGTTATGATTGTTGAATTACAGAAAACAATCGAAAAAAGAGAAAAATATACATGGACGGCTCGTAATATGGTTGCTCATTATGAGAAAAATGAAATTCGAGCTGATGAGGACTTGAAAGACAAGGTTGTTATAGTGCAAGGAAGGGTGGAGTCTATAGGGAAAGATATTATGGGAAGTCCATATATTACTCTTGACGCTGGTAATTTTGTGCGTAGCGTGCAGTGTTCATTTAATAAAACGGACGGCTTGTCAGACTTAAACTCAGGTGATTTTGTAACTGTAAAAGGTAAGTGTGATGGACTGCTTGTTAATGTTTTAATATCAAAGTCTGAACTTCTGCCAACAATGGATTACTTGAGAAATAAACTGTCTGACTTGCAAAAGGAATAAATAATTTTATATATTTGCTCTTGACTTCCAATTTCAACACTCAGGGGCAATACCCTTTTGAGTTAGTTTTTTAAACATAAAGGCACTGGCCGCATGGTGGTCTGGGTGGAAACTACCAGACTGATTCTTCGCCCGCGTTGAATTGGAAGTCACACCTAAACGGCCAGTGTTCTTTTTTTACCATTAAATGACTTCCTAATGGGACAGAAAAATGAGTTAGTAAAGGTTTTTAATTTTAATGAGAATCAACCTTTACAAGTTGAATCAATTCAAGGTCAACCTTTCTTTGTTGCAAAAGATATTTGCGATATTCTTGGGTTGGATCATGTTCACAAAGCAACAAGAAGGCTTGACGATGATGAAAAGCTGAACGGAAAAATTTTCCGCTCAGGTCAAAGCAGAAATGTTTTGATGGTCAACGAGAGCGGCTTATATGCATTGATTATGCGTAGCAGCAAGCCGGAGGCTAAGAAGTTTCGCAAATGGGTTACTTCAGAAGTGTTACCTGCCATCAGACAAAACGGGCATTATGGTGTAGATCCGGATGTTGACCGGCGCATTGAAGGTTTGGAAAAAGGAATGACAGCATTGATGGAAGCCGTGGGAAAACTTGCCAATGCTATTACATCAACGCACAACCAAATTGACGGGCAAACTAATAAAAGCAAAAAAAATGCCATAGATGTTCGGGTGATTGATGCCCGTCACATTGCTTTTGACTTTGTTACGATGCTTGACGCTAACATACGGCATATTATTGTTGAAGATAAGGATTGGTACAGCCTTAATGATATTCTCACAAATATGCGTGTGCGCACAGGTTCTACACAAACAGCCCGCAAGCTTGGCCCTGAAATGGCCTGCAAAATTTGGATATATGGAAATACCCATCCTGCCTGGTTTTGTAGCAAGGCAGGCGCAAGAATAATAATGGCCGGAAGTCGCAAGCTCCGGTCTAATGGTTTCTTTGATGAGAAAGGAGGCCAGTCATGAAAAAGGACTATGATTTGACGGCTGTAAAGGAGTTTGTAAGCGAAGACATTACACCTCGTGAGCTCTCTCATGTACTGGATGATGCCTGCTTCAATCTGGCCAAGTACACGCTCACTGCCGACCGTGACCAGCAATATTGGGGCATGGTAGATGAGCAGATAGATTATTTGAGAACCTTGAGAGATATGTTTTCGGCAATGGAATAACGCCTGGTTATCTGCTACAACGAGTAAGGGCCGCCCATATTGGGTGGCCCTCTTTTTTTGCTTTAACGCCTGAACGTGTCGATGGCGGGCGAAGCCGGTGGCAAATCTTCTTTTTGTCTTATTTTGCCATCGGTAAGGTCAAGGTCGGTGAGTTCGATATCCTGAATGGTAGGTCGGTGAATGCTTTCGTTGTCGGCATCGATAAAGGCCTTGTAACTTACGATGTGGTATTTAAAAAACTCGGTAAGGCGTGGCCGCTCGCCGTTGTAGGTTAGTGGAGTAATGTTGGCAGCCCTCATGCGGTTCATCAGTTTTTTGAGCGTTTTCATTACCAGTATATACTCAAGGCCTTTGGTTATTTGCTGCGAAAAGCTTTCGGTACCTGCACCCGGCTCCTGCACCAGGTGCAAATCTATGTTTACCTCGCTGGGGTTGCCATCGAGGCCCGGCATTATTTGCCAGTCCACAAATACTCCGGGTGTAAACACTTCAAAACTTTCGGGGTCATCGGGCTGCCCCAGATAAACATCTACCATGCGTATGGCCGGGATGTTTTGAGCGGTAAACTCTGCCTGGTTGTTGTTGATAGTATCAACTATTTTTTTATATACTTTATCCATTGCTCAATAACTATTTAAACGTTGATTAAATAAGGCCTAACCGTTTTTTATGGCCCTGCTTATTTGTGCGGTCATGAGTCGCTCAACACGTTGGTTGAGCACGGCACTATTGCCAATAAACTGGCGGCGGGGCAGGTTTATTTTCATGCGTCGGCGGTGGGCACGTACTCTGTGGGTTGGTGTACTTTGGTTTTTTAGGAACTTACCGTCGGCACCTCTTTTGCGACCACCACGGTTGCGACGGCTGTGTGCTCTAACATTTTGTGTTACCGTGCCACGAAACCCCTCGTTGTGCGCACGCGCATAAGGCACATCGGTACCTATTACCACCCGGTCGCGGGTTACCAGTGTTTTACGAATGCTTCGCCTTAGCCGGCCACTATCTACCAAAATGGCCCTGCCCTGCCTGCGTTTGGTACCCCCTTTAAATTTACGGGGCTTCCATGGGCGGGTAGAGTGGTCCACCCAGTTGCCTTCCCTGAACCGTTGTTTGGAGAAGTTCACGGCTTCGGTACCCGCCATTTGTGGTATTTTTTCAACAGCACGGGCCACTCTGTCCACCATCTTTACAAAACCTATGGTCTCTTTCATCCTCCGCTTATTTCAAGGTTACGTATTACGCGCATAAACATATCGGTCATGTATCGCTCTATTTCGGGAGCATCCATATTTTGCATGGTGGTGTTTTCGGTATTGATGCCACCCTTTACAAAGCTGTCGATGTTTACCGTAATGTTGCGTACTTTGGCCGCACTGGCAGTAACCCGGCTTACTGATTCTGTGCCGGAGGTGGCTGTGGGAGAAATGTCATCGGTGGTGCCACCAGAACCGAATGGATTGCCAGCGGTCTCTCCTTCAGGATCATCCACCAATGATTCTTCCTCTTTTTTGCCTTTTGATACATCAATACCCAGTACCTTTTGCCTAAAGCTTTCAACTCCTCTTGCCCAGTCGTTCGCGAAATTCATTCCCGGTATTTTGCCAATTAATTCCAGTAACTGTTGAATAGGATATACCAACGCATCAATAATAACAAGACCCAGTCTTTTGAGTCCTGCCAGCAGGCCCTCATCTTTGAAAGCGCTGACAATTTCGTCCCAGTATTTTTTGATATTCATTACAATATTGACAATAACACCCAAAGGCCCTGCAACCAATAACATGGCGGCTCCAAATTTGTCCCAGTATTTTATAGCCATTATTACATAAGCTATCAATGCGGCAATACCTGTAATAAGTAGGCCAATAGGGTTGGCATTCATTGCCACATTCAAAGCCCACTGGGCCAAAGTCCAGGCTTTCCAAACAACTATTATTGTGCCTATTACTGTAACTGTTGTTTTTATAACAGCCAATATATCCTCCCAATTATCATATACTTTTGTTAAAATCAATGATACATTTTGAAGCCATTTTGCAAAAACAGGCAATATTTTTTCACCTAATTTTATCATGACTGTATTTAATTGATTGCCTACAATCATTTTTAATGTGGTAAAGTCATTCTTAGCATTCGCAAGTGCCTTGTCAAGATTAAATTTACTGTTATCATAGGCTTCCAATGTTTTGAAAAAATCTGCCGAATCAGTTTTAAGCTTCATAAACATATTGCGCAAGCCTTCGGGGCCTCCTATTTTGGCAATGATTTCATCCACCGCCTGGGGAGTCATCTTGCCAAACTCTGAACTTACGTCCCTCAGTACTGCTGACAAATCACGCATTTCACCGTTAGTATCGTACAGACTTATTTCCATAGCCTTTAATCCTTTCACGGTATTGGCCTGGGTAAGTCCTTCAAAAGCCGACTTAGTCATAGTGGCAGCAGTGGCGCTGTTTTTGGCAATAGATGTAAATGCCGCAAACACTTTGTTGGCGGTGTCCACATTTTGCCCGGCTGCGGCTGCGGCTCCTGCATACTCGGTTTGCACTTTTGCCAGCTCGTCGAATGTGGTAATACCTACCTGCACCGTTTTGGCGTTCGACTCAAGCAGGCGGTCAATGTCGGCGACACCCAAACCAAATGCCTTCATGGCTTTAACGGTTTGGTTTACGGCATCTGGCAATTGTGCACCTGTTGCCAGGCTAAAGTTGGCAACTTTGGTGGTTATGTCTGCCACCTCTTTGCCAAACAGCCCCGTAGCTGATTGTATGTCGTAAAACGCCTTAGCGGTATCGGTAGCTGCCTTCCCCGTATCCATAGAAACATCCAGTATTGAAGACCTATAACTGTTTAGGCTTTTTTCCGGCTTATCGAGGTTGAGCTGCCGTATTTGTAAAAATTCATGTTCGAAATCAGCCGCTTTAGAAGTGACTGCACCAAGTGCAGCCCCTAAAGCAATAGCCCCGGCTGCTACCAGTACATACGGATTGCCAAGAATCTCCATGGCCCTTCCAAACATGGGAATTTCGGCACGCATCGCCCTGAATGCCTGCACATGCGAGTTTTTGAGGCTCGTAAGCCTGTTTTTCATGTCTCCGGTGTATCGCTCCACTTTATCCTTGGCTTTTGAAAGCCCGGTTTTCACGCGCTCTTTAAGCTGAAGAATAAGCTCTACTTTTGCTTTACCGTCCATATTGCGTACAATTAAAAAGAGTTGTATATTTGTAACGGTTGGGGAGCAGTCCCCGACCTCCCTAAGCGGCCATCCATTTATTTGGGTGGCCGCTTAGCTTTTATTTAAGCCCCAGCATTTGCCGGGTTATTACTTCAATATTTCCGTTTTGGTCTATGGCCCACAGTTCCACATCGGCTCCTGACACTTTCAATTTACCTTTGGCAAATCGTTTAAGTTCTGTTAAATCGCTGTTTATCGGCATTTCAAAGCCTACAATACCCGCCTGGTCTTTCCCCTCTCCTATGCCATTATGAATGGCCGACTTTGTCACCGCTTTGGGTTGTTTCAACTCCACCATTTTACCATCCACAAAGGCATCGGCATTTTTGCCTGGCTTGTATTGCTTGCCAAACAGTTGCTTGCGCAAATCGTCTTCGGTGCTCTTGAGTATGGGCAGCAGCTTCACTTTATGTCCTGCATTTGCCAGTATTTTGGCCGTGCGAATATTGGCGGCCATTTCGCCAATGCCATGATACATGTGCAGATCCACGAATCCGCCCTCATCGGTTTCATATATCCGCTTATAGGCCACACTGTCGGGCAGCGATGCCACCGACTGCCTTAGTACATCATCGGGCACACCCTCGTAAAACGGGTGCTTGGGCGGGTAGATGTTTCCGGTAACTGCTAGGTTTGTCCTGAACATTTCGGGAACCGGTACATCTGGCACGTTTTCGCTTTCTGTGGCAACACCGGTGGCCAATTGTTCGGCATCGCAACGGCAGCCCCATCCGTTAGGTGGGAAGTGGGTGCGCCAAAAGTCATCAATCATTTTCTTGATGATGCCGTTGAGCAATGCATGACTGTCCCGTACATTGTTATCCCCTACCGTAACGTATTGCAGATAGGGCATGTCTTCGGAGTTCTTTGAGAACTCGTTCCAGCGCGATGCCATGGTGGCCGCTCCGGCTGCCTGGTTGTATTCGGTCTTGAGCCAGGCTTCATTGTATTTGCCCGAAATCTTAAAGGCCTCTTCTCTGAAGTCCTGGTACGAACGCAACTTACCATCGTCACCCTTCAGGGCCAGTGTCATGTCCCTGAGGTTCTGGTATGTTTTGGCTCCGGCAAATTGCCAGGTGTCGCGGGTAAGCCTTGTAAGCATGGCCGCATCGGGGGTGTCGAAATCCACGCCCAGCCAGTCCTGCTTAAAGCCGTTTATCACATTGCTCTCCAACAGCCTTCCGGTAATTACGTGCAGCTTTTGGTCTATGTTGGAGGCCGAGCCATCCCATACCTCTTTTACAATGCGGCTTATTTCGCGGTTAACCTTTCGTGTTACCTCCGGAGGTATATCGGCCGCATCTGTGGGGTGCAAACCTCCGCATCGGGGGCATGGCTCATATAGTTGTTTGGGAGCAGCCGTGGCCATTGTGGGGCCACTCCCTAACGAAAATTTGCAGCAATACCGCCACCGGTTTGCTGTGTTTTCTCCCGGAGCCCATCAATAGGAATGTTGAATCTTCGGCTTACCCAATCCTCCGGAATGTTGTAATACTGCATGGCCTCTTTTACAATCTTCCAATGCTGCTCCAGTGACATCTCCTCACTGCGGTCGAAAACAAACTGGTCGCCATCGGCAAATGAAAAGCCCCAGTTGCGAAGCATGGGAATGAGTTTGTTATTTACGGTAAACTCAATCATCAGGCGGTCGCGCTCTGCAATCTTCTCATCAAGCGTTCGCTCATGAACTTCGCTTTGGCTGCGGCTGCTTCCCTGGTCGCTCACCATGGTACCGCCCACAATGCGTTTAGATATCTCGCTGTTGGTGCGGTCTATCTGTTTGTCAAACACGTTGTACGGGTCTCCTTTTTTGGCATTGTCGTGAATGAGTATCTCTGTACCATCGGGCAATACCGCATTGGCAGCCTGCCCCAGTTTGCGCAGCATATCCTCAATGTAATCGAGGGTTTTCTTATCGGTTTTGGTACTGGTGGCCGTTACCATGGGTATTCCGAACCGTTCGGAGAAATCGGCCCATGCCTGCTGGGCGTTTCGCTTCCATATAATTTGGGGCACAATATCGTTGAGTATCCCCAGCCGGTTGATGTTCTTTACCCAGAGTATGTTTTTCTCAAATGCCGGGTCGGTAAAATTTACACCCTGTGTGCCACTCACCTCAAAAAGTATTCGGTTGGTTTGCGGCACTACGTTTCGCCTGGGAATCAGTTCCCACTGCATGGTATTGGGGTCGAGTAGCTCAAGGACTGTATAGCCACGGTAGGTGGTATCAAGCAAATGCTCCAGTATGGTATAGAACCATTCTGTTTGCAACAGGCCTGTTTTTTCTTCATCCTCCTGCCCCCCATTGTCCTGAATGTAATACCGGGTAGATAGCACGGCGGCTTTACGAATCTCAATGTTTGCCATCAGGTGCCCGTCGGTCATCAGGTTGGTATAGATATCCTGAAGCAGATACCAACGGGGATCCTCCGGGTTTTCTGCGGCAATAATGGCATCGCGCCACTTCTTTATTTCGGCACGGCTGCGGTCGGTAAACTCCTGCACAATATTGGCAATAATGCCTTTGCCTGCGCTTTTTGTGGGTGCAGATGCAGCATCCACCGGGCGGGTTGTTTCCCTGCTTACCAATCCAAACAAGTAACTTTTTTTCTCTGTTATATGGTTCATTTTACCGGCATTTAAGAGTTGATTAATCATTGGTTAAAATCTGTTGCTTTCCCGTTCATGCTCACTCCATATTCTCACATCAAAGGTCTCTTCGCCATCTTCATTGATGATGGGTGGCAGATTTGCGGCCTGTCCTTTCTGTACTGCTTTGAGCCATTCAAGAGCATCGTTGTAACGCAGTTCACGTGTCTTGGGAATATTGTTGGGTCCCTCCTTTGTCCACAGATGATACAGTGCAATATCAATGGCCAGCATTACAATGAAAGCATCACGGTTGTCGGTTTCTCCATCGTCCGGAGCATCCACAAAAATGGCATCGATATCGTACCGGCCCGCAAGGTGGTTTTTCATCTGGGCAATGGCCATATCTTCGGCACGCTTTATCTTGGAGCGTTCGGTGGTGGGGTCTATGATTTGTGCAATTTCGTTGCGAATTTGTACATCGTAATCGGTGGTTGATAAAAATGCCATTAGTATCTGTTTTTTGAGGTTGAACGTATTTGTTGATATGATGTGGTGCGGGGTTCAAAAGCAGAGGTTCGTGCATAAGATGCCAGTTCATTGATGGCCTGCTCATCGGCATCGGGGCCGTCATCATGTGTTTTGTAGCCCGGTTCTATGCCTTTGAGCTGTGCAATACCTGTCTGCATATCATTGCTGCCCTGTTCCCGCTTATCGTAATAGGTGCGTCCGTTCTGATAGTAGGGATGCAGGGTTAGTATCCTGTCGTATTTATTCGCCCTGGGGCGTTCCTTTATTACAATGTTCAGAGGGCGGCCTTTTTCCTGCTCAACCTGGTAGAGGGCATCGCGCAAAGGGTCGTTCCAGAACTGACTCTCTACCCTCCAGTGGACAATAACCGATTCAGGCAGGCTGTCTTCATATTCATACATGAAGCGGATGGCATCAACCATCTTGCACTGCTTTACAAATGCTTTGAGGTGCCAGAACTGACGGCCCTTGAGTGCCCATACCTTAACTGCGTTAAAGTCACTTTTGCCGGAAAACGCCACATCCCAAAAGCCTATTACAATATCGAAATGGTCGATTCGTGGAGGCGTGGCCCACTGTATCATTTCATCGGTAAAGATCTTACCCTCTACATGCTTCACATTGTTGTACTCGGCCAGAGCGGCAATGGTGCCTAAGTCCTCTTCCACTTCCTTGTAATACTCAGGGCCGTACTTTTCTTTCCATGCAGGCTCGTAGGTCACGGGATTATATGCTTTTACCTCGTCCACCTTCCATGCAGGATGCCGGGCTTCCAGTTGGTTCTGTATAGAGCGTGGCCATGGGTCGTTGTTTGGGTGCAGATAGCGGCGGGTTTCACCATCCATGGTTGGCAAGAGGTCGCGTTCAATCCAGGTAACCACTTCATCCTGACGCATGGGGTTTTTGATGGTGTCCTTGTCTTCAAGGTCATCGCATATAATAAGGTTGGGCCTTCTGGAGCCAATCCTTAAGCCACGCGGTGAAACGCCCATACCAATGGCCTTGCCAATAAACCGCCCATCTCTTGTTTTGAAGTCACCGTCTGCCCAGCTTCCGGCAAGTTTCTGCTCCTTAAAATCGTGAATGAGTTTTTGATTGGCTTCAAATTCAGCCTGAACATCCGAAAGAAGTATTTCGGCTTTATCCTGGTTGTTACCCACAATGACCATGTAGATTTCTTCACCATTAATCCAAAGCCAAAGCGGAATAAGCGTATCACAAGCCACCGACTTAGCAAGGCCACGCCCCCAGCGAACCAGGTACCGGCACTTCTTGTTTTTCTTAACACCTTTGGCCAGTCGCACATGGAAATGTGGCGTTTCCGCATCAGCATAATGAGGAAAGTACTCCCTTACAAAGAAGGCAAAGTCGGTTTTTGCCCTTTCAATGCGTTCCTGTTGGTCGGCACGTGTTTCGTTAAGGTTTACATATCCGCCCGCGCGTATCTGCTCCAGTCGCTGTCTGAATCTTTCAAGTGCCTGTTTGTCCTGCTGCTTCATTTACTTAAACCTTAGAGATACCTCGTTCAGATGCTTATCCTGAAAGTCGATAAGCTTGTAGTACAATTTCTCATCATACTCTCTCAGGGCATCAAAAATCATTTCCATCACCGATAAGTAAGTGGCAAGGCTCACCTGGTTTTCTTTGTGGATGTTCTGAAGGGTCTTGTTCCATTTGCTCACAGCATCATCAATGCCGGCAATCTGCTTGCGCAAATCGGTGGTGCGTTCGAGGTCGGCCACTTCTATGGCCTGCCTGAGTTCCCGGCTCGACTCCAGTCGCTGTTCGCTCAGCTCGTTAATCAGTTGCTTGATATTTTCGCCTCTAAGAGCCGGAGAGCTAAGCCGGGCAGTGCGCTCATTCTTCCACCCAAACTTATTGATCCATTTGCTGAGGGTGGCTTCGCTTACGTTGATAAGGCCGCTTATTTCTTTGGCGGTCTTATGCTGCTCAACATATAGAATGCGTGCCACTCGTTGTTCACGTTCCTTTGCCATTGATACTTTTTATTATCGGTTCATGGCAAAAGTCGGTCTTATGGAATCCATGAGAAAAAAATAGCGCAAGGCTTGCAATATTTTCTGCAACGCTTGCACAACTATTTGTGAGGCAACTGCAACGCCCTTAAAATTGCATCAAAACAAAGCACATGATTAAGCTCGAAAAGAAAACCGATAAAGCAATTCTTACCATTTACGGCTACGTGGGTGGATGTTACCTGTCAACTGAGAACATTCAGAACGCTCTGGATGAAATAAAGACGGCGGGGTATCGCAATATTGATTTTCACCTGCACACCTATGGCGGGTATGTTTTCGACGGCAATCTTATTTACAATTTTTTGGCGGGCTTCGATGGTGAAATTGATATCTACATCGACGGGGTGGCCGCGAGTATGGGATCCATTATTATGATGGCCGGCACCCGCACTTACATTGCAGAGAACGGGTTTATCATGATTCATCTACCCAGTGGAGGAGCTATTGGCAACGCCAAAGATTTTGAAAGCTATGCCAAACTTCTCAGAAGCATGGAGAGTAATTTCCGCAAAAAGCTTATTGAGCTTACCGGTAAAAGCGAGGAGGAAGTAAACACCTGGCTCGATGGTACCGACCACTGGTTTGATGCAGAGCAGGCACTTGATGCGGGTCTGGTGGATGGTATTGTAGATGCTAAAACAAAAGAGATTGTAAGCCTCAGCACCGATGAGGCTTCCGATATGGGTGCTCAGGCCGTTTTTGAGCGGTTTGCAGCCCTGACAAATGAAAGTCAAATTCCAAAACAAAAAAAGATGGACAAAAAGCAGATCATCGCAAAGTACAATTTGCAGGGCGTGACCGACGAAAGTACCGACGCCGAAGTAATGGCCGCACTTGATGCCAAAATGGCCGAGGGCGATAAGGCTAAAGAGGATGCTCAGGCACTCGTGAAAAAGAGCATTGAGCAGGCAGTAGATGCCGCCATTGCCTCCAAAAAAATTAACAAGGAAAAGCGCGACGAGTACATTGCCCGTGGCGAAAAGCTTGGCCTTGAAGAGTTAAACGGCATTTTTGCCGACATGAATGCTTACACCCCGGTAAGTGGCAGCATTCAGGGCGGAGGCGCACAGGGTTCTCAGGGCAAAGAACAGGAGCGTAAAGACTGGAAGTGGAAAGACTACCAGGAGAAAGCAGCTGCCGATTTGGAGAAGATGCCCAAAGAGGATCCTGAGAAGTTCAAATCGCTCTACAAAGAGCAGTTTGACGTTGAACCCGAATTGTAAATCTTACAGCTCTTAACAGGCTTGTAACCCTTATTTAATCAATCTTTAAACAGTTAACAAGACAATGAAAACAAAACTGATTCTTTCGATTCTTTTTTCAATCCTGGTCTCCATTGTAGGAGGTGTGGGTATTGAAATGGTAACCGGCTTTAATGCCGAGATTGTGACGGGCGTTCTTTTCGCCTCCTCTTTTATTCCAATGCCTTCGGGCATGACCATGGCCGGTGTGTACCGTGAGGTGTGGACTGAGCAGGTTAAAAATGAGTTGAGTACTCAAGAACAAGGAAGCTTCCTGGACGGGATAGAAGATTTTTCGAGGTATGTAAATCCGGTGGGTGATGAGGCTGAAGCCATACACTCTACATTTATGGGTGTGCGACCTGATGTGTTGATTAACAATACCACTTACCCAATACCCATTCAGGAGCTTGACGGTGAAGATATGGTCATTACCCTGGATAAGTATCAGACCAAAGTGACTCCCGTTACGGATGATGAGTTGTATGCTCTGGCTTATGACAAGATTGCGGCCGTGAAAGGTCAGCATGCCAAGGCCATTGCTGCGGCAAAAATCAAAAAGGCACTTCATGCCATTGCTCCGGCTGATGGTGCAGGTGACATGCCTGTTTTGGTTACCACCGGCCCGGATGATGGTACAGGGCGTTTGCGCCTGGTATGGGAAGACCTGGTTCGGTTGAAAGCCGCATTGGACGAAAAAGAAGTGCCCGAGCTTGGACGTCGTTTGGTACTGAGTACCGACCACGTGAACGACCTGTTGTTGCTTGACCAGAAGTTTAAAGACCAGTTCTTTAATGCAACTACCGGCAAGCCTTACAACCAGCTTTCGTTTGATTTTTACTCCTACATCGGAGCGCCTTATTACAATCCCGCCACCGGAACTAAGTTGTCTTATGGTGCAGTACCCGCTGCAACCGACCGCCGTGCATCTACTTTCTTCTCTTTGGAACGTGTGGCCAAAGCCAGCGGAATGATTAAGATGTACTTCCAGGAGGCAAAAACCGACCCGCAAAACCAGAGAAATCTGGTGAACTTCCGCCACAATTATATTGTGATGCCTACTCGTGAAGAGGCTCGCGGTGCCATTGTTTCTGCAAACGCAGTGTAATCGTTTTAATAGTACTATCCATGTCCACCAATGACCAAATAGATATGAGAAAGCTCTCGCAACGAGAGCTTCTCATTCTGCTTCATTCGCGCGTTGAGAACATTGAAAAGAAGATGGAAAAGGATGAAGACCTTTCCGTACGTGTCAATACGCTCGAAACGCGGAATAAAGTTATCAGTGGTCTGTGGGCGGCCGGTTCGGTACTTGTCACTTTAATTATTAACGCATTAGACAAATTCAAATAGTCATGGCAGAAAAAAAGAAAAACCAACAGCCGGCCCCTGAGGCGGCTGACAAGCAACAGGGCGTGAATCAGCCCGTGGTTGACAATACCACCACTCCTCCTGCGGGTGATGAAAAGGAGCAGGAAAATTCGGAGGAGACTCCAAAGCCTGAAGAGACTTCGAAGGAAGCTCCTAAGAAGGCCCCGGAGGAAAACCCCAAAGATACCGAAAAGGAAACTCCGGAGGAAAAGCCAAACAGTGAGGTAAAGGATGCCGAAAAGCAGCTGGAAATAATGAAGCGTCTGGGCGTTTCAAAACTCTGGCGCAATGGCAAGGGTGAGTATTTCACCAACGAGAACCTTGCCCAGTTGAGTGGCCCCAAAAAGGAGGTTGAACTGGTAACAAAGGACAGGGCCCGTCTGGTTATCGAAAAAGCTAAGTAGTTATGAGAGGAGTGATTATTAATAAAGGCACTATTGGTGCAGCGGTAAACGACAATGCCGATGCTATTAGCGGTTTGCTGGTAAACGGCCCGTCGGTAGCAGCAGCAGAGGGAGTCACCGGCTTCGCCAATGGGGATGTCTTGGAAATCACAAGTCTTAAGGATGCCGAATTGTTGGGCATCGACGAGGCTTATGATACGGATAATGATGTGCGGGTGTACCGCCACATCTCGGAATTCTACCGCATGGCCGGTGAAGGTACCACGCTATTTGTGTTGGTGGCTCCTGTGGCCAGCGATATGGAAACCATGCTGAATACCAATGGCCAGTCACTTGTGGCAGGTGCCAATGGGCAGATTCGCCGCCTGGCTGTTGCCTACAATCCTGACGATTTGTATGCGCCAACTGTGGTGGATGGTATGGAGGAAGTGGTGAGGAATGCCATTCCTGCTGCACAAACACTGCATGACTGGTCCTGGGAAACTGACCGCCCCCTGAATATTTTCATTGAGGGACGTGGCATTGCCGACAGCGTGGCCGGGGTTCTTGACCTCAAAGATATCCAGGTGGAGGGTATTACCATTCCTTATACCAATGTTTCTGTGTGTATTGCTCAAGACTTTGGCTACGCGGAAACCCTCGTTGGTGATGCGCAAAAATTTGCCGATGTGGGAACCATGCTTGGTGTTTCTGCCAGTATTGCCGTAAATCAATCCATTGGTGAAGTGGAGTCGCTTGATTTAAGTGATGCCCCAAAGGGTAAGTGGTTGGTGGCCGGATTGAGCAGCCACAAAAAGATTACCGAAGTGGAGGCAGACCTTTCCACTTTCGACCAGTATGGTTATGTATTCGCCATTTCTTACACCGGTATCAGCGGGTATCGTTTCAATAACGACCATGTGTGTGCCGCCGAAATTGTGGATCAGGACGGGTATATGAACGAAAACACCATTGCTCTTGGACTCACTTATGCTAAGGCAGCTCGCCGCCTTAGAACAGCATTGCTGCCAAAGGTGAAAACCGTTGTTCCCGTGGATGCGTCCACCGGATTACTGCCTGTGGGTATTCGTAAGTACTTTGAGGGTATTGGAGATTCAGAGTTTGCCGCCATGGTTACGGCCGGTGAGATTTCCGGAGGAGAAACCAAGGTGGATCCCAACAGCAATCTTCTCACAGGAGATAAAGTCCTGAAAGTTTCATTTACCGTGGTGCCTACCGGTACCATCAATGAAATTCAGGGTAGTATTAATCTTAAAACAAGCTTGTAATGTCTCTGATTACTAAAAACGGCAAAGCCTACGATAGTGGTGATGTGAATATTGCCATGTTTGGATCCATGTCTTATGAGGTTACCGAACTGACCTATGCAACCGAACAGGAGCATCAGGCCAATCACAGCCTCGGGAGTAACAAGATGACCAGTTACAGCATGGGTAAGGAAACCAACTCGGCAACCATGACCCTTCGCCTGGCATCTGCCAGTGCAATAGAAAAGGCCGCAGGAACCAGTGTTCTTAAGATTAAGCCTTTCAAAATCAATGTAACGTTTGTGAATGAAGACAACGACATTGTAAACGACACTCTGCTGGTTAAATTCCAGGACACCGGGCGCGACGTTCCCGGAGATATGGATGTCAAAAAACAGTACAACTTGTTTGTGCTTGACATCGACTATAACAACGCGTAATCATTGTTTAATCAACATTTAAAAACCTACTTCAAATGGCTGAACAATCAAAACAGCAATCAAATTCAAACCTGCCCGATGGCGTTACCGCCGAAATGATTAAGGCATGGAAAGAACGCTACGGATCGGACAAAGTGAAAATGGCCAGCTTGCCAATGGATGATAACGGGGACAAATACCTTGACGTGATTGTGAGGGTACCCGATCGAAAGACGATGAGCGAGTTTGAAAAGTGGCTGGATAAGAATCCGGACAAAGCAAAAACTTTGCTAATTAACTCCTGTCTGCTGACCGGTAAAGAACAGGTGAAAGCTGATGACGCACTTTTCTTTGGTGCCTTTGATGCAATTGCCGAGCTCATTCCGGTTCGTAAGTCGATTGTAAAAAACTTATAGGCTACTATCCTCGCATCGACATTGTCGAAGACGAGGATAGTAGCAAAAGGCAGATATCGAATTTCATCCGTCAGGCCAATGCCCTGATAAGTTATTATTTAAACATTCCTTTTCCTGAAGATCTGCCCGACAGTGTCTGGATGGAAAAATACAGACAGGTCGAGTGGCTTGCGGAAAAAGGACTGTTAGGCATGAAAAAAGGAAATGGCAACACTTAGCATCAACGATATATTAGACAGGTACAACAATGCCTTTGGTTATTCGGCCATGAAAGTGGCGCCCCGACTAATAAAGGCAGGATTTGAGGTCAGCAACTTTATGTTGTCGAACATACCTGTATATCCTGAGAGTGATACCTCCTTTGCCGACATGAAGTTTGAGAGTTCAAGAAACCCGGATGCTGTTTTTCATTTTGGAATACCCACGATGGAAAACGGCCATCCGGCTTTTCCGTTTGTAAAAAGCCGCGACAATGAGCCTCAGAAATTTCTGGCACCTCCTCCGATGGTGAGGTTTACGCGTGGAAAGCATGTGAAACGAACACCCATTGACAGGAGTGAGCACGAAGTGGTAGAGCATTTCGGACTCAAGCCCTGGGAAATAAAAGTAAGCGGAATATTGGTAGATGTTACAGACCATCAATACCCATCGGCTCACCTGAAGGAAATTGACGCCATGTTCAGGCAGTCAGGAACTTTCCATGTATCAGGGCGGCTGTTTGATGATTTGGGCATACAGGAGGTTTTTATTGATGGAGGACTGGATGTGGGTTTTGTTGAGGGCTACGTGGATACCGTGAAGTTCGCTTTTACTGCCATCTCTATTGAGCCAACCGAATTTTTAGCACAAGGATTTTGATATGAAGCTGTATTACTATGAGCCAAATGGACGCATAACGGTTGGAGATGCCAGCCGGTTTGTGGTTTTTGAAGCCCTTAACAAGGTGGAAATAACCGAAAGCGTGCGTGAGCTTGGTAATAAAGCACGTATTGTATTACCACGCAACTACAAAGAGCTGGCAGGGAAAGGAGTGCTTGAGTATATCAAAGTTGGTGATCCGGTAAAAGTGGAGCTGGGGTTTGACGGAAGGTATTATCAGGAATTTACGGGCTTCATTTCGGAGGTGGAGAGTGGTGCCCCCCTGGTACTGCATTGCGACGATGAGTTTTACCCGCTGAAGCAAAACAGCTTCAATAATAGTTGGAAATCTGTGAGCCTGAAAACATTGCTCCATTATGTTTCCGATGGCCTGGAGGTTAGTTGCCCCGATGTAGAGCTGGGCAATTTTGAAATATTGAACGTGAGTACTTACCGGGTGCTTTGGGAGTTGCAACGTTCTTTTGGTTTTTACTCCTGGGTAAAGGATGGTGTATTGAATTGCCACTTTGGTTATGACCTCGGTCAGACCGGAGACGAACACACCTATACGTTTTATGACAATGTGAAAAAGAACGACCTGAAATACAAGCGTGCGGAGGATGTAAAGGTACGCGTGAAAGGGATATCGAATTTAAGAAACGGAAAGAAACTGACATTTGAAGTGGGGCCCGAGGGGCGCGACGTCAGTATTAGAACTCTGAACTTTGGCCCCCTATCGGAGGCTGAATTAAAGAAAGCCACCGAAGAGCAGTACAAAAAACTGGCTTTTGATGGTTACAACGGTTCTGTTACAGGCTTCGCGTACCCTCGAACTCATGCCGGGGATACTTTAAAGATAGTTGACCGGGAGGAGCCCGACAGAGAAGGTCGTTACAGAATTGAAAAGACAGTGATCCGTTACGGGCTTGATAGTGGTTATGAACGTGAAAATACTTTGAGCTTTAAATTATGAGTCTTGAGAGCGTAATACAAGAAGCCATTGAGAGCGCAGCCAAAAAGATTGTGCCTGTTTTCGTAAGCCAGGGAACGGTTTCGGAGGTGGACAAAGTCACTAAAACCTGTACGGTTGAAAGGCAGGAGTTGCCACCGCTCTACGATGTTCGCTTAAATGCCGTTTCAGAGCCATCTGAGAATACTTTAACCGTATTTCCAAAGCAGGGGAGCAGGGTGTTGGTGGCGGTGGTAGAAAATATCAGTACCGATACTTACGTGTTAACGGCTGATGACCCGGAGAGCATTGAGATCAAACTTGGCAATTCAACTTTTATTGTAACAGCTGACCTGATTGAAATCAATGGCGGTGAAAATGGTGGTTTAACCATTACGCCCACACTTGTTTCCAATCTTGAGAAAAACAATGCAATACTTGAGGCCATATTGAATATTCTTACCGGCGCACCAATCAACGAGCCGGGGAACGGAAATCCGAGCGCATTGCAGGCAGCATTAAACACGGCGGTTGCGGGTAAGGAGATTGGAGATTTTACGGAAATTGAGAACGACAAAGTTACACACTAATGAGAAGCGATATACTACTTGATGCCAACGATGATGTATTGTGCGAGAACGGTGATTTTGCAACAGGGCCAAGCGATGACCAGCATGTTTCAATGCTTCTTACGTTGAATAAAGGAGAGCTTAAGGAGTCGCCTACTCTTGGTGTAGGGCTTCCCAATTTCCTGAAAAAGCAAAACAATACGCTGGCAGAGATTAAAAGAGATATCACTGTTGGATTAAAGGCAGACGGGTATCGTGTAAAAACACTGGAGTTTGACAAATCCGGTGATTTTAAATTGGATTATGACTTAAATGAATAATGTTATGGCAGATTTTCAGAAAGCATTTGCGGAGACCCTCAAAATAGAGGGCGGATATTCAAACCACAAAGCCGACAAAGGCGGCGAAACATATAAAGGCATTTCGCGTGTTCATTGGCCCGATTGGCCCGGCTGGGATATCATTGATGAAATCAAAGAGAATGTTGAGCGTGGAAGCTGGGAAGGCAATATGAACAGGGATAACAGGCTGGAGGCTTACGTGGCTTCATTTTATCAGTACAATTTCTGGGACAAACAAAAATGCAACCAAATGCCCCAGGAGATTGCCGACGAACTGTTTGATACTTCTGTGAATATGGGTACTGCTTATGGTGCAGAGTGTTTGCAAAAGGCTCTCAATAAGCTGAACCGAAACCAGCGCGACTATCCCGATATTGTGGTAGATGGTGGAATAGGGCCGGTTACTATTGGTACGCTGCGTGAGTACCTTAAAACATCGAGGTTTAACACGCGAAACCGTGAAAAGCTTGTAAAGTGGCTGCTTCGCTGGATGAACTACTACCAGCTTCAGCGATACGACAACATCACAAATGCAAATCTTGAACAAGAAGTATTTGTCCCAGGGTGGACAGAAAGGGTATAAGTTATGGGACTATTTGGAGGAAAATTAAACATTGATAAAATATTCGACTCTGTGAGCAGCGGAGTGGATAAGCTGGCATTTACAAAGGAAGAGAAAGCTGAAATGAACATGAAGCTATCTGATAAGATTGCGGAATTTGTTCACAGTACGCTGAGCGAGAACTCTGAACGAAGTAAAGCCAGGCGAATGATTGCATACGTAGTGGTTGGTAACTTCTTTGCACTCATGTGGGCCGTAATTATCCTGCATTTTTTTAATGAAGATGCCGCCAGTTTCGTTGAGAATCTTGTGAGTGATTGGAATATTTCCACGGCCTTCATTATGGTTCTGGGTTTCTTTTTTGGTAGTTACCTTTTGCGTGGAACTCCTGTAAAAAAGGATAAGTAATGGCTGAACGTGTAGTGAAACCGGGTGAGAACTTGTTTGATGTGGCCGTGCTGGAGTACGGCCACATACAGGCAATTTATGACCTTGCTGTTGCGAACGGTATTGGCTTTACTGACACGCTGGAGGCAGGAGTTGAATTGCAGGCAGATGATACCCGAAAATATTCGGACTATGAACCGGCTGATGTTACCCCGCCTTTATCAAAACCATATAAGGAAACATTTGTGGCATCAGGCCAAAATATATTTGACCTCGCAATACAGCTTTATGGAAATATTGAGGGGATAAAGAACCTGGTTAAAGAAAACGGCATTGGTCTTACCGATGATGTTGAGCCAGGAGTGCTTGTAAAATCAGACAAAGAGATTGACAGGCTGGTGGTTGATTACCTTAATGGCAGGAATATAAAGCCGGCTACAGGCATGTCGGCAGAGGAAGCCAATATTATAACTCCTGAGGGTATAGGTTATTGGGCCGTAGGAATTGATTTTGTTGTTTCATGAAGCTTAAAAAAATAAAGAGGTCTCAGGACTGCGGATTTAACACCTGTACAGGTTGCCCTTTGGTTTTTGTATGCTTTCCATGTAATGAGGATTATTAAAATTATACAATGGCACGAACAGTAAAAGAAATACACCAGCAAATGTTGGATACCATCGCCGCCGATGATACGTTGAGCGCGAAGATATACTCTGCAAGTAAAACTGCTATATACCGACTATTTGCCTATGTGGTAGCAGTGGCTATATGGATACACGAAACTTTATTTGACGAGCATAAGGCTGAAGTGAACGAAATACTGGCATCTCAAAAAACGCACAACCTACGTTGGTATGCAGAAATGGCCCGTGCGTTTCAATATGGTTATGGTTTGGTGGATGGCACCGATTATTATCCGGAAATTGATGAGAGTGCTCAGATTGTTTCGCATGCCGCTGTTGATGAAATAAATGGTACGTTATACATGAAAGTAGCCAAAGAGGATAGTGGAGAATTGGCTCCCTTGTCAATTGCGGATCCAAACGAGATAACTCCATTTGGAGAATACATACAACGCATAAAAGATGCCGGTGTTAAAATAAACATCATAAGCGATGTCGGTGACAGCCTCAGGATTACGCTTGATGTATTCTATGACCCGTTGCTAATTGATGAGAACGGTTTGTTGTTGGCAGATAGTTCTCAGGAACCGGCTAAAGATGCAATCAAGAATTTCATCAAGAATCTTCCTTTCAACGGCGAGTTTATACCGGCCAGTCTTGTAGATGCATTGCAAGAGACTGAAGGTGTTGATATCCCGGTTATACTAAGTTGTGAAACAAAGTATGCACTCAACGAATGGCAAAATGTGGACGGGAAAGTAGTACCTAATGCCGGTTACTTAACAGTTGCAGACGAGGATTTAACCATTAACTACAGAGCCAATGTTTAATGTGAATTTTGATACGGTAATTGCCTGGCTGACTCCTAAGAGTTTGAGAAAAGCGGTGTTTGTGGGGTATTTGAAAGCCATTTTAACACCTCTCAAAACATTGTATGCCGGAGCGTCAGGATTTTCTAATTACCGCAACCAGAATATTTACAAGCTTCAGCATACCGGGCAGGTGTGTTATTTGGAGGATGCCCTAAACGACCGCTTCGATACACAACTCCGCCGCATCTACATACAAGATGCCGGGGGCGAAGTAGTAACACTCATACACCGCCGCACAGATGAAGAGCCGGTGATAGTACAACCGCGCACCGATCCGGCCCTGCTCATACACAACCGCAGTGCTTACGACGGCGGCAACTTTGATTTTATTGTGAAAACCCCATATACATACTCGCAGGGAGATATATATGCCATGAGGGCCCTGGTGGATTATTACAAATTGGCAGGGAAACGATACGACATAAACTAACGCGCTATGAATAAAATAGTATTAGAAAACACAAGGGATGTTCCTTTGACAACCGACTTGCTTGCTTTTATGCAGGCATCTTATGCAATGCTTGAAAAATTCACAGCATTAGGAGGTGATAATTATATATTGTCCGGATGCGAGGTGTCTGGCTCATCAGCTACCCCCGGATATGTGATAATTAAAGGAAAGTTAATGCCTTTCCAGGGGGGTACGATACAAACTGATGTAAGAGTAATAGAGACTATTTCGAATTATCCAGTGGGTAGTGGTACTGAAACAGAAATTACCTATCATGCTGAATTCGGTACATCAACTACCCCAGCCGACAATGTGGCATGGAGTACCTTAAACGGTAATAGGATTGTAAACTTGCTTTCTCTATATCAAAATAAGGTTGACAAAGTTTTGGGAAGCCGTCTTATTACTGAGGAAGAAGCATTAAAACTTTCAGGGATTGCGCAAAATGCTAATAAATACGTGCATCCATCCAATCCATCTCATGAGATAAGTGAAATTTCAGGATTAACTAATCAATTAGACAAAAAGCTTGAGGTATTAGCAAAAGGTAGTAAGAACATAGGGGATATTTCTGGCGATGGTAGGACTACAATAAGCCTCGGAATAACACTGCCTGATAATAACTATTTAGTTGTTGGTTCTATAATATGGAACGAAGATACTGTACATAATTCAGGAGGTATAAGTTGGAGTATTGTTGAAAAAAGCACTACCTCTTTTGTTGTGCATATAAGGGAAGCAACTTCAAGTGTTCAGAATATAAGTTTTGAATATGCTTTAATAAAAATGTAATGGCAAAACAAACCATAAACACTATAAAGAACTGGTTTCGCACCGGCAGCAAACCAACCCAGGCGCAATTCTGGGACTGGCTGGATTCATTCTTTCATAAGGATGATAACATACCCAGTGCCCAGGTGGAGGGGTTGCAGGGGCTGCTGGATGCGAAGATGGATAAGAAGGATGCCACCGGTGGGAGTAACTCAGGGCCTTACGATCCGCTTAAGAATTATGTATATAGCGAGACTGAGGCAGAGTATGTGAGTTATATTAATGCCGAAAGCACGGATACTTTCTTCAAGAGTGAAAATGGTACCGACTCAAAGAGGATGCACCGGCGGGCGAAAATCCGGAAACGCACCCGGAACATTGGGCATACCAGGGCACCGTACTGGGCGATTTAGCCATTGATGATGTTCTTGGCCTGCGTGAGGAGATAAACAAAAAGGCTTACACGCTTGATTTTGGCACGGGTATTTATATGGTTCAAGATATTAATATGCTTGGCCCGGGAGTCATTGAGCGGGTAGTTTTCCGCAACGTGGCCAGTCTGGTAGTTACCTACTCCGGTGGTGTACAGGTACCAGTTGCCGCCGGTGATGTTGGTCTTGAGATAGTGGCCGATGATATCCTTACTTGGGAAATTACACGCACAAATGATAGCGAATTGGCAGCTGTGGGCATTGAGTTGCAGTTGCGTTCACAGAGTAGTTAAACATTGATTAAACGATAGTTAAATGATGATAGAAGTAATACCAGGAGTATTTTGGGATACCGAAACGGTACAGCAATCAGATGCTGCCCGTGACTGGATACAGGAAACCGTAAGGCCTAATTTATCTGAGCCAACGCTTGATAGCATCAAACGCCCGGATGAGCGAACTTACGAAAACGAAAACGTGGTAGTTGTTGAAAAGCAACTTTACATCAATGACCACAACTGGGCGCGAAAAGGAGTTAATTACACTGTAACACAGAAGTGATATGAAGCCATTAAAGTGGAGAACAAATATATCAGGAGCCGTCTATGTTCATGAAAAAGGCTCGGATGTTTCAGGAGATGGAACTCAACAAAAGCCTTTTGAAACGCTTCGCCGTGCCTGGGAAAGTGGTTCGTCCAGACCATCACAAATTGTTTGTATTGGTTTTTTCAGCGAAGATATGGCTGATGGTAACCATGCGTGTGTTATACGAGGCGATTACATGGGGGCTGCTGTATTCGATGGTGCCGATACGTATTTGATTTATGGGTTTACGCATTTAAACATGGTTATCCAGAATTGTGCGGCGGGAAATTCAGAAGTAAAGGTATGGACAGGTTCGGGGCTGTTGGCTGGTGCTGGCCGGGCTTCCCATGCGGGCATCGTTGGCTATGCGCACTACGTCAACGGGGTCGCCGGCTCACCTGTGATTTTGGATAAGACTGGGGTTTACTATGGGGCGGCAGGCGGCACTACCGCCGTCTCGTATAATGTGTTCTCACGCCTCAAAAGTAATGAAAATTATCCAATCAGACTTTACGTTCGTTACAGCGGAGCTCAACACAACACTTACTACGGTGTGCCAATAGCTCAACGAGCCAAAGGACTCGGTGGTTATTCAGGAATAATCTATACTTCTGTTTTTGGGGCTTGGGATTTCTTTGTAGATGATACCGGAATTGAATTGAATGGTTGCGTAGTGTGCGCAGATTGCAAATTCTACTATAACGATGTTGAAATCCCAGTCAATGGCGCGACATCAACAGAAAGATACAATTCTCTTGTGGCTGGAATGGACTCAGCAGGTGTGCCTGGAGCCAATAGAATGACTTTTGTAGATTGCATTTTCACGCCTCTTGCATCAGATCAGGTGATGAATAACCCCGAGAAAGGAGATTTTACTCTGAATCCTGACGGCCCAGGTGTTCGCGCCCCTGGCATTTATTTGGGTGCATTGCCTCCTGCTGTGAATATCCCGATCATGGATGATTCTTCTCAGCAACCTGGCACTTGGGATGAAAACACAGCATCAGGATGCGTTACCGTGTTGAATAACGAGATATGCCTTGACGATCAATCTGCGTCAATGCAGGGAGAGATACTCAGTAAAATAGTGTCCGTTAATCCGAGCGAGATTAATATTAATGCCTTTTTTGCTCAGTTTGCCAGCAAATTTAAAGGCTACTTTGCATCGCTATGGAACGATGACACTGTTGGTGTGGAATATTCCCCATCAAATATTTTGCCTCTTGGTTTTTATATTGTCAAAGGATCCGTTGTTTACGACAATCAAAACTTTGGAAATAATTCTATTGTGATTGTCACGGTTGAAGGAACTACATTTAGCGATGCAGCTTCCGGTTCTACTCTTTTGGCAATTGATGATCCAAATTCTTTAAATGTTGTATGGGTGCGTGAAACGCCTATGCCGTATCTTTCTATTGAGTCAACTGCTGGCCTCGAGGCAGGTGGAACCTACCTTAATCGTGGTAACGAAAACATAACCTACAGGTCTCGGACTATTGCACCTGGGGAGTCTTTTGTTGCAGAAAACAGTGTGGATACTTTTTCAGGCTCATCAGGTTATACTGTTGGAGTTATGTTTGATGATAGCAGGGTGCCATCAGCTGAATGGATACCAGCCGCATTATGGGGAGAGTATTTTGTTTGGAAGTCCGCAGGGGTTATACAGCACGATGCCGACGGCGTGCCAATTAGTTCAGGTAACTACTTGAGTTTTCAAACAACAGCCAATGGAGGGTATTCCGACCAGATAATTAAGTCTATAATGAATAAGGCTTATTTTCAACTAAAAATCTTTGTAAACAAATATAGATGACCACACTAATACAAGCAATGAGCGTTGGGATCCGCGAGCGGGTTGAATTTGATGGCTCTAAGGTAATATTCCCGGCAACTTCTGCCGGCATTGCGGACAGGCGAAAATACAAAGGGCCTCCGGTGCTGATAAGGTTTTTTGAAGCCGGCATTGACGACCAGCCAGTGTTGCGAGATGCCAGGATAATCAGAGTTAAATAACAATACAGGGTTTGTCGCCACGGCGGTTCGAGGCTGTTGGCTGGTGCTGGCCGGGCTAACAATGCGAGCAACGTTGGCAATGCGAACAACGTCAACGGGGTCGCCGGCTCAAATACTTCATTAAATAAATGCACGGGCGTCAAATCCTTGCTGTAAAAACAGCAAAACATAAACTACGGAAAGGCTTGTGAGTAGCGTATTTTGCGAAAATTGGCCGGAGTGAAGCAGGTAAAAAAAATGAAACGTTACGGGAAATTATGGACACAAATATGCGACATAGACAATATAAGAGAAGCGTCTCACAAGGCTGTAAAAGGCAAGAAAATGACCCGCCAGCGGCAATGGTTCATTGATAACCAGGAGTCATGTGTTAACGAGATTCAGCAATCACTTATAAACGAAGATTACCAATTTGGTAGTCTTTATTCTTTTACGGTTTACGAGCCCAAAAAGCGAGAGATTCACTGTCCTCGTTTCTATCCAGACAGGGTGCTGCACCATTGCCTAATGAATATAATCGGGCCGCTAATATTAAAAAAGTTTACAGCTGATACTTATGGGAGCATACCTGGTAGAGGTGTCGCTTTACTGGCAAAACGTATTCAAGCGGTTCTACGCAAGAACCCTTATGCTTATTACTTGCAAGTTGATATTAAGAAGTTTTATCAATCTATTGACATTGCTGTTGCAAAAGACAAGATTCGCAAGGTTATTAAGTGCAAAAAGACACTTCACATGATTGATGCAATTGTTGATGTGCACGATCAGGGTATGCCGATTGGGGCTTACACCTCTCAGTATTTCGCCAATCTTGTTTTATCTGATATCGACCACTGGGTTAAGGAGGTTGCACATGTTAAGCATTACCTTCGATACATGGATGATTTGCTTTTCATATTAGAAAGCAAGGAGGATGCGCACGAAATTTTGTCAAAGCTTAATCCTCAAATTGACAAATTGAAGCTGACAATAAAGAATAACGTTCGTATTGCACCGGTTCAAATAGGAATTGACTTTGTTGGATATAAGTTTTATCCAACACACACCCGGTTGAGGAAGCGAATAAAACAACGAATGCAGCGAACGGTTAGACGCTTAAGAAAACATGATGTAAGCGATCGCTACTTTATGCGCAAAACAGCATCTCATTTTGGGTGGTGCGTTCATGCGGATTGCCGCAATCTATTAAGAAAAACATTTACTG
>Ga0114983_1000163_pt1 | contig 27004 bp, 17 predicted proteins | sample Shrwel_input2_RT_FD_87182 | JGI IMG/M metagenome (GOLD analysis project Ga0114983, IMG submission 87182) | Subsurface microbial communities from deep shales in Ohio, USA - Utica-3 well 1 S input2 RT | ecosystem: Environmental > Aquatic > Deep subsurface > Shale gas/oil reservoir > Produced... | reverse complement strand
GTCGCATAGCCGCTAAAGTACGGCAGCTGCGAGTGGTAGTTCATGAAGTAGGCGCTGAACTCGGTGCCGTTGTTCAGCTCTTCAGCAAAATAGGTCAGCTTGAAGCCGAATTGGCCTTGATCACTTGCACGGCGGTCAGCCGCGCGGCCAATCCGCAAGCAGGTCGGCGTGATCAGAGTCAGCGGATTGTCGAGACGGCCACCGGCCAAGCACTCCGGATCATCGGCCGCCCCACCGAACGCCGCGTTGACCGAATCGCGCTGGTTGGGCGTGCCGAGATCGACGAACGACTGCAGTGTTCCCGGAACCGGGATTTCCACCGAGCGGTATTCGAACTGGTAATACCCCTCGATCGACAGACCATCAGTGATGTTGGTCGACAAGCGCAACATGTTCACCGGGATGTACAGGTCCTCAAGCAAACCGTTGCCATAACGATAGAACGCGTTGGCGTTAATCGGCTGAGCTTGGTTGATCGAGTTCAGGATCGCCACCGTCGACTCGCCCCACTGCACAGTCTGGCGGCCGATGCGGAACTGAAGGTCGCGCTCGCCAGGCAACGAAATTGAGCCGAAGAAATTGGTGTCGAGGAACTGGTAGCGCAGACCGATCTGCTGCGCCTCAGCCTCTGCAAGCGACCCACCAGCCTGAGCACCGGGGCCAAAGGTCTGCGCGAAGTACCGATTCGACGGGCTACCTGGTGTCTGATTTCCGACACTAGCCAAATTATCCGACGTGATGACATTCGGACGATTTGTCTTCAGGTGGTAAAGCGCGGGGTCATAGACCGCTCGGCCACGGTAGAAGAAACCGAAATTACCGGACTCAACCTTGAAATCGTGGGTCCAGACGATAGGCGACTGGGTGATGTCCCCGCGGTCGAAATTGAGGTTGCCGTCGTCGAAATTGATCGATGCGGCACCCGGTGAACGGCGCAGCTGCTGGGCAGGATAAATTTGTTCGCGATGCAGACCTTGGCAGGTCTGAAAAACGCCAGAGCAGACATTCGGATTGATATTGGATTTACCGACGAGCCGCGAGTCGCGCTCCTCGATACGAAAACCAACGCCTGCGGTCAGCGTCTGATTTACAACAGCATCAAAGTCTTGGTCGAGAAAGCGAGCGCTGAATTCACGCGCTTGCACGCCGTTCGCCGCAATGCCGAGCAGCCCCCCAATAACTCCCACTACCCATTTGTCCCTGAATTCCATGCGATCCCCATCGTTTGCTGTTTTGAGGCATAGACACGCCGCGTCGCGCGCGAGTCCCAACTGATTTCAAGACAAAGCGCCCCCAACCTCGCCGTCAACCTTGCTCACGAGGCCGACGAGGAGGAGGGCGTCTTTACTGATCCCGCCTGCCCCGCCTTTAAAGAGCGGAAACCTACTTCGAGGTACGCTTCTGGACGGTGTCGGCTTCGAAGTCCGAGTCCTTCAGCACGACCGCGTTGTCGTACGGCTTGTCTTCGTTCGACATTGCGGTGACGAAGTAGCGGCCGGAGTCAAAGTGGTAGATGACTTCCGGCTGCGTGGTCACTGCCAGCACGTCGCGGTACTGCACCGGATGACCTTCCTGGAACTGCAGCAGCTTGTCCTGCTGGTCGTAGTCGTCAATTGCGACGATGTTCCAGCTGTCTTCGTCGAAGTAGATGGTTCGCTTTTTGAAGGTGTGGCGCTGCTCCGGCTTGTTCTCCGCTTCAACGACCCAAACGCGATGCAGCTCATAACGCGGCAGATCGGCGTTGATGTGGTTCGGCTTGGCGATGTCGCCGTACTTCACCTTCGGACCGGCGATCTTGTAGGAGTTGTACGGAATGTACATTTCCTTCTTGCCGACCAGCTTCCAGGTGAAGCGCTCGAGCACTCCGTTGTACATGTCGACCTGGTCGTAGAACTGGTGACCGTCGGTGCCTTCGTACGGATTGTCGCAGCAGACCGCCGGAGCACGGCGGATGCGCTTCAGCGCCGGCGCATACAGCCAGGCCGAACGGCCTTCCGGACCGAAGCCAGCCTTCTCGTGCACCAAGATGAAAGTGCCGGCAACACGAGGCGGCGAGATCGTTTCCGACAGGTAACGCAGGAAGTCGGCACCCGGCTTAAGTTCAATCGGCTTCTGATTGTCGAGGCTTGCGTAGTAGAACTTCACGTCCTCGACGATCTTGGTCAGCGTGAACTTGCCGTTCTGCTGAACGATCATCTGGTTGTTGTAGCGCCGCACGGTGGTGCCGCGAAACTTCACGCGGTGATTCCAGATCGGCTCGGCACCACTCTTAGGGATCGGGAACGGGAAGCCGACGAACGCGCCCTTAGGATTGTCGACGCCATCAAGTTCGGCACGGGTCGCATTCTTCATCGTCTCCTCCATGTACTTCTCGGGGAAGTTGAAGTTCCGATGCGACGGATAAACGATCATCTTGTAGGTGGCCGGGTAGCGCTTGAAGAGCTCCTTGTGGCCTTCGGTCAGCTGCGCGGTGTACTTGCCGACGTCGGCTGCGGTGATCGTGAACAGCGGCTTCTCGGCTTCCAGCGCCGGGTCGCTCGGGTACTCGCCCTTCTTGTAGGCGATCTGGCTCTGCGGGGTCCAGGCCGGGATCGTGCCCGCCTTGTTGCCGGCCTTTTCGGCGCCTACCGGCGTCAGTTCCTTGCCGAGCTTGGCGGCTTCGTCGGCACTGACCTTCGCATGGGCCGGAATTCCGACCAAGGAAACCGCCGCGAACAGCGACGGAATCATATATTTCATTCTCATGATGTAACGCTCCTCTCCTAGACAAAATATTTTGACAAACAGGCACGCAAGTTCACGCGCGACTTGCCGTGCTAATGACTGCGCGTTCAACAGGTATTGCTTCCACTACCTCGTTGCCGCGGTGTCCGCTGCCTCCTTTGCCGCCTTCGCCACGAGCTTCGCAGGGTTCAGCAAGAAGTACGCGAACGCCGGCAGAAGTAGCACTGCGGCAACAGCGTTTGCGATGAACATGATGGTAAGCAGGATCCCCATATCGACTTGGAACTGAAGGCCCGAGAACAGCCAGGTGCAAACCGAGCCGGCCAGCGCCAGTGACGTGAACACCACGGCCTTGCCGGTTTGGTGGAGTGTCACCTTGTAGGCATCGCGCAAGCTCATGCCGTTCTTCACGCACTCCTCGAGTACGGAATAGATGTAGATGCCGTAATCCACCCCAATGCCGGCCGCAAACGCAGCCACCGGCAAGGTTGAAACCTTTAGACCGATCTCGAGATAAACCATCACCGCGTAACTGACCACCGAGACCAGCGCTAACGGGCAGAGGATGCAGATAACGCTGGCAATCGTGCGGAAGCTCGCCAGCACACACAGGCCGATCCCTACGTAGACCCATAGCAGCACGGTGAATTCGGTATCGCGTACAACGTCATTTGCCGCAGCCATCACACCAACGTTGCCGGTTGCAAGCTTATAGATCACAGGTGAATCCGTTGGCTGCTCGGCAATGAAGCTGTTTGCCGCTTCAATGATCCGATTGATCGTCGTCGCTTTATGATCCGCAGTGAAAACGAACACAGGAATCGCCGAGCAGTTTTCGTTGAGGAGGCCAGTCGACGAGGGGAACGGCTGAACCGTGATCACCAGCGCACCCGATTCTCGCGGCAGCACGTTCCACTTCGGGTTCGACTCGCCGTAGGCGTTGAACACTTTCTTCTGCACCTGCGGCAGCGACAGCGTCGACTGCACGCCCGGCGTGTTCTGCATGCGCCATACGAAGCGATCAATACCCTCGACGACGCTGTGGTCGATACAGCCGTCGGCCTTCGACTCGGCGATCACCTTGATAACGTCGACACCGATCGAAAAGTTGTCGACGATCGCCTTCGAGTCTTGGTTGTAGCGGCTCTGCGGACGCAGTTCCGGCACGCCTTCGTGCAGTTCGCCGATCGCCAAGTGCTTGCTGACCTGCGACGACAGCCCGTACACGACCACCGACAGCACGATCGTCGCGATTGCATACGACTTCAGCGTCAGCTTCGACACCGCGTTCCACATCGGCTCGAAGTTGGCGTCGCGCTTCTTCTGGTGGGCGCGGAACTCGTCCGGGTTCTTGATGTAGGCGTAGCTCAGCAGGCAGGGCAGCAATGCCTTCTTGCAGAAGATGATGGCGACCAGGCCGAACATCGCATTGACGGCCATTTCCTGGACGATGCCAATCGGCACCAGCAGGATGGTGCCGAAGCCGACGACGTTGGTGATCACCGCCGAGATGCCCGGCACGACCAGACGGCGATAGGTGGCGCGCGAGGCCTCGAAACTCGGCAGCTTGTGTTCGGCGACCTCGTACAGCCAGAAGCTGGTGATCTGGATGCCGTGCGACACGCCGATCGACAACACCAGGAACGGCACCAGGATGCCGAACGGATCGAGCGCGTAGCCGAACAAGTTCAGCATACCCAGTTCCCAGATGACGGCGAGCACGGCGCACGACAGCGGGATCAGCGCGATCAGCGCCGAGCCGGTGTACATCGTCAGCAGCATCCAGGTCAGGAACAGCGTCAGCGCGAAGAACCCAACCACTTCGGTGATCGAGTCGGCGATGTCGCCGACCACCTTCGCGAAGCCGATGACGTGGATGTCGATATCCGGGTTGTAGTCCGGGTTGTCGCTTTCAATGACGTCGAACGCGTTGCCCTTGATCTCGAGCTTGCGGTTGGCGTCGGCCTCGGTGGGCGCCTCGACGTCGAAGGTCTTGAAACGCAGGAACAGGCCGCGCGGATCACGGTAGACGGTGTGCAGGACCTCGCCGGCCTTCAGCGTGTCGAAATCGGCCTTGAGCTTCAGCTCGTAGCGCTTCGGGCTGAGATAGCGCTGGCGGATCTCCTCGATCAGGTTGGCGGTCTTGATGTAGTCGATCTGCTTGCCGGTGATCGGGTCGCGTTCCAGCAGTTCACTGAAGATCATCGCGCCGCGCTGGTCGTTGGCGACCAGACGGCCGACGATGCCGGCCTTGGAGACATTGGCCTTGACCTTGGCGAGGTTCTCCGGCGTCGGCGTGAAGTCGGCCGACACCACGTTGCCGCCGGCGAAGCCGTCCTCGACGACTTCCAGATAACGCACGTCCGGCGTGTAGATTGAGCTGACGCGGGCGCGGTCGGTGCCCGGCAGGAAGGTCACCGAATCAGTGGCCTTGCGCAGCGTGCCCATGAACTCGGCGTTGTAGATGTCCGGCGCCTTCTTCTCGGCGAGCGCGAACAGCACGAGGTTGGCGCCGCCAAACTCGGTCTCGTACTGCTTGAAGATCTTGACGTACGGGTGGCCGAGCGGCAACTGCTTGTCGAAGCCGGAATCGACCTTGAGCTGCAGGGCCTCGAAGATCATGAACAGCGTGACGATGGCCAGCACCGCCAGCGTACGGCCGCGCTTGCCGAACACGATCGGTTCGGTGACCCGGACGAACAGCTTCGAGAATTTGCCCTGCGCTTCGGAATGCATCGGCCGCTCCCACGGTGACGAGTGATTACGGCTTGTCCAGAAGGCAGCCGTATGTTTTTTTACGTCGGACACATCGGTCAAAGTCTTACTGCAGACGCGAAAGTTCATCCAAGCACCGCTTGGCGTGTTCACAAACACTTCACGCTGCCTGCCGGCTGTTGCGCTATCCCAGACGAAGCCCAGGGTCACTTCGCTTTCGCTGACGACGTAAGAACGAAATTCAGCCGGTCGAGCCCGTTCGTTGTCGAGCTTTTCTGTTATCAACCGAAGGTATCCGGCATCTCCCCGGATTTCACCCATAGAAAGATAGGTTTTTGGTTAGTGCCACCGACCTTCTTGGCAAGCTTTGGTCAACGCTCAGAACCGCCTGATATTTCGCGACTTTCTTGCGCATTTCTGATTGTTACACGCGATCCTCATCATGGCCGGCAATGACCGAGAGACCGGTAGACAGCAGCTGATTTCTTCGAGCGATCGGGCCTCCGCCGGTGGTCTGCAAACGGCAACGACTAAACGCTGTCTCGCGCTAAACCATCGTTTGGTACGCGACTTGGACGCAAGAATTGACGCCCTACGGCAAATCACCCGTCTTTGACAACCGATGCGTGAAACTTATGCGCTAGTGGATGTGGTGACGGCCCAACGCATGGGAAATGGCCTATCCGGTGTTCCGGTTGTCGGAGACGGGAAGCAAACCCGACCCTCGCAGAGCGCTATGGGTTCATTGCTTTCCCTGGGAGCAACGCTGCGAAGCATAGGCGCGGATAGGAACCCCACAAGATTTCTGGTGACCCGACGCTCCGTGCCTAGGGGCCTCGCCCAGTGACGGCGAAATACCGACAGAATGCCGTGAGGAACCGTGCTCAAACGCATCCCGACGCACCGCGCATTACCGACCAAAGACGACGCATCGCTCTTTCAGCGAGCTTCGAGTCAACTACTTTTTGTTTCGGCATTACATCGAAAACGGACGTATCAGCGGCCGACTTCGAGACCCCGAGCAGTAAAAATATCTATCCATCGGCCAAAACATAATCTCAGCCCATCTCAATACCTATCCTTTTGTAGGTGATAGTTGAACGAAGAACCCAATAGCATTTTGTCAAATGATCGATCATTTGTACGACTCGAATATAAAATACTAAAGGTGCGATCAGCCATGTCGTCTGCTTCACAACAAAGTGTCAAGCGACTAAAACCCCTCGATGCTGCGTTTCTCGCACTTGAAACTCGTGACACTCCGATGCATGTTGCTGCACTTCAGATTTTTAGTCTGCACGATCAAGTGCATGACGAATTCGTCAAGAATGTGGTGCAACGCTATCGCCAGCCGAGCGCAGTCGACGCACCGTGGAATCTACGGCTGGTACGCGTGCCCTTCGGGCGCGTCGTACCCGCGTTTAAAGTCACAACAAACATTGACTTCGAGTACCACGTCCGCCATTCATCGCTGCCGAGACCGGGCGGTGAGCGCGAGTTGGGGGAGTTGATTTCACATCTGCATGGGACGCCCCTCGACCGCTCGCGACCGTTATGGACATGCCACATCATTGAGGGTCTCAGCGGCGGGCGGTTCGCGATCTACCTGAAAATCCACCACGCAATTGCCGACGGGGTACAGGGGATGCGGATGATTGCGCGAGCGCTCGAATCGACCCCGGGTCACCATTTCCGGCCACCTTGGGAATCAGTCCCGAAATCCGACACCGGTGTTCTGCATCAAAAGAAATCTAGGGCAGCACTGACTCCCCCGCCGGTGGCCGTTCTTCACGAACTTGCCCGAGCCTTACGGCCAGCATTGCTTAAGCGACGTGACGAAGCCGAACTCGTACTCCCATTCGAGTCTCCGAAATCAAAGCTCAACGGCTTGGTGACCAACGCACGTCGAGTCTCGACTCAGAGTCTGCCGATCGTCAGGATCAAGCGAATCGGGGATACGGCCGGTGTGTCGATCAACGATGTCTTCCTAAGCCTCTGTTCTACAGCGCTTCGTCGACACCTGCAATCGTTGGGCAGCTTGCCGAAGCAATCGTTGACCGCAGCAGTACCCGTCAGCCTTCGCGAGGACGGAGACAGCAAAAGCGCAAACGCTATTGGCTTCGTGTGGTCATCGCTGGCAACAGACAGAGATGATCCGTTATCCCGTCTTCAAGCGATCGCTCGCTCGATGCGCGCCTCCAAGGCGTATCTGAAAAGCATGCCGTCCTCCATGCGCCTACCGGTCACAAGCATGCTTGCGGTTCCCGGGACCGTGCTTGGCATGCTGGGGATTGCGCATCGAATGAAGCCCGCGATGAACGTCGTGATTTCCAATGTGCCTGGCCCAGGCAACACACTCTACCTCGGCTCAGCGCGGCTCGACGCCGTATACCCAGTATCGATTCCATCACAGGGACAAGCACTCAATACCCGGGTTCAATGCGTCGTCGCAACGCATGATTGCTCTGAGGACGATAACAGCTCATTGAATGCTTCGGCTGGAGTCTTCCAGTCGAGCGTCTTTCGAGGTCTGCCGTTCAGCGTGGCAGCGACGGCGTCGAGATCTCGCTCCTGATAGCGACTGACATCAGTTCCCTTCGGAAAATACTGTCGTAGCAGTCCATTCGTGTTTTCGTTTGTCCCTCGTTGCCAAGGACTGCGCGGGTCACAGAAATAGATGGCGATTCCCGTCTGCATGCGCAACTTCATGTGCTGGGCCATCTCGGCACCCTGGTCCCATGTCAGCGATTGTCGCAAATGCAGCGGAAGCTTCTCGATCTTCTTGGCGATCGCGTTGCGTACCGCTTCCGCACCATGACCGGCCAGCGCAGGACCATTTCTCTCGCGAACACCAAGGCGGTGCTCGGGCATTGGCGGCAAGTGAAGCAGCATCGTGAATCGCGTCGTCCGTTCCACCAACGTCCCGATCGCTGAGCTGTTCAAGCCGAGAATGATGTCGCCTTCCCAGTGCCCGGGTACGGCACGATCGGAGACCTCCGCTGGCCGCTCGCTGATCATGACTTCGGGGGTCAGGTAGTGCTTGCCGCGCTGCTGCGTCCTGGCGCGCGGGAGTCGAAGCGCGCGGCCCGTCCGCAAGCACGCCGTCAATTCTCGCCGGAGGGCTCCGCGGCCTTGCACGTAAAGCGCCTGATAGATGGCTTCATGAGAAATACGCATCGTCAGATCATGCGGGAAGTCGACCTGAAGCCTGCGACTGATCTGCTCCGGGCTCCATGACCGCCCCCAGCGCCGATCTGCCCGCCGGCCATGTCGCCGTCCCTTCCATGGCACTTGGGGGCCAGCGAATACCCTCCCGCTTGCGCCGGTGACGGTGCCACCAAGACGGGCCTGCACATAGGCTCGAAGTCGGTCGTTCTCGGCGAGCCTGGCAATCTTCGGACGCTCGGCAGCTTTCTCCGCCTTCCATTGAGCGACCGTCGCGCGGTAGTCCAGCGTTCCCCCTCGCGTCGCGGCATTGCGGCGAAGTTCGCGTGAAATCGTTGATGGCGACCTTTCCAGGCGTCTTGCAATCTCTCGGATGCTCACCCCCTGCGCCCGCAGCAATGCAATCTCCTCGCGCTCGGAAAACGACAGGTAACGTCCGGTGTGCGGCTTCAGGCTGATCGGCGGCATACCGCCCGCTTCGCGGAACCAGCGTGGCCCAAGCGGTTGGGAGATCCCGCATTCACAGGCAGCGGCCTCACTCTCCGTACCCTCCGCAATCCGCTTCCAGAACGCGACCTTGGTTTCTCGCTGATTGACCCCCGGTCGACCCGGCGAGTACATCGGCATACGACCCGTCTGCTCAGCTCCCCAACCCTTTCCACGGCCCATTCAACACCTCCTGTTTCGAGATGTTGCAACGACCGATTGAAACCGCCATATCACCTGTGTGAGCTATGCCGGCCGTCTCAATATTGGTTTCACCGGCAGCCGCGATGCCCTGCCAAGCCTGCAAAAGCTGTCGGTCTATACCGCAGACGCTTTATACGAGCTCGAGCAATCGCTAGAACTGCCGGACGACGCTATAACTACTGAATGACAGATATGAGTTGGAAACCGCAGTGCTGTCGCATTCGCTCGAATATTGACGCTCTTGTTCGATTGCGCCAACTGGGGTAAAAAAAAAACCTGGACCTGTCGAGAATCCAGGCAATGGAGGTGCTCATGACTTTCTAACCGATGATTGGGAGCCGGCGCTTGGCAGCGAGACGCTGCACGCCTGCCCTCACACTGTCCTCAACCTTTGAGAAGATGTGATTCACGTACTTGTCGTCGTTAGCCCGGTCTGGATCCCCGCTCACCGCTATGGGATCAAGATACTCGTTGACAATCTTCGATGGCAGCGGAATGTGACTTGGCAGCAGTTCGGGCCAAATGCCAAATGGTAAGCCGGCTACAACCGGCATGGACTCGGCGCGAAGCAGCTTCTTGAGGTTGAGCGCCTTAGCCAGCCAACGGCCCTCGGACAGCACGAACACCGTATCCGCCCCGCCAACTGTTGCTATCGGCACGATCGGCACACCCGACAGAATTGCCTGTTTGACGAAGCCGCGACGACCAGCAAAGTTCACTTCGTGTCGGCGCTTCCAGCTACGCATTGCGTCGACCTCGCCACCGGGCCAAACGACTACGCTGTGATGACTCGCCAGCGCCGCTGTAACGGATTCGCGCGAGGCCGGCACGACGCCAACCTTCTTGAAAAAGGGGCCGAGCACCGGCATTGCCATCAACGCGTCGTGTGCAGTCCCGTGCAGCGTACGACGTGTCCCGAAGTGCCGCCACCACTCGAATACCAATGTCCACGCATCCATAGTCAACCATGTGCCCGAATGGATGCCGATCAGCAACGAAGGCTCATCGGGCAGGCGCTCCCAACCATTGGTCTCGACGCGGAAGTAACGGTCGAGCATGAAGTCCAGTATCGGTCGGATGCGGGCCATGTATTCGATGTCCGGTCCGCTAACATTCCAGCCTCGCCGGGCGCGCTCCTGAACCGACCGCTGTACCAATGCTGCTGGATCCGCAGGGTGGTCTTTATGAAAATCAGAGGCACGCTTAGTCGCAGCACGACGACGCATGAGTCTGTCTCGATGGACTGCCGGTGAACTCCCCGGCTGGAGGCTTGACGAAGTCACAATCGCATATTGGCTATCTATCATGATGAGTTTCGCGCGGCTTCAGTTCACCTATTGATCGATAGGATTTTGGCTGGTCTAGAGGAAATTCGTTAAGCCGCCCACACCACTGGTCGACCCACTTCGCTCCAAGCCATGAAACGTGGCTCATAGCGTGCCTCGATGGCGTTTCGTTTGATCTTCATTGTCGGCGTCAAGAAACCATTGGAAATGCTCCACCGGTCCGGGACCAAGACCATGTAGTCGAGGTGCTCGTGAGGATCCAGGCTGTCGTTGATCTGCTGCTTGAGCGCACTCAGTTCGTGTTCGATCATTTCGCGCTGCGCAACGTCCTGCGCAGCCATCCATCCGGCTTCGCTGAGCGTGATGATCGCAAATGGCTGCGGGAAGCCAGAACCAGTTACGCAAACTGCTTCCACCATCGGGTGCACCAGCTTGCTCTCGATCGGTGCCGGCGCCACGTACTTGCCCTTACTGGTCTTGAATAGTTCCTTAACCCTGCCGGTCAGACGCAGACGCCCCAGATCGTCAATCTCAGCACGATCTCCTGATTTGAAGTAACCGTCCGCTGTAAAGGCTTCAGCAGTCGTACCCGAGGCCTCGTAGTAGCCGATCATCCGCGATGGGCTCTTGATCAGCAGTTCACCGCTTTCTGAAATCCGCCGCTCTACACCCTGCAGGGGTTCTCCGACGTAGCCGACCCGAGCGCGGCCGCTCCGCGAGATATGTGAATAGGCGAAGTCCTCACTCATTCCCAGACCCTCGAGCAACTCAAGGCCGAGCGCACCAAACCAGTCGATCAGGCTTGGAGGGAGCGGTGCCGACCCAGAGAACGCCAGCCGCACCTGGTCGAGACCGAGGCTGCCGAGCAACTGGCGACGGGTCGCCTCTGCGGTCTCCGGATCGGCCAGCAACGCGTCAAGCGTAGACTGCGGCAGCTTGGCCAGTACGCCAAGCTGAAACTTTAGCCATAGCCGAGGCACCGAATGGAAGATGGTCGGCCGTGCGCGCTGTATATCGGCACTGAAGGTCTTCAGGGACTCGTTGAAGAAGACCTGCGCACCGTAACGCAGCGCTGTCGCAAAGACGGCTGCAGCCTCGAACACGTGGGCGAGTGGCAGATAGGACAACAAGCGATCGCACTCGCCGATAGGCACGATTTGGGCAAGCATTGTCGAGCTGACGGCGTAACTTCGGAAGCTCAGCATCACCCCCTTGGGCGCACCTGTCGTACCTGAGGTGTAGACCAAGGTTGCGAGTGCCTCGGATGCGCGATCCGGATTGCCTGCGAGCGGCACGGTCTCGCCGATCACGCGCGTCCACGACTGGCATGGTTGATGGACCGAAACGCCGGGCGCACCGGACAGCCTCAGCACCGGCAACGATGGCCTCAGCGCGGAGCGCATCGCCTCCCAGTCGTCGAGCGGCCCTAGCACCATCAGCTTAGCGTCGCTGTGCTCAAGGATGTAGGCAACCGTAACCTCGTTTAGCGAGGGATAGATCGGGACTGCCACATGTCCCGCCATCCAGATCGCCAGCTCGGCCAGCATCCATTGCGCACCGTTTCGTGACAGCAGGGCGATTCGGCTGCCCGGCTCCAATTCAAGCGAACGAAGGTATGAGGCGACCCGCCGTACTTCATCGGCAGCTCGACGCCAGGTGTATGTTTCGATCTGACCGTCGACAGGCTGCGTCAGCCAGATTGTCTCGGGGTTCTGCTGCTCGCGGAGGTACAGCGCCGACAGCGGCGTCCAGTACCCGGCGTCGGCGAGATAGTCGGTACTCATGATGTGCTCGTTTGATGATCGATGATCGGCTACACGTTCAAAGCCTTAAACCCAACTCGCGCACCGCGCGTAGCAATGCCGTGCGGTTTCCAACGCCAAGCTTTTCGTAGAGGTTGTGCAGGTACCACTTCACCGTTCCTTCGGAGATGCAGCATTGCTTAGCGAGCTGGGCGTTGCTCAGACCTTCGCTGAGAAGGCCAAGCAACTGGATCTCCCGCTTGTTGAAGGCGGCTGACGGCGATGTCGCCGCCGCTCGGGGCAGCGTCGAGGTCGCGGGGATTGTCGGCAATGCCGGCTGCGGATTTGGCCCTGCGCCACCGGCCCCGAGATCGAGGATGCGAAGCGCGAGGTGGATTGCCGGTTGCATGCTGCTGGCTCCGCGCTCCAGCCAATGCGTCAGTAGCGCAGCGACAGGCCGCCCCTCATCAAGAACGGTCCGCAGCAGGCCTTCGGTGCTTGCGATTTCCAATGCCTCGGACAGCGCCGAATGACACGCGGCATCGTCACGGCGCAAGTCTTCCGCCAGCGCAACGCAAAACAGCAACTCGCAGAGCCGCGATTGCCGGCCAAGCCGACGTGCCTTGTCGACCACCGGCCGCAGCAACTCGATTGCCCTCGGGCCATCGCCGTCAGCGATCGCCAGCCGCGCGCGAAGTCCTTGTACGGAGATGCGCTGTGGCGGTGGCTCGGCCATCGCATCGACCAGAACTCGACCCTGACCAACTGCGCCGTTTCGCAACAGCAACAGCGCCCGCTCAGCGCTCAGGATCCGCCCCAATCGCGCAAAGCTTCGTTTCAGGGCAACGGCCTCGCCTTCGGAAAGGATGTCGAGGGCGGTTCCGAAATCGCCATTCACCGAGCGGCTGCGTGCCGCAGCGATGTATCCGAAGGCGACCGCATCAACGATGCCCTGGTCGCCCAGCGCAGGCAGTGCCTCACCCAGAATGTCGCGAACCTGATCCAGCTCATTGCGCTCGTACCGCAGGAAGGCTTCGATGCCACGCAGCAAGGTGCGCAGGCTGGCGAAGCCCTGCGAACTTGGGCAACGCATCAAGCCCGCCTCGACCTGAGCCATCGCGCCTCGATATCGACCCGCCTGGACCAGATTCAGCGCACCGACGATGTGTACCCAGCCAGTGCCGTAAGCGGATTGCGCCACGACGAAGCTGTGCATCGCGTCGCGCAGCACGACGTTGGCGGCGTCGTAACGGCCTGCACACTTGAGGCCGAAGGCATGCACGGTCGAGGCGATCCCCATCTGGTACGACTCGGTGCCGGCATTCCCGTCGATCCATCGCTTGGCCAACTGCCCGCCGCCCGCGTAGTCGTCGCGCAGCGCAAGCAGTACCGCACGCTGTAACCCAACGATATCGATCAAATCCGCACGCGAAGCGGCTTCGATCCGCCGCAGACGGGGCTCTGCAATTTCAAATTGCGTCTTGAACACCAGCACCCACGTGACCAACGAATCGATTTCAAGGTCGCTGTTCCCGCTGATCCGCTCCCATCGTTCAGCGAGATCAAGCAGGGTCTGATGCTGGCCGGTACGAAAGATCGCTCCGAACCCAAGCTCCACGATCCAACGCCGAGCCGAATCGGCAAGCGCCGGGCCGGCGTCAAGTGCCATGCGCACAGCCCACGGCCCATGACCCTCCTGCCATAGCCATTCGGCCGCACGATTCAGCAATGGCATCCGCTCCGAGGCGCGTTCAGCGCCGAGCACGCGAGTCGCGCCCTCGCGCACAAGGGCATGCAGCGTGACCACCGAGGGATCCTCGGGATCTTGGTTCTGCACAATGCCGAGTGCTCTGAAGCGCAGAAGCGCGTCGCTAACGTTCGAGTCCGGCGCGAGCAGCGCAACGAGCAGACGCACCGGCGTGCTCCCCAGACAAGCCAGCACCCAAAGTACGTCCTGATCATCCTTCGAGAGACCGGCGACGAAGCGCTCCTGGATGTAATCGCGTAACGGCGCTGAGCCAATACCTGCATCAAGGTCGGTGATCGGACTGATTGCCACCGGTACCGCCAAAGCCAGATGCACCAACGCCGGCCATCCCTCCGTAGCCCTGTACAGCCAGTCAAGCTGCGCTTCAGCCAGCGGCTGTCCGCGCAGTGCTGCGAGTTGCGCAACTTCTGCACGGTCCAGCGCCAGCTTGCGCTCATCGATCCAGGTGACCCGGCCCCTCGCCGTGAGAACCCCAAGACCGAGTTCAAGATCGAAATGCTGCATCGCGACGCAGATGCTGAACCGCTCGCAGGCCAGGTTCAGCAGCTTTTCGAGGTAGCTCAGGCTGGCCGAGTTGGCGATCGCCTGCAGATCGTCGATTACCAGGCTGTAGGCCGCGTTGCCGGCGAGCAAGTGACTGCAGAGATCGGCAAACCGCGAAGCACGTTCCGGCTCGTCATCGACGCCAACCACATTTGTGGTCGGGCGGCTGACGCCGACTGCATCAAGTAACTGGTTGAGGAACACCAGCGGGTCGCACGAAGCAGCATCGAGAGCTGCCCAGCCGCAGTGGCTACCGCTTCGCCGGCGGCGAGATAGCCACATCTCCGCGACGACGGTCTTGCCGTAGCCTGAGGGCCCCTTGATCACGACGATCGGCAGCCCCGTGTCGAGGTCAAGCACCCGGTCGCGGTTGAGTAGCAGCCTGCGCGCCTGCAGTAACTCGCCCCTCAGCGAATCCTCAAGGTCCGACTCGCTTTTCATCGCCGCCGGCACAGCAATTCCGTCAACTCAACCCACCCACCCCGTGCGCGTCGCATGGCGGCATCGGGTTCGGCGATGGTCCGGGGCGGGCGAGGCAACTGGAAAGAAGAAGCACTGACTGCAAGCTGGTTCCCATTGATCGAACCCATCGCGTTCCCTCGGATTTAGGGGACAGCACGGTGCGACATCGCCGTTTGTCGGGCGGGTCATCTTGCGCCAAGATGTGGTCATTACGCGCCAGACCGCAAACGGCGCGCCCCTGGACTTCGGAGGAGACGATGTCGAAATCGGGACTGCTGGTGCCAGCCCGTTATTACGCGCGGCTGGTGGATATCCTGGCCCAAGACCGCGTCGACCTCGCTGCGGTGCTGGGTTCGCTGCATCTGCCGCTCGCGATCCTGACCGAGCCCGAGGCGATGCTGAAAGTCTCGCAAGTCGATCGTCTGGTCGAAACCGCGTACGCATTGAGCGGCCGTAGCGATCTGGCCTTTGAACTCGGACGTATGCTGAGCGCCAGCGCCCACAGTTTCGTCGGCTTCGGCATGCTGAACTGCGAGACGCTGGATCAAGCGTTGCGCTTCGAGGCCCAGTATTTCCGGCTGGTCATGCCGAGCTTCCGGATGCGCTACACGAGCGGCCCCGACTACGGCGAAATGCACTTCACGCCAGCCGCAGCGCTCAGCCCACTGTCACTCGTATTCCACGTGGAAGCGATTGGTATGGCGGCGCTGCGCGAAGTTTCCGATCTGACCGGCGGCCATCGCCCGCCGTGCCGACTCGACCTGTCGATCGCGGAGCCGCGGCATCGGGAGCGCTATCGACGGGAATTGACCGACGTCCGGGTACGCTTCGCCGCCGAGCCGACGCCGAGCGTCCGGCTTCGCGTGGAGGGCAATCCCCGCGAACGACGCCTTGCGATGGCTGACAGTCATGCACGCAAGGTCGCCGAGGAACGCTGCCGGGCACTGGTGCAACGCGTCGCTCGGGGTGGCCAGTTCGCCGACTGGGTGGCAATGACTTTGCGCGAGGTTTCCGACGACACGCCAAGCCTCGCCGAGTTGGCACCGATGCTCAATATTTCGACGCGCACTCTGAATCGTTACCTGGAACGTGAGGGAACCAGTTTTCGCGAGCTTTCCAATCGCGTCCGTCACGAGCTGGCGTGCGAGCGGCTGGCGGGCGGGAACATGAGCGTCACGGATGTCGCCTACTCGCTGGGCTACAACGATCGCTCGAACTTCGGCCGCGCCTTCCGCGCTCGCGCCGGCTACAGCCCCAGCGAGCATCTGACCCGCTCGGTTTCCGGACGAACAGCACCGGAGCAAGCAGGACATGCCGAAAACATGGCCGAACCTACGAACGTACTCGGTCCATCACTGGACGATTTCCTGCCGAACGATAGGTGACGCGTCTCGATCACTCTGGAACGCTCACGTATTCATGCGACACACCGATTCTGCGCGGACGGACCGTGCGCTACCGGTGTTCACAGTACTTGCGGTCCAATCGGAGAGAGAAATGGGATCTGCTGCTACGTTCGACGCCAGCGCCGAGCGCGATGAGGCGTACTCGATTCCGCTGAGCGAGATCGATGTCAGCCACCCGGAACTGTTCCGGACCAATCGCTTCTGGTCGTACTTCGCTCGGCTGCGGAAGGAAGATCCGGTTCATTACTGTGCCAATAGCCTGTTCGGGCCGTATTGGTCGGTAACCAAGTTCAAGGACATCATGTATGTCGAGACGCATCCCGAGATTTTCTCGTCGGAGTCGCGTTTCGGCGGAATCACCATTCTCGAAAGCAACAAGGCGGCCTACCTGCCGATGTTCATCGCGATGGACCCGCCCAAGCATGACGAGCAGCGCAAGGTGGTCAATCCGATCGTTGCGCCAAGCAATCTGGCGCGGCTGGAAGATCTGATCCGCACGCGTACTCAGAACGCGCTGAACGCGCTGCCGGTCGGCGAGCCCTTCGATTGGGTGTCGAAGGTATCGATCAACCTGACAACGCAGATGCTGGCGACCTTGTTCGGCTTCCCGTTCGAAGACCGCGACAAGCTTCCTTACTGGTCCGATGTCGCGACCACGCTGCCGGGCCAAGGCATCATCGATTCCGAGGAGCAGCGCATGCAGATCCTCGGAGAATGCGCGGCCTACATGACCAAGCTCTGGAACGAGCGGGTCAATGCCGAGCCGGGTAACGATCTGCTGTCGATGATGGCGCACGACGACCGCACCCGCTCGATGTCGCAGGAAGAGTTTCTTGGCAACATCATTCTGCTGATCGTGGGCGGTAACGACACGACCCGCAATTCGATGACCGGCAGCGTGCTCGCGCTGAACCAGAATCCGGCCGAGTACACGAAGCTCGCTGCCGACCCTGCACTGATTGCGCCTTCGTTCATTCCCGAGGTGATCCGCTGGCAGACCCCGCTCGCCCACATGCGCCGTACCGCGATGATCGACACCGAGCTCGGTGGCAAGCAGATCAAGAAGGGCGACAAGGTGGTGATGTGGTACGTCTCCGGCAATCGAGACGCCGACGCGATCGAGAACCCTGACGATTTCATCGTCGACCGCGCCAAGGCGCGTCATCACCTGTCGTTCGGGTTCGGGATTCACCGCTGCGTCGGCAATCGTCTCGCTGAGCTGCAGCTGAAGATCCTCTGGGAGGAACTGCTGGCCCGCTGGCCGCGCGCCGGCCAGATCGAGGTGTTGTCGGAACCGACGCGGGTGCCTTCGCCGTTCGTGAAGGGCTACGAGTCGATGCAGGTCCGCATCAACCCCTGATCGAGCCAGAGTGATGTCAACCGGCACGGTGGTAATCGTCGGCGGTGGGCAGGCGGCGGCCCAGACCGCTGTCAGCCTGCGCCAGGAAGGCTATGCCGGCAGCATCGTGCTGATCAGCGACGAAGCGGTGCCGCCGTACCAGCGGCCACCGCTGTCGAAGGCCTATCTGGCCGGCCAGCTCGCTCCAGAGCGACTGTTCCTGCGGCCTTTGGCTTTTTATGAACAGCAGAAAATCGAGCTGCGGCTGGATCGGCGTGTGACCCGTATTGACGTGATCAACCATCAGGTCGAACTCGGCGATGGCGAATGTCTGGGTTTCGACCATCTGGTGCTCGCGACAGGGGGGCGGCCAAGAGCGCTGGTTTGCCCGGGCGCGGAGCACCCGCGCCTGCACTACCTGCGCAACGTCAAAGATGTCGCCGCCATTCAATCACGGCTCAAGCCCGGTGCGCATGTCGCGCTGGTCGGCGGCGGGTACATCGGACTGGAAATCGCAGCAGTTACGCGAAAGCTTGAACTCGAGGTGACCGTTCTGGAAGCCGCACCGAGCCTGCTTGCTCGAGTCACGTGCCCGCAGGTTGCCGGCTTCTACCAGCGTGAGCACGAAGCGCATGGCGTGAACATCCGCTGTGGCGTGATGGTCACCGGCATCGACGGGGATGAGACACACCCAGCGCTGCTGACCGGCGACCACCAGCGTATCGAGGCGGATTTCATCGTTGCCGGTATCGGCCTGCTGCCCAACGTCGAACTGGCCATGACCGCGGGGATCATCTGCGACAACGGGATCGTCGTCGACGAGGAATGCCGCACCTCGGTGCCGCGCATCTACGCCGTTGGCGACTGCACGCAACACCCGAATTCGGTGTACCAAACCCGGGTACGGCTGGAGTCGGTTCCAAACGCGATCGAGCAAGGCAAGACAACAGCCGCTGCGATCTGCGGCAAATCCAAGCCCTATCGTGCCGTGCCGTGGTTCTGGTCCGATCAGTACGACATCAAGCTGCAGACCGCTGGCCTCAATCGCGGGTATGACGAGGTCGTGATCCGCGGCACGCCCGAAAGCCGCAGCTTCGCCGCCTACTACCTGCAGGCCGGTCGGCTACTCGCGGTCGATGCAATCAATCGTCCGGCCGAGTTCACCGTGGCCAAGAGCTGGATCGCCGAGGGCCTGCGCATTCCGGCTGCACGCCTGGCGGACGAGTCGATCACGGTCAAGAACCTCGCCGCTGCCGCCTGAGCTGCGGCGCCGAAGAATCAAGGCGCGACACCCAACCCATATCCGCTTACGAGAGGAGATCCCGCATGTCCAAAGCTACCTACATCGAACACAACGGCACCATCCGCACCATTGAAGTTGACGACGGACTGTCACTGATGGAGGCCGCGGTCGCGAACATGATTCCGGGTATTGATGGCGACTGCGGCGGTGCGGCGGCCTGCGCCACCTGCCATGTCCATGTCGCTGAAGAATGGATGGACAAGCTGCCTGCAATGGAGGCGCTGGAGCAGTCGATGCTCGACATGGCCGCCGACAGCGATCATTGCTCGCGTCTGGCCTGCCAGATCAAGATGAGCACGAAGCTCGACGGGATCATCGTCCGTACACCGGTTGGTCAGCACTGATCCCGCAATCGCTCTTTTTGCAACCATGAATCATGACTACGATTTTCTGATCGTCGGCTCTGGCTTCGGCGGCAGCGTTTCGGCGCTGCGCTTGTCGGAAAAGGGCTACAAGGTTGCGGTCATGGAGATGGGCCGGCGCTGGACACCGGAGACGCTGCCGAAGACCAACTGGAACCTCCGACGCTTCCTGTGGATGCCGGTCGCCGGTTTGCGCGGCTTCCTCAGCATGCGGCTGTTCAAGCACGTGATGATCATGCATGGCAATGCTGTCGGTGGCGGCTCGATCGCCTACGCGCAGACCTTGCTGGTGCCGCCCGATCGAGTCTGGAATGAGGGCTCTTGGAGCGGTCTCGATCGCTGGACCGAGGTAATGCCGCGCCACTATGAGACCGCCAAGCGAATGCTCGGCGTAACCACCAACCCGATCCTCGGACCCGGCGATCGAATGCTGCAGCGGATGGCAGCAGCAACCGGCGTCGAATCCACGTTTTACCCGACCAGTGTCGGTGTTTTCTTCGGGGAGCCGGGCCAGCCGCTCGGAAAGAGCTACCCCGATCCCTACTTTGGTGGAAAAGGTCCGGCGCGCAATGCCTGTCAGGGCTGCGGCGCGTGCATGGTCGGGTGCCGGCATAATGCCAAGAACACGCTGGACAAGAACTATCTCTACCTCGCTGAAAAGCTCGGCGCCAGAGTCCGGGCCGAGACCCGGGTGGTTGATGTTCGTCCGCTGGGTCACCATCGCGATGGCCGCGATGGTTATGAAGTCACAATCCAGCCAACGTTCGGTTCGGCCTCGGATCGCACCTGCGTCACCGCGAAGAATGTCGTGTTCGCCGCGTCATCCCTCGGCACGCAAGAACTGTTACTGCGACTTCGCGATGAGGGCTCGCTGCCGAACATCTCGGAACATCTTGGCAAGCGCGTGCGCACCAATGCCGAATCGATTCTCACCGTGCGGTACCCGGGGCTTGAGACTGATCTGTCGAAGGGTATTGCGATCGGCTCCGGCATCCATATCGACGAGCATACGCATATCGAGGCGGTCCGCTATCCGAAAGGTTCGGACATGATGGGCAGCCTGTTCACTGCGCTGACCCACGGACAGCCCGGATGGTCGCGACCGCTCGCATGGCTTTGGGCAATGCTGTCGCTGCTGATCCGCCACCCAGTCAAGGCGATTCGCAGCTGGCTGCCGTTCGGCTTCGCGACACAGACCGTGATCCTGCTATGCATGCAGACCGTCGAGGGTCATATCAACATGCGTTTGAAGCGTGCCTGGTACTGGCCATTCAAGCGACGCATGGTCAGCGAGGGCGACCGCATTCCGACGTACATCCCATCGGCAAACCGCTTCGCCGAAGCGGCCGCAAAAGCAACCGGCGGCGTCGGTGGCAGCTCGATCTTCGAGATCTTCTTCAACGTTCCCATGACCGCCCATTGCATGGGCGGCTGCGCGATCGCTGCAAGCCCCGAACAAGGCGTGATCGATGCCGAAAACCGGGTGTTCAACTACCGAAACCTATATGTGGTCGACGGGTCGATGATCGGCGCGAATCTCGGTGTCAACCCGAGCCTTACGATCACCGCGCTCGCTGAACGCGCGATGTCTTTCATTCCGCCGAAGCCGGCTGCGCAGACGGACTAGCAAGCTGTGAGGAACGCGAATGCTCCGCGCGGATTCGGCGTACCACCCCGTACCGGATGGCCGTCCCGCTCCCTCCCGCTTGCCGCCCTTTGGCATCGCCGATTCCTCGCTTGTGCGACCGTGGAGATTGGCCGGTACACGATCGAACCATGACCGGTCGCTTCAGGACAATATCGGTCTGCGAAGCAAGTACGGCCATTTGTTACACAGCCATCATCTCAGCCTGTCGCTGCATTGCAAGGAGCTCCTGATACCTCGCTGGCGACAGCAAGTACATCAGCGGCTTTCCGTACCGTGTAACGCAGACGTCCCGCGACTTGAGCAGGCGGTCCAGGCGACTGATGCTTGCCCGGACCTGAGTGAGACTCATCATCGTGACGCGTCTCCGTCGACGCTTGGGCGCTGAAACTGCAGGCGCGGCTTTTCGTTTGGTCGCCATGGTCATGCCCTCAGTTGCGCTAGGACAGCTACCGTCCTCGGAAGGCCTTCCCGATTCCGCAAGAACAGCGCTGTTGCCCGGCACCGGGAGATGACGTCTGCCTGCGTCGGCGATCCGAAGCCCTCATCATCGACGAGGATGCGGATCGTTCGCGCCACCTGTTCACTCAGCTTCTGGTCGATCTCGTCCATGCGGTCTGGCGCCTCGCGGCGCCCGCCGGCAGTAGCTGGCGCAGGAAAGTGCTTTTCGTACCACTGGATGTCATATCGCTGCAGCATCTTGAAACGACGCGACGCCGTATCACGAATATGGTCGCGCCCATACTCCGCGTTCTCGCGCAGGAAGCGGAGCGCTGTCTGCCGGTGCTGCTCGCGCTGCGACAGGAAATCAGCCTGCTCCATCCGGCGCCGGGCGCTGGGGTCTCGTTCCAAGACGAGAAAAACATCGCTGAGGTGAAGTCGGTACTTGGCGCGAAGTTCCCTCGATGTGGCTCCTGCCTGTGCTTCGTCGATCAGGGACTGCTGCTCCGCTGAAGTCAGCGGCTCGGGACGGCTTGATGTACGGCCGCACAAGAGCAAGATCCCTCGCCGCGCCGAAAGAGGATCGAGTCCCATGCTTTCGGCCTGGATTGCCAGTTCCTTCTCGTCACCAACCCTGGCGATCAACTTGGCGAGATTCGATGGCGACTTCTGTTCCACCGTCTCGATAGTGGCCATCGCGCTTGGGTTGGTCGAAAAGCTCTCGAAAGCCGGAAGGGTGCCAGCGATCGCCAGAGTGAGCACGATGTACAGAATCGTCGGCTGCCTTACTCGTTGAAAACCTAGCAAGCCGCGCAGAGACTTCGTCGACATTGGCCGATCGGCCGACATCAGCCCAAGCCACGTCAGTAGTGGCTCGCCATGACGATCGACCATCATTTTCGCCACTCGCACATGGTCGAGCCCGCCTTTGGACTTGTAGCCGATGAGCGTCAGCGCCGACACTGCCTTAGTCCGCCAGTCACCCGGGAAGCCTTGCGGCCGCTCCTGAACATGCAGACATGCTTGTGCAATCCGCAACAGGTCAGCGATCGCGACTCCGGCACCGATCGGTACCAGCGGGAATTCTTCGACACTCCGCATACTTAGATCGGGCGGCGGCAGATAGCCATACCCGCACCAGTTGGTGTGCTTGCCGCGCACCTCGCGCAACCGACGCCCATGCCATGGGCAAACAGCAACCGGCGGCAACTGGTGAACCGTCTTCCAGTAAGCGAAGCCGAAGTGACGACTGTCATCGATGACGCAGTCCTCGCAGAAAGCCGGCCACGCCTTGTCCAGCAGCACCGGGCTCTTGGCGAGGCCGAGCGTCGCCCTCGCCGCAGCAGGCCCGCGTGCGCCGAGCAGGCAGCCGAACGCGTGCTCACGCTGGTGGGTGGTGTGGAAGTAGCAGTGATAGGGCAACGTCGTATGGCGCTCGATCGCATCACGCGTATCGCCGAGCGCGTGTCCGCTGCCGACCCTGCGTGATAGCTCTGCCAGTCGCGATGGCAGGCAATGCCCGGCGCGCAGGCGCGCGCCGGGACCGAACATCGCCTCGAGGGTTTCCTTCACCGAGTTGCTTCCCGACATTCGGTGGAAACGCTCCCAGCAGCTACGGATGGTCTCCCAAGGCATGGGATCAGGCAGCATGTAACCCGAGTCGATGATGCGGGGGCGGAACCCAGCCTGCACCGCCCCGGGGAGCGCGGATTCGCGCCCCCCGGAAACCTTGGCGGTCACCGCGTCCATTAGGCAGCCTTCCTCGTGCCGCTCTTGGAGACGCGCTTGGGGACCGACGCCGTCACAGCGACTGGCATTGCATCTGCTTCGCGCTCGCGGGTGATGGCCTGAAGTCGCTCGAACTCCGCGCTGCGCTTCTCGATCTTGCGCTGATCGAAAAACGGGTGGTAAAGGTCCTCGTAAGAGGCGAGCACCGTCTCGTCACCACTGGCAACCGCATGAACCAAGCCATGCATTTCAGTCGCGTCAAGAGCGAAAGTCTTGCGCAGGAGCTCCGCCGTCACCGCTTCATTGCCCGTGCGGATCGCGCGGCGTTGCGCTTTGCAGATCAGACTCGTGAGAGCCCAGGTCATCCCCTGAGTGCAATCGAATAGTGCACGAAGGATGTCATCCGACATTGGCTGCGGCTTGCGAACCACCATGCACTGCCAGCGAACCTTGCAAAGCAGTTGCCAGTAGGGATCGACGGCGTTTGACGCGTACGTCATTGGGTAAAACCCATTCTGCGAAACGCGTCGCATCATCCGCGCATCGTTTGCCAGCATCGGCATCATGGCGAAAGTGCCTGCAAACATCAGGGGAATCCCCATTGCGTCTCGCAGATGCATCAGTTCGTTCGTCACCAGATCAGCCCCACCTGCACGCGACGATGTCAGGTTCTGCATTTCATCGACCATGATCATCCCGATACCGTAGCGTATGCAGAGTTGCTGGACGAAGATCCTCAGCTGCTCCGCGGTCATTCGGCTATTCCGGATTCGATCGCTATACAGAGTCGAGCCGAGCGCTCGGTCGATCGCTTCCACGATTCGCAGCATCAGGTTCTTCACCGTCGCATCGCCGGTCAGCGCGATGTACACGAACAGGATCTGCACAACCTCAGTCCCCGGAATGAGATTGGTGTGGCGCACGCACTGGTGCGTCAACTGCGAAATAGCATTCATGAGCGTCGTCTTGCCCATTCCCGTCGGTCCGATGAGTACGATCGAGGCCGATGGCCGCAGCAGGCTGGTACGAGACTGACTCGGCGCGACATGGTTCTCGACGCCATGGATCTGCCTCAGCAGACGCGCATCCGAATTAGTTACTGCTTCATATCGACGCACTAGCGCACTCCGCGTCGAGTGGTAAAGATCCATAGACGCCGGATGGGCGATGACGACCTCATCCTGGATCTGCTCGCCGCGGACGATTCGATCGGTACCGTCGAGGCGTCGATCGGCATCGGTAACTTTCGGGACATGGCTCAGCCGCGCCGTAAGGTCCGCCGTCGACAGCGAAGGACCTAGGGCATTGATGTAGGCGGCCTTCAGATCCGGAAGGAATTCCACGGCGAGCTTGGCGGTTGAGGCTGCTTGGGTCTTGGTTTTCATCTGATTCTCCTTCTTAGGTGGTGAGTACTGACTGCGGGAATGAAGCGAAAAACTCCTCTCGGAACTTGTCCTCGGCGGCCTCCGGAGCCACTCGTCTGTTACGGGATGTGGTGTTGCTTCGCGATGCTTGTCCGGCGACATGTCGGACACGCTCATCGTCGAAAGGCTTTTCTTCCTGTCGGCTGCGGCGCACTGACTGGGTTGATTTCGACCTGGTTTTGCCGGCCTCACTTTTTTCCGCGCGTGCGGTGTCCTGTATTGAGATGCGGGCCAGCTCAAAGCCGAGCCGCGCGTCCTCGGTGCTGTTTAGCTCCTTCGCGCGTTTTGCCTTCCTCGTGACGGCCGCGATCTCCGCGTCGGCGAATGTCCAGTCAGCCAAGTCACCGACCTTGTCGTGCCGGAAGCATTCGATGAGCTGATTCCGTTTAGGCAGCCATAGCCACAGGTGGTCGGCTCGCGCCTCGTCGTAGTGCACTCGCACGTCGCTACTGCCGTCCTTGCGAGCACGGACCCGCGCTCCCATGGCGTCAAGCTCGGTGCAGCGATAGACGCTGCCGCGGAAATGAATCCCGTCTGCCTTCATCGTCGCGTCCGCTTGCGGCAGGAGGCGCCTGTACAGCGTGTCGCCGTCGATGGCTCGGAGCTGACCGGAGAGATTCTTCTGCCCCCAGACCCATAGCCCGCACGGGGTCGCCGTGCTTTTCGGGTCTTCGAGTACGACATTCGGGATCGCACCTTCGGACAGCCGTTTCGAGTTCCAGAACAGGCAGAACCTCGCGACGATGCGCGTGGCCTCGAAGAGATTCAGGCAGGCACCGTTGCGCGGATTCTTCCCATTGCGACTGCGGTTCTTCGGGCCGTGGCCAGCTAGGGATTCCAGCGCCCCTTTCTTGATCGTCCGGAACATCCGTTCGACGTAGGCCTTGTCGTCACCGCGACGAGTCCGTGCATTGATCAGGTCGCACTTCAGTCCCTCCTTGACGATCAGCTCGGCCTGCTGCCCGAGCAGTTCGCCACGATCTGCGATGACGCGCATCGGCAGACCGAAAGCCGGCCAGGCCCGATCATCGATGTTCAGCCCCAGTCGCCGGCAGAAGTCGGATTTCTTCGTGAATGCGTGGAAGAACGCGAAGCGGGCACTCTCCCAGCTCGCTTGCTGCAGGCTGAGATGAAATCCAACGATCATTGATGAGAAAACGTCGACGACGAAGTACAGGATCGGACGACCGATCGGCTTCGTACGATCGAACGCCGACACCAGCTCGACCTGAGTACCGGTCGCGTCGATCTGGTACTCGGCACCGGGCCCGAATGCGGATTCGCGGATGCTGCCGTCGATCGGTCGGATCGTCAGGTTGAACTCATTGCCCATTTGCCGGCGCGTGAAGGCAAAGCCTTTGTCGATCTCATCTTTCACCCGGCGCACCTGGGCCCGCGTGGGAATCAGATGCGTCGGCAATGGCACGAGCGTTCCATCGACGTTGTTGGTGTACAGACGCGCGATCACCTCGGCGTAAAGCGCTTCGTAGTTGGCGAATCGATCTGATGCCATCAGCAGATCGACCACTGCCTCGCGAGCAGCGTCGGTGAAGATGAATGCCTGTTCGCCCGGCGGCGGCGCGATCCGCGGCGGCCGGCCACGCCGCCGTTGCCCTTCCGGTTGGTGCCCGCCGACATCCACCGAGCGGTAGTGGGGCATCAGCGCATGCTTGGTCTGGCCATTCTCGTAGTACCGCGCCAGCGTGCGATACACCGTCGCTAGGTCGGTGCCTGCAACGCTCGCTTGCTGACGCATCAGCGCGGCTCGCTTGTCCTTGTCGAAGAACTGGTTTTCCTGTTGAAGCACCAGCTGAATGCGATCCCATGCTGCGTCGCACTTGTTCTGGCTGAGCGCCGGGGCCTCCTCGTACGCGAGGACGGAACCCGGTTTCTTGTCCTCGACGGCGTAGATCGATTCGTCTTCCAGGGCCCTCGCGATACGCCGCAGGTCATAGGCACGCGGAATGCGGCCGGCGCCGGGGAAGCACAGCCAGATCCGATTCTTCTGGGGCTCGATCCGCGCAACGCGCACGCGCTTCTGCACGAACGGCGGGTTCGCACCACAGGGCGCGAGCAGCGTGTTGACCATCAGGCCGCCCATGGCATGCGCACTCCGAGGTTCGCGTCGGTCGACGGGATGAAGGGCGCCGATAGCCGTAGCCATTGCGTGATGTCGGCCTTGATGGCGCGCGCCCATACACCCAGGCGGAACGCATCCAGCCCTTGCTGCGCCGGCAGGCCGGCAACCCGACTTGCCCGAT
>Ga0114983_1000158_pt1 | contig 27401 bp, 19 predicted proteins | sample Shrwel_input2_RT_FD_87182 | JGI IMG/M metagenome (GOLD analysis project Ga0114983, IMG submission 87182) | Subsurface microbial communities from deep shales in Ohio, USA - Utica-3 well 1 S input2 RT | ecosystem: Environmental > Aquatic > Deep subsurface > Shale gas/oil reservoir > Produced... | reverse complement strand
GCTGAGGTTCCCGACTCGATCATGAATCCCGAAACGATTGCCCGCCTGCTGATCCGTTGCGACGACCGACCCGGCATCGTCGCGGCCGCCACGACCTTCCTGTACCACCACGGTGCCAACATCACCGAGCTGGACCAGCATTCGACGAGCCCGGCCGACGGTCAGCTGTTCATGCGTCTGGAGTTCCAGACCCCGGCCATCGATCTGCCGCGCGCTGCACTCGAACGCGCGTTTGCCGACACCGTTGCGGCCCAGCACCGGATGAACTGGCGGATGAGCTACGCCGCCGACAAGCCGCGCATGGCGATCCTGGTTTCGGCGCACGATCACGCGGCGATGGAACTGCTGTGGCGCTGGCAGCGCGGCGAGTTGCGCGTCGACATTCCCTGCGTGATCTCCAACCACGAGGCGCTGCGCAAGGCGGTCGAAGCCTTCGGCGTGCCGTTCCACCACGTGCCGTTCGAGACCGCGACCCGGCCCGAAGCCGAGGCGGCGATGCAGAAGATCCTCGTCGAGGCGCGTGCCGAGTTCATCGTGCTGGCGCGCTACATGCGCATCCTGAGCGGCGACTTTGCGGCACTGTGGCCCGCGAAGATCATCAACATCCACCACTCGTTCCTGCCGGCCTTCGTCGGCGCCGATCCGTACCGCCAGGCCTACGAGCGCGGCGTGAAGATCATCGGCGCCACCGCGCACTACGTGACCGCCGATCTCGATCAGGGCCCGATCATCGAACAGGACGTGGCGCGCGTCTCGCACTCCGAAGGCATCGACGAACTGCGCCGCCTCGGCCGCGATCTGGAGCGGCAGGTACTCGCACGCGCCGTGCGCTGGCATGTCGAGGACCGGATCATCGTCGACGGCAACAAGACCGTGGTGTTCAACTGATGGCGGCAGCGCTGGTTGCCGGCCTGCGCGCGAAGGCGTCCGATCTGCTGTCGAGCATCGCCTACCGGAATGCGGCGCTGTTCCGGCTGCGCATGAACCTGTACCCGCCGTATCTCGGCGCCGGCATCCGGGTCACCCGGATCAGCGACGATTTCCGCGAGATCGACGTCGAGCTGCGCCGTCAGCCCGGCAATGCCAACGCCTTCGGCACGCACTTTGGCGGCAGCCTGTACGCGATGGTCGACCCGTTCTACTGCCTGCAGTTCTTCGCTGCGCTGGGGCCCGGCTATGTGGTCTGGGACAAGGCCGCGAAGATCGATTTCGTTCGCCCGGGCAAGGGCACGGTGCGCGCAAAGTTCAGGATCAGCGAGGCCGACATCGCCGCCGCCCGCGAAGCCACGGCCACCGGTGCCAAGTACCTGCCGGTATTCCACGTCGACGTGCTCGACGCCGGCGGTGAAGTGGTCGCGAAGATCGAGAAAGAGTTGTACGTGCGGCGCAAGCCGGAGCGGAAGCGGCGCGACCCAGCCTGAGCCCAACAGCAAGAAGCCCCGCAGTGCGGGGCTTCTTGTTTAGCGCGGGTTGACGATCAGCCTTCCCAGTAGACCTTCATGTTGCGATCGGCTTCGAGCTTGCTCAGCAATTCGCCGTAGCGCTTCTCGATTTCGTTGCGACGCACCTTCATCGTCGGCGTCATCAGGCCGTTGTCGATCGACCAGGTGTCCTGAGTGACCACGATCTTGGCGATGGCCTCATGCGGTTCGAGCGTCTGGTTGACCGCCGCCATGGTCGCCACCAGGCCAGCTTCGATCTGGTCCTTCGGCAGCTTGCGGGCATCGGCGTTCAGCGACAGCACCAGCATCGGCTGATACAGGCCGGCACCGACCAGACACATCTGCTCGACTGCGGTGTTGGTGCCGAACTTGCCCTCGATCGGCGCCGGGCTGACGTACTTGCCCTTCAGCGTCTTGAAGATTTCCTTCACGCGGCCGGTGATGAACAGGTAGCCATCGGAATCGATGTGGCCCTTGTCGCCGGTACGCAGCCAGCCATCAGCGGTGAACAGTTCGGCGGTCTTTTCCGGATCCTTGTAGTACCCCGGCGTGTTGCCCGGATGCTTGCACTGGATTTCGCCGTCTTCAGCGATGCGCAGGCCGGAGTCGACGAACGGCTTGCCGATCGAGCCGATCTTGTTCTGGCCCGGCAGGTTGAGGCTGGCGTAGATCGAGTTCTCGGTCATGCCATAGCCCTGCATGATGTCGATGCCGATGCGCGCGAACCACTCGATGATCGGCCTCGGCAGCGGGGCCGCTCCGGACACCACCAGCCAGGCGCGGTCCAAGCCCAAGCCCTTGCGGATCTTTCGCTTGATCAGGCCGGAAATGATCGGCAGCTTCATCAGCCGGTCGATTTTGGCCTGCGGCAGCTTCTTCAGAATGCCGCCCTGCACGCGGCTGTAGACCAGCGGCACGCCGTAGAAGCGCGTCGGGCGCACCAGCGCCAGCGTCTCCGGCAGCTTTTCGAGTTCCTCGAGAAAATGGACCTGCGCCGGCAGGTACAGGCTGGCGCTTTCGACGGCGCCGCGCTCGAAGGCGTGCGCCAGCGGCAGGTAGGACAGGAAATGCTCGCCGCCGGCACGCGCCGGCTGGTCGCGCAGCATGCCGGCCACGGTGAACGCGAGATTGTCGGCCGTGATCATCACGCCCTTCGGGTTGCCGGTGGTGCCCGAGGTGTAGATCAGGCTCCAGACCGCATCGCCGGCCCGTTCGACCGGCTGTGCCAGCGGCGCATGGGCCGCCGTGAGCGTGGTCCAGTCCTGCGCGCATGGGGCGACGCCGGGATATGGCAGCGCGATGCGGATGACATCGGCCGGCAGCGCGGCGAGGAAGCCCGCCGCGTCCGGCATCGGCCCGATGAAGGCCGCCTTGATTCCCGCGTGGCCGGCGATGAAGCGGACGGCGTCCTCGCTCTGCTTCGGATACAGGCCGACGCCGATCAGGCCGGCCATCCCGCAGGCGAAATCGGCCATGAACCAGTGCGCGTTGTTCATGCCGGTCATCGCCACCGCGTCGCCCGGCTTCAGGCCCATCGCGATCAGCGCCGACGCCATCCGCTGCGCCTGATCGGCCACTTCGCCCCAGGTCCAGGTCCGCCAGACTCCCTTGATCGGCTGGTGCAGGTAGGGCTCATTCGGGGTTTCGGCAGCCCGCTTGAGCAGCTGTTGCACCGGGTTCGGCAGCTTGGACATGAACATTCTCGGGTCGTTGGGTACAGATGAGCGCGGGAATGCTAGCAAAGCAGTTGCGTGAACGTGCGCTGGCGTATGGAGGCGGGCAACCCGGCCTGGCGTCGCGGTATGCCGGACAGTCGAGGTATGAAACGATCACGGCGTTGCGCCTTCACGAACCGTCCCTGAATCCATGAGAAAGCTGTTGGCTGTTGCCGTGCTGGCCGTGCTGGCCGTGCTGGCCCTGCTGGCCCTGCTGGCCCTGCTGTTTGTGCTCGCATACCTGCTGTTGACGCCGACTGCGGTCGATCCGGTCGCCTGGCAGGCGCCTGCTGCTCCTGGGCTGGTTGGCGCCCACGCCGCGAATGCGCGGCTGAAGGACGTGCAGCGGCTGGCCGCCGGCATCGGCATCGGGCCGGAAGGCATCGGCATCGACGCCGATGGCAGCATCGTCACCGGTTTCGAGGATGGCCGGGTGATCCGCCTTTCAGCGGACGCCGGCCACTACGAGGTGCTGGCCAATACCGGCGGACGTCCGCTTGGCATCGGCTTCGCAGCCGACGGCGCGCCGCTGGTCGCGGATGCCCGCAAGGGCCTGCTGCGGATTGCCGACGGCCAGGCTGTACCGCTGGTTACGGAAGCAGGCGGCCGGGCGCTCGGCTTTACCGACGATGTCGATGTCGCCGGCACGCAGATGCTGTTTTCCGACGCATCGACCAAGTTCGGATACCACCAGTACATGCTCGACGTGCTGGAACACCGGCCGCATGGCCGGCTGCTGATCCATGACAGCGGCACAGGTGCCACCACCGAGCTGGCGCGCGATCTCTACTTCGCGAACGGCGTCGCCTGGGGCCCCGATGACACCTATGTGCTGGTATCGGAAACCTCGGCTTACCGGATCAAGCGCATCTGGCTGAAGGGCGCCAAGGCCGGCACCGCCGACCTGTTTGCCGACAACCTGCCCGGGTTTCCGGACAACCTCAGCTTCAATGGCCGCGATCGGGTCTGGGTGGCGCTGGCCGGGCCGCGCGATGCCGGGCTCGATGCGCTCGCCGAATGGCCGCAGCTGCGCCGGATGCTGGCTCGCCTGCCGGCTGCGATCCAGCAACGGCTGGCGTTCTCGCCGATCAAGCACGGCCATGTGCTCGGCTTCGATCTGCAGGGTCGGGTGATCGCCGATCTGCAGCACCACGCCGCCGATGCCTATGCGCCGATCACCAGTGTCGAGGAGCGCGGACCATGGCTGTATTTCGGCTCGTTGAACGAAACCTCGATTGCGCGGCTGCCGCTGAACCGGGCTATCGCAGGGATGACGCCGCCGTCCGAGGGCTGGCAACAGGCCCCGACCGCACCGCTGGCTGCAAATCACTGATCCCGATAAATCCCTTAGCTTTCGTTGCATTGCAGCAACTTCTGCAATTCACCATCAACTTTTTCAGGCCCGCCGATTGCGCTATTGCAAAACCCGGTCGCGCCTCGTATACCTGACGCAACAGCCGCCCATACGGGTAGGCATGGAGCAGTACAACGTGACGTGACACGCAGCAGGTGACACGCACGATCACTACATAACGACGGCTAATTGCCGAACGCGGTCCGACCTGCAAACGGTCCGCGTGTGCGAGAGGAGGAGACAATGCAGACCAAACATCCCGTGCAGGGAACTGCGACGGCACGCCCGTCGTTCGCGCGGCGCGCGCCGGTGGCAGCGCTGACCGCCGCCATCGCCATGATGGTCACCGGCCCGGCAGCCGCTTTCCAGTTTGAACTCGGCCCGATCGAGGGCAACCTCGACAACACCGTGTCCTACGGCGCGCTGTGGCGTGCCCAGGGGCGCTCCGACCAGCTGGTCGGTATTGCCAATGGCGGCGCGGCGCGCACGGTGAATGCCGACGACGGCAACCTGAACTACGGTGCCGGCGACCTCGTCAACCAGATCTTCCGCGCCACGCACGAGCTGGAGCTGAAGTACGGCGACAACATCGGCATCTTCGTTCGCGGCTCGGAGTTCTTCGATCTGCAGGTGGCCCATGAACTCGAGAAGTTCGGCGGCCGCGGCCGTGACCGCCTGCAAATGCACTGGGAACTGCTCGATGCGTTCCTGAGCGTCAGCGGCAAGCCGTTCGGCGACCGCACCACCAACGTCCGCATCGGCAACCAGGTGATCAACTGGGGCGAGTCGACGTTCATCCAGAACGGTATCAACGCCACCAATCCGCTTGACGTGCTGCGTCTGCGCTCGCCAGGTGCCGAGCTGCGTGAAGCGTTCCGGCCGACGCCGATGCTGTCGTTCTCTCAGGAACTGACTGATTCGCTGACCGCCGAAGGCTATGTGCAGGCGCGCTTCGACAACTTCCTGCTCGACCCGCGTGGCTCGTACTTCTCGACCACCGACATCGCCAGCGATGACGGCAATCGCGCGGTGATCAGCTTCGGCCGCCGCGACGACGATTTTATGGGCAACCCGTTCCCGGGTGCCGGCCCGACCGCCGGGCTGTCCGCCGCGGCGCAGGCCGCCGGCCTCGGTGCTTTCGATGGTGCGGCCAGCGTCTGGGTCAACCGCGTCGGCGTGCGCGATCGTCCGAACGGCTTCGGCCAGTTCGGTGTCGCCACCCGCTACCTGGCGGAATGGCTGGGCTCGACCGAATTCGGCGCGTACTACCAGTACTACCACTCGCGCGTGCCGCTGGTGTCGGCGCTGAAGTCGACCGATCCGCGACGCGCCAGCGGTACCACCTCGGCCGCATCGAACGTGCCGCTCCCGCCGCAGGCCGGTGGCAGCATCGGTGTCGCTTCCGGGCAGAACGGCAGCGCCGGCTACTTCCTGGAGTATCCGAAGAACATTCACCTGGTCGGCCTGTCGTTCAACACGCAGCTTCCGAACGGCATCGCGCTGCAGGGCGAGTACAGCTACCGGCCGAACCTGCCGCTGCAGCGTGCCTCCACCGAATTGCTGCTGGCGGCGCTGAACATCGAATCGAACTTCGCGCCGGTGCCGGCTGATATCGCCGCCGGTTCGGAGATTCGCGGCTGGCAGCGCGTGAAGGCGCATCAGATCCAGACCACGGCAACGCAGGTCATCCCGACGATCCTCGGTGCCCAGCAGCTGTCGCTGGTCGGCGAAATCGGCTACGCGTTCCTCGACCTGCCAAGCGGCATCCTGTTCGATGGTCCGGGCACGGCGCTGCCAGCGCTGGCGGCCGCGTCCAACGTGTCCGGTGGCTCGGTGCAGCGGGACGGCTACGCGACCCAGCATTCCTGGGGCTATCGCGCCGTCGCTCGTCTGGACTACCTGAGCCTGCTCGGCTCCTGGAACATGTCGCCGCGTGCAGTGTTCAGCCACGACGTCAAGGGTGTCAGCCCGACGTTCAACGAAGGTGCGCAGGCGGTGACCGCCGGCGTCAACTTCAACTACCAGGCCACGTACACGATCGACCTGTCGTACACGTCGTTCTTCGGCGGGCGTGAGTACTGCGGATCCGATGATCCGAACCCGGCACTGGCGGGCAGCAACGGCCTCGCATCCGGACAGTCGCAGGCCTACTGCACCGCTGCCAACCCGCTGAAGGATCGCGACTTCATCGCGCTGACGATGACCTACGCATTCTGAATGGACAAGGAAACCCAGATATGAAACTGATTCGAATCTCCACCACGATCGTCGCTGCTGCATTCGGCGCGATGACTGCGTTCTCGGCGCAGGCCGAACCGCTGAACACGATGGGCGGCGACACTGCCGCCAATGCTGCCGGCACGATCCCGGCCTGGACCGGTGAAGTGCTCAAGGCGCCGGCCGGCTTCAAGGCCGGCATCCTGTACCCGGATCCGTACGCCTCGGAAAAGCCGACGCTGGTGATCACCGCCGCGAACGCAGAGGAGCACAAGGCGCAGCTGGCGGCGGGCCATCTGGCCATGTTCAAGAAGTACCCGAACTACAAGATCAACGTCTATCCGACGCACCGGACCGGCGTCTATCCGAAGGGCTACTACGACGAAACCAAGGCCAATGCCGGCAAGGCCAAGCTGTCGGACTCCGGCAACGGCATCCTCGGTGTCAACGGCGGTCTGCCGTTCCCGACACCGAAGAACGGCAATGAAGCGATCTGGAACGCGCTGACCCGCTATCGCGGCGAAACCTACGAAACCGACAACGTCCAGCTGGCCGTCACTCGTGGTGGCGAATACACGCCGGTTCGTTTCCAGTACCAGCTCGACTTCCAGTTCGGTTCGCTGAACAAGAAGCCGGCCGAGCGCACCGACAACCTGCTGTTCTACTTCCTGCAGCGGATCGTCGCGCCGGCCCGTCTGGCCGGCTCGGTGCTGCTGGTGCACGAGCCGCTGGACCAGACCAAGGTGTTCCGTTCGGCATGGACCTACAACCCGGGCCAGCGCCGCGTGCGCCAGGCACCGAACGTGGCCTATGACAACCCGGGCACGGCGGCCGATGGCCTGCGCACCAACGATGATTTCAACATCTTCAACGGTGCCACCGACCGCTACGACTTCGAACTGGTCGGCAAGAAGGAAATCTACATTCCGTACAACAGCTACAAGGTGTCGAGCGGCGTGAAGCTGGAAGACATCGTCCGTCCCGGCTTCCTGAACCCGGATTACACGCGCTACGAACTTCACCGCGTGTGGGTGGTCGACTCGAAGCTGAAGAAGGGCACTTCGCACCTGTATGCGCGGCGCACCTTCTATCTCGACGAGGACACCTGGACGCCGGTGATGGTCGACAAGTACGACGGTCGCGGCGAGCTGTTCCGCACCGGTGAATACCACTCGATCCAGCTCTGGGACGTGCCGATGACCTTCGGTACCGTCGAAGTGCACAGCGACCTGCAGTCCGGCCGCTTCCTGGCGCTCGGCGTGCGCACTGGCGAAGACAAGATGTATGCCCCGTCGAAGCTGACCCAAGCCGATTTCACGCCGGCCTCGTTGCGCGAATCGGGCGTTCGCTGATCGGCAACGTCTGAACCGCGCTGCAATCGTCACCAGGGCCGACGGGTCTCCCCGCCGGCCCTGTTTGTTTGAGGAGCGAATATGAAGAGGATATCGATGCGCCCGTCGCAACGATGGATCGCGGCCCCGGTGCTCGGTGCCGCCGCACTGGCCGTAGCGGTGCAAGTGAACGCACAGAACCCGGCAGCGGACGCCGAGCCCGCAGAGGCCGCAGCGGCCGCCACGCCGGCTCGGCCTGCGCCGTTGTCGGTGTCGGGCCCGGTCGCGAAGTCGACCGTCGAACGCCTGCTGCTGAATGACGCCACGCGCGCCGGCAAGCGCATCGTCGCGATCGGCGAGCACGGCTACGTGATCACGTCCGACGACGACGCGGCGACCTGGCAGCGTGCTGCCGGCTTGCGCCGGACCATGCTCAACAAGCTGTCGTTCGCCGACGACAAGACCGGCTGGGTCGTCGGCCACGACGGCCTGATCGCGATGACCCGGGATGGCGGCGCGACCTGGAAGGAACAGCGCTTCGCGCCGGCCGACGAGGAGCCGCTGCTCGGTGTCTACGCGCGCGACGCCGAGCACGCGATCGCCGTCGGCGCCTATGGCCTGTATCTCGAAACCGCCGATGGTGGCGCGACCTGGACCGACCGGGTGCTGGCGCCGGAAGGCCAGGAAGACGATCGCCATCTGAATGCGATCACGGCGTTCGGCGGCGGCAAGCTGGCCATCGTCGGTGAGTCCGGACTGGTGAAGATCTCGATCGACAACGGCCTGACCTGGACTGCAGTGACTGCGCCGTATGAAGGTTCGTACTTCGGCGCACTGCCGATCGAAACCGATGGACTGATGGTCTTCGGCCTGCGCGGCCAGGCCTTCGTCAGCCGCGATGCCGGCGCCACCTGGAGCGCTGCCGAAGGCTCCGGTCCGGTGACGCTGCTCGGCGGTGGTGTTGGCGCCGACGGTGCCGTGACGCTGGTCGGCTCGGCCGGCAGCGTGCGGATCAGCCGCGACGCCGGCAAGACTTTCGCGCCACTGGCGCCGGCGAAGATCGCCGCGTTCTCCACGGCACTGCCGCTCGACGCCACGCACGCGCTGCTGTTCGGCGAAGCCGGCACCAGCGTTCTCGACCTCGCAGGAGCCGCGAAATGAGTCTGAAGCCCCGCAAGACGACGGCCGATCTGCCGCGCATCGAAGGGCCGCTCGGTGGCCTGATTCAGGGCCTGTCGAACCTGCTGTTCAGCAACCGGGCGCTGATGCTCGGCATCTTCGCCGCGTTGACCGTGTTCCTCGCCTGGTCGGCCAGCGGCCTCAAGGTCGATGCCGGCTTCAAGAAGATGATCCCGCTCGAACATCCGTACATGAAGACGTTCACGGACTACGAGCAGACCTTCGGCGGCGCCAACCGCATCATCGTTGCGCTGATCCGCGAACCGGCTGCCGACGGCGCGCCGGCAACGACGATCTTCGACAAGGCCTTCATGGCCAGCCTGAAGGCGGCGACCGACGACCTGTTCTACATCAAGGGCGTTGATCGGCCGACGGTGCAGTCGCTGTTCACGCCGAACGTCCGCTTCATCGAGATCGTCGAAGGCGGCTTCGCCGGCGGCAACGTCATTCCGGCGACCTTCCAGGGCGAGCCGGAAGATCTGGAAACGGTGCGCCGCAACGTCCAGAAGGCCGGCCTCGTCGGGCGTCTGGTTTCGAACGACCTGCGCGGTGCCTTGATTCGCGCCGACCTGCTCGATGTCGATCCGGAAACCGGCGAAAAGCTGAACTACCCGCGCATCGCGGCGGAACTCGAAGCGCTGCGTGCGAAATACCAGAAGGATGGCGTGCAGGTGCACGTCATCGGCTTCGCCAAGGCGGTCGGTGACATCACCGAAGGCGCGAAGGGTGTCATCGCGTTCTTCCTGATCGCCTTCGTGATCACGTCGCTGCTGCTGCTCTGGTACACCAAGTCGGCAAAGCTGACCGGGGTCGCGCTGGTCTGCGCGCTGCTGCCGGTGCTGTGGCTGCTCGGCACCTTGCCGCTGGTCGGTTACGGCATCGATCCGCTGTCGATCCTGGTGCCGTTCCTGATCTTTTCGATCGGCTGCAGCCACGCGGTGCAGATGACCAATGCCTGGAAGGACGCGATCGCCGACGGCTTCGATCCCACCGACGCGTCGCGCTTCGCATTCAGCCAGCTGTTCATTCCCGGCACGCTGGCGCTGGTCACCAATGCGCTCGGCTTCCTGGTGATCATGCTGATCGAGATCGACATCGTTCGCGAACTCGGCATCACGGCGACGCTCGGCGTGTCCCTGATGATCGTCACCAACAAGATGGTGCTGCCGATCCTGCTGACCTATCTGAACATCAGCCAGAAGACGCTGGACGCCAAGCTCAAGCTCGAAAACAGCTTCGATCCGTTCTGGCGCGCCTGCTCGCACTTCGCCGAGAAGCGCACGGCGGTCTGGGCCATCGCCGGTTCGGTGGTGCTGCTGGTGATCGGCGTCTGGCTGGCGCGCGATCAGAAGGTCGGCGACCTCGGTTCCGGCTTGCCGGAACTGCGCGAGGACTCGCGCTACAACCGCGACAACGCGGCGATCACCGGCAACTTCAAGATCGGCGTCGACGTGATCTCGATCGTCGTGCAGACCAAGGACATCGACGGCGCCTGTACCGATCACCGCGTGATGGACGCGATGGACGCGTTCGAGTGGAAGATGAAGAACGTCGATGGCATCGCCAGCGCGATCTCTCTTCCCAGCATGGCCAAGATCGTCAACGCCGGCTTCAACGAAGGCTCGTTGCGCTGGCGCGTGCTGGCGCGCAATCGCGATGTGCTGGCGCAGGCGGTGACGCCGATCGACACCGGCACCGGCCTGCTGAACTCCGACTGCTCGGCGATGCAGATGCTGTTCTTCACCAGCGATCACCAGGGCGAAACGCTGGCTCACATCGTGCAATCGGTGAAGGACTGGAACACCGCGTTCCATGCGCCGGACAGCGAGTTCGCCGAGATCGCGCCGAAGGTCGAGTTCAAGCTGGCGTCCGGCAATGCCGGCGTGATGGCGGCGACCAACGAAGCGGTCGAGGAAGCCGACAAGCACGAGCTGGCGGCCATCTTCGGCGCCATCACGCTGATGTGCCTGCTGACGTTCCGCTCGTTCGGCGCCACGCTGTGCATCATCCTGCCGCTGGCACTGGTGTCGCTGCTGAACAACGCGCTGATGGCCAGCTTGAGCATCGGCCTGAAGGTCTCGACCTTGCCGGTGATCGCGCTCGGTGTCGGCGTCGGTGTCGACTACGGCATCTACCTGTACGACCGCATCGAGGTGCATCTGCACCATGGCATGAGTCTGGTCGAGGCGTTCTTCAACGCCCTGAAGGAACGCGGCGCGGCAGCCGCGTTCACTGCGGTGACGATGAGTCTCGGTGTCGCCACCTGGGCATTTTCGGCGCTGAAGTTCCAGGCCGACATGGGCGTGCTGCTGAGCTTCATGTTTCTGGTCAACATGCTCGGCGCGCTGATCCTGCTGCCGTCGCTGCTGGCGTTCTTCATCAAGGTGAAGAAGGCCTGAGGCGGCCCGCTTAAGGACCGTTCGGAAGATCCGCGTTCGCGCTGCCGCGCGTTCGCGGATAATCCGCTCCCCATGAATCTGCCTCCGCCCAAGCCCGCCGTCATCGGCCTGCCGTCACTGCCGAAGCTGCGTGCCACGATCGAGGCCGATGGCTTCGCATTTGTCAGCAGCGCGGCGATGCAGGGTGCGTTGCTGGCCGCCGGCTCGATGGTCGACTGGCCGGCGTTCAGCGCCAGCTGGAACGATCTGGCGGTCGATACCTTCATGGCCGATGGCGGCCGCTACCGCCGTCGCCGCCATGCCGTCTATGCCGTCGAAGCGGGCGCTGCCATCGTCCGCGAAGCGCATCAGCCGCACTGGCAGGGGCTGGAGTACAACCCGCTGAACGGCGGCGTCGCCCGCTGGTTCGAGCCGGTCACGGCGGCCATCGGCAACGGCGACAGCATCAACACGATCCTGCGCTGGTGCGCCGGCCTGTTCGGGCGACTGTCGCCGGAGGTCGCCGCCTGGCGCGTCGAGGTCCACCAGTTCCGCATCGAGGCCGGGCCCGGTGTGGCCGGCCAGCCGACCCCGGAAGGCGCGCATCGCGACGGTGTCGATCATGTTCTGGTGCTGATGATCCGCCGCCACAACATCGTCGAAGGCACGACCACGATCATTGGCCCGGACGACAGCGAACTCGGCAGCTTCACGCTGACCCACCCGTTCGATGCCGCCCTGGTCGACGACAGCCGCGTGCGCCACGGCGTGACGCCGGTCGAAGCGCAGGACCCGACTCAGCCAGCCTGGCGCGATGTGCTGGTGGTGACGTTCAAGCGGCGCTGAGGGCGCGCCGTCCTGCTCGGGCTGGATGTCTCATGCCATCCCTGGCGAGGCCGCGTCCTTCCTGAGCTGGCCCCGGCCCGGTCATCCATGACCGGGCGCCTGATATGCGCGAGCGGCGCTCGCCGATCTCAGGCCCAGGCGTCCGCGTTCTTCACGACGACATTGAAGCCATCGGCGATCTCGGCCAGTGCCGTGTCGTGCACCTGCGACGCCGGAATGGTGCCGCCGAGGGCGCCCGGCAGCGGCCGCGTCGCACAGGCATCGGCGACTACCGTTGCCCGGTAGCCGTGGTCGGTGGCCGAGCGGGCGGTCGCCGAAATGCACATGTGGGTCATCGCGCCGGCAATGATCACCTCGCTGCGGCCGGTGGCTTTCAGCGCATCGGCCAGGCCGGTTGCAGTGAAGCAGTTCGGATAGTTCTTCTCGATCACCGTTTCGCCGGCCACCGGTTTCACCGCATCGATCAGCCCGAAGTAAGGGCCGGTTGGATCGAAGATCGGTGCGCCGGGACCGGTCTTGTGCTGGAAGTGGAATACCGGCACGCCGTTGGCGCGCGCCAGCGCCAGCAGCTTCTTCGTTTCAGTCAGCGCGCGATCGAGCTGGTCGAGCTTCAGTGCGCCGCTCTGGTATTCGTTCTGCAGGTCGATCACCAGCAGCGCGGAATTGCCCAGCGGTGACGGCGTCAGCGGCGCGCCGGCGATCTGGGTCAGGGTCTTGGGGTCGGCCATGCGGCGCTCTCCTCGGTCAGGCTCGTTATCGTGGTTGGTACGTTGCGTGGACCGTAGCAGGGCCGGCAACACTCGCCCATGCGGGCGAGCCAGACCGGCCCGGTGTCAGACGGCGTCGCTGTGCTGCGGGATCGGCTGGCCGTCGTCGAAGAACGCCATCGATACCGAGTTCAGGCAGTAGCGCTGGCCGCTCGGCTTCGGGCCGTCGTTGAACACGTGGCCGAGGTGACCGTCGCAGCGCCGGCAGCGGATCTCGGTGCGAATCATCCCGTAGCTGTAATCCGAGATGTTGCGGACGTGGCTGGCATCGAACGGTTCGAAGAAGCTCGGCCAGCCAGTGCCGGAATCGAACTTGGCGGTCGACCGGAACAGCGGCAGGCCGCACAAGCGGCAGGCGTAGACGCCGTCCTTCTTGTTGTCGTTGAAGTGCCCGCAGAAGGCGCGTTCGGTGCCGTGTTCCAGCAGTACGCGGCGCTCCTCGGCGTTCAGACCCTGGGCCAGCGTCTGCTTCAGCGTGTCGCTGAGCGGTCGCAGATCGTAGCCGCTGGGGCTGACAGTGACTGTGGGGCCAGCATCGCTGGCGTCCTGCTTGCCGGCAGCCGGCTTCTTGTCGAACAGACTCATTTGCGGAGGTACTCGGTGAACTTGTGTTCCAGCTTGTCGACCTTCGGCGCCGCCACGCCAGCGATGTACGGCTGGCCGGGGTTCCGGGTCGCGTAGTCCTGATGATAGGTCTCGGCGATGTAGAAGCGCTCCAGCGGAGTCAGCACTGTCACGATCGGGCTGCGGAACACCTGTGCGGCGTCCAGCTGGGCGATGTAGGCGGCCGCGACATCGCGCTCCGCTTCGCTCTGGAAGAAGATCGCCGAGCGGTACTGCCGGCCGCGGTCATTGCCCTGGCGATCGAGCTGCGTCGGGTCGTGCGCTACCGCAAACAGCACCTTCAGCAGCTGGCCGTAGGAAATCACCGCCGGGTCGTAGACGATCTTCACGACTTCGGCGTGGTTGGTGCGGCCGGTGCAGACGGCATCGTAGTTGGCGGTGTCGGCAGTGCCGCCGGCATAGCCGGAGATCACATCCGAGACGCCATCGAGCCGCTCGAAAACGGCTTCGACGCACCAGAAGCAGCCGGCTGCGAACACGGCTTCCTGAGGGCCGGGGATCGTGGCTGCCAGGTCGCGAGCCGGATCAGGGAAGCCGGAGTGGTCGGCGCGGCGCGCGGCCGCGGGAAGTTCGCAAACGGTGTTCATGGTTTTCTCGCTGAACGAAGTGGATGAGGCTGCAGCCGTTGCCGCCGGAGCGGGGCGCGCAAGCCATCGGGCGAGCAGGCGGATCATGCGCCGAATCGTCGTGCCCGGTGCCCGATTCGATCTGTACCGGCGCGTTCCGGATTCATGACCGATGCGGCAGCGCCGGCGGCTCAGGCGGTGCCGGCGTCGTGGCCAGACTTGCGCTCGATGAATTCGATCTTGTAGCCGTCCGGGTCTTCGACAAAGGCGATCACCGTGGTGCCGTGCTTCATCGGCCCGGCTTCGCGGGTCACCTTGCCGCCGCGGGCCTTGACGTCCGCGCAGGCCTTGCTGGCGTCGGAGACTTCCAGCGCGATGTGGCCATAGCCATTGCCGAGCTCGTAGTGGGTGGTATCCCAGTTGTGGGTCAGCTCCAGTTCGGCGCCGCGCTGCACGCCGTCGACGCGGTCCTCTGCCCCCATGAAAGCCAGCGTGAAGCGCCCTTCCGGGTAATCGCGGCGCGATACCAGCTTCAGGCCCAGCACATCGCGGTAGAAGGCAATCGAGCGGTCGAGATTGCCGACGCGCAGCATGGTGTGAAGAATCTTCATGATCGGAGTCCCAGACGGAAAGGATCGAAGCGGCTTGCGTGGCGGTCCGGCGACCGTCTCTGGCGCTTCGCCCGCTCAACAAACGATGGGGCGGCCGGGCGTCGGTTCAACCGCGGGGCAAGCCTCAGGCGCGTGCGCAGGCTTGCCGGAGGTGTCGCCGCGCGCGCGATCAACGCATCGCTGCAACATCGCCGGACCATTCTTGCGCTGGACACACAGGTTCGCAAAAGTCGGCTAGAGTCAAGGACATGATGCATTCGATCCTCAAGCTTGATATCGGTGGCATGCCGGTTGGCTGGATTCGTTGGCAGACCGCTGCAACGCTTTACGCCCGAGACTGCGTGCGCTGGGAGACTGGCGCAGAACGCTTCATCGTCCGCGGCGGCATCAACGCCCGCACCGGGCAACCATCCGAACTGCGGATTGGCTCGATCATCGCCGTCGCCGACCGCTCGCGACGCCATAACGGCGGCAACGCGCCGCTGCTGACCAATCGCACGCTGTTCCAGCGCGACAAGAATCTCTGCCTGTACTGCGGCCGGCAGTTTTCGCCGAACGAACTGACCCGCGACCACATCGTCCCCGCGTCGCGCGGCGGCGATTCGATCTGGGAAAACTGCGTCACCGCCTGCCGTGCCTGCAACCAGTACAAGGATGACCGCACGCCCGAGGAAGCCGGCATGAAGCTGCTGGCGGTGCCGTACATCCCGAATCTGGCGCAGTACCTGATCCTGTCGAATCGCCGGATCCTGGCCGACCAGATGGAGTTCCTGCTCGCCTACGCGCGCAAGAAGGTTGCATGTCAGCCGCTAATTAGGTCAGACAACGCTAAATCCCTGCGTCAATGAGCTAATTGGTTTGCGAAAGACACTGAAAGTAAATCAATCGCTTACGTAGATTTTGGCAACTGCTTCCTGAGCACCGACTTAGTCGCTTGTCGACCAGCGCGCACCATCTGAAGCAGACCTACCGCCGCCTGCATCTCGGGGGAACTTCCGAAACGGCCAAGCCCCTGCCGAGTTATGCACGGCTTCAGATCAATGCGGAACCAGAAGATTCGATGGAGAGGCGTCCTTGGATAGAAACATCGATGCGAACTGGTCGCCGAGAGGGACTGAGAGTTGGCGAGTTTTAAGGCAGAACGGCAAGACCCAGAGCCGAAAGCTATCAGCAGAAGAAAATTCGAAAACTGGTAACGGGGACCGAAAGGATTCGGTCATCGGATAGATAAGGACCGCGTCCCCATTTCCGCTTAGGTAACTCTGCCCGTAAGCGTGCAGCTGGTAAAAATCCCCTTGAGCGAGCCCGTACTTTTCACTGGCATTCTTCCCGGATTCGTCAATCAGTTTCCATTTTGTGTCTAAGACCACGAGGTCGAGGCTTTCGCGATGAATGATCAGGTCCGGCTTGAGCTGAAACCAAGGCTGCCCGCGATGGCGAACGAGGTGATGGCTACGCGCCTGGGTCCTTAAGACCAATGGGTGCCTCAATTGTGTTGCCAGATGCTTCGCGACAAAAGCTTCGAAAACAGCCTCCATCGGGAACAGCAGCGACGGCGCCCGGTGGGCGCCAGTGCCGGTCAATGGTGACTCGTCGTCTAGGATGAGACGGGCCCAGGCCAAGGCGTCGGCGTAGTAGCCCATGCCCCGGTCCCGCCGTACACGCTGAAAGTCGATGCGGGGCTGCGCTGACTCCGGGACGTCTGCGAACACGAACTGCAACTCGCGGGCCAGCTGCTGGTTGCCCTGCGACGAGGCCAGCGTCAACACACGCTGCAATGCCGCGCGCAGCAAGCGGTTCTCCGGCCGATCGGTCGAGAATTCGTCATGATCGGTGAAGAAGCGATCCGCCCGGTACAGGTTCTGTCGCAAGTGCGGCGCCATCAGCAGCTTGCCTCGCAGGGCGAAGAGGTTGTCCTGGCGGCTGGAGTAGTCGCTGCGCAGTCCGCGCTTGACGATGTTTTCGACCGCGCGCAAAAACTCGGCGATGAAGACCTCCAGCAGAGGCATGCGCGCCGCCGAGATCTTGGCGCTGTCGGTCTGGATGTGGCGGAAGCCCTGCAGGCAGCAGAGCATCTCGATCAGCAACTGGCGCGCCTCGCTGGCTCCGCCACCGATAGCTTTGCCGACCTTCGGCAGCACCTCGATCTGGAATCCATCTGGCGCGCGGATGACGCCAACGAAGCTGGTGACCCGCACGACGCGGCGCCCACGGCGCTGCGTAAGGCGCAGCCACGGCGCTTCGCCGGCCTCGGCCGACCGAAGGCTCTGACCCTCCAGCCAGCCGTAGACCTTGTCTGGAATGCGATGCAGACCTTCGGCGCCCGACGCATCCAATCGCGCTGACGTCAGCGCGTCGAACTCGTAGATCGTGACGCCGTTCACCGGGGGCTCCAGCAGTCAGGCCGACAAGGTCTGGTAGATGCTGATGTAGGCATCCGGATTGGAGAACGCGGCATCCTGCACCGCGTAGCGGCGCTTCGCGGCGTAGCTGTCCAGGCCGTGGGCGCTACCAAACAGGCGTGCCAGATCGTCCTCGTGGTCGGCGCTCTCGCGCACGAACTGCGCGGCCTCCGGCTTCTGGTTGTCGGCCAGGACGAGACGAATCTTCTGCCAGTCTTCAAAAAAGTACTCTTCGAGCAGAGGCAGGATGCGGGTGCTGAAAACCTGCTGCAAGGCGACTAACCGCTCGTCACCATCGGGCACTTTGGCCAAGGGCGTGAAGTACGCGTGGCCGATGCAATGGTCGCGGTCGTACAGTGCCTCAACGCGCTGGTTGATGGCGTCGAGCATGCGGGGAACGTCGATCGCCTGCTCGCCCGCGCTCACCCGCAAGCCCGCGAGGGGCGCGCCCGGATCGTCACGGGAATCCGGCATCACAGGCACGAACTCGAAGCGACGGCGCAACGCAGTGTCCAGCAGTGCAAGAGACCGGTCTGCCGTGTTCATCGTGCCGATGATGTCCACGTTGGCAGGCACCGAAAAACGCTCGCCCGAGTAAGGCAGCGTCACCGATACGGTGTTCTCGGCACCATCGCGCTTGTCGGGTTCGATCAGGGTGATCAACTCGCCGAAGATCTTGCTGATGTTGCCCCGATTGATCTCGTCGATCACCATCGCAAAGCGCTGGTCGGGCTCCGACCGAGCCCGGCGGCACAGATCCTTGAAGACGCCCGAGCGGATCTCGTACTGGATCTCGCCCGATTCTGCATCACCGTCAAGCACAGGGCGAAGCCCTTCTACGAACTCCTCGTAGCCGTAGGACTGGTGGAAGGTCACGAAGCTGTAGCGCTGGACCACGCCCGCCGCAGGCGGGCCTGCTCGATACGCCGCGACGGTCTCAATCAAGTCGACGCAGATCTCCTTCCAGTCACCGGCAAAGTGCCAGACCGAGTCGTCCGACTTATCGAACACAGAAGGGGCCATTCGCAACTTGCTCTTGACGGTCTTTGAGTCTTCTCCGGTGTGGTGCTGAAGAGTTCCCCACAAGGTTTGAGGAATGTTCTTGTTGCGCCCCTTGGCAGATGCGACGGCCTGTATAAAAGGATGCGCATGGAGCTGGGCGACCTTGGCCTCTCCTCCGAGGTCATGCAGCGCCGCCGCTGCGGCCTCCCACCAGGTCAGGTTCGCAATCCGCTCGTTGATCAGCTGCTTGCGCCACTCCTCGGCCGACACGGCGGTCATGGACTGCTCATACTCTCGCTTCAGCAGCTTCGACAGCTCGTAGGTCTTGCCGGTGCCGGGCGGGCCGTAATAGATGCGGTTGATAGGCTGCCGGGTCTCCTCGGTGTCGGTCGCCTCATCGTCCTCAGAGTCCTCTCCGGGGTCGAGCGGGTCGTCCCGCAGCTGATCTGGCCACAGGCCAGGCCGCTCGGTTTCGAGCACCAGCCAGTCGTCCAGTGAGTCGCGCTCGGTCGAGAGAGCCGTTTCGATCTTCGCCACCAAGTCGTCGGTCAGGAGCTCGCGGTTGAGCTTGGCGACCGGCCCCACGGGTCGGGTCCACGTAAGCTTGCGGGCCCGGGTTCCGCGGACGACGCCCAGAACGCCCACCGCTCGCTCGCTTCCCGGGTTCTTGCGCCCGAAGCGCACCTGGATGTTTTTGGCCATGTGCCACCAGTCCAACCCGGCAGCATGCACCGCCCTGGCCAACCGGCAGAACAGCGCCTTGTCCTGCGGCGTCCACGACGCGCGGAAGGTTTGGAACGCCGGCTTGCCATCAAAGTGCTTGAGCAGATCCTCGTCGCTCAGCGTCTTGCCCAGGTACAGCTGCGCGACTAGGTCGTCATACCGTAGCTTGAAGTCGCGGATCGCCTCCACCGACCAGCCCACCAGCTCCGGGAACGACTTGCCCAGTCCATCGGTGGCAGGCAAGACAGCCGCGATGGGTGATGCCGTAAAGGAGCCGCGTATGGCCTCGTACTTCGGCCGTAGCGCCGAGTCCTCTGTCTGGGTATCGACGACGTCGATCTTGACGACGAAGCCGAGGGCAGCATCGATCCCGACGGTGTAGGCCAGCTCCTTCGGCGAATCGGAGGACGGGTAGATGCGCCCCCAGTTGTACGGGATGAACTTCTTCTGCCACTGGTCGGTCGGCTTACGAACCGTCTTGCTCCAACCCATCGGGAAGAAGCTCTGCTGAACGGCCTCGGCCCAGCGCTTCGTCACATCAAACGCGTCGCTCAGCTCGCTGTAGACCTTCTGCTGCTCGGGATTGGACTTGTCGTAGACCGTCCCTTTCCACTTGTTCAGCAGCTTGAAGTGGTCGCTGGTGAAGTAGTCGGCCATTGTTCTCAGATCCCTTCGACGTCAATCCCGTGCTCAGCCAACCAGGCCTTGCGCTGCGCGTAGTCAGGCATGGCGCGCTCGACACGCAGCCAGAACGCTGGGGTGTGGTGCGGCTCGTGCAGGTGGGCGATCTCGTGCACCACCACGTATTCCGCGATCCGTGCCGGCAGCAGGATCGCCTTCCAGTGGAAGTACAGCCAGTCGCCCTTGCCACACGATCCCCAGCGGTAGCCCAGGTCCTGCACCTTGACACCAGCCGGCGAGACTTCCATGCGCGTCTGGTACTCGGCCACCCGACTGGCCAGCCAAGCCTTGGCACGCTCGCTGTACCAGCGGATGAAGTGCTCGCGGGCAACGGACACCTCATCCCGGCGCAGGCAGAAGCGCCCCGCCGCCAGCTTCAGCGGCACGCCCTGCGTGCCCACCAGCTTCAGCCGATGGCTGCGCCCGAGGTACATGAAGCCTTCGCCGCCGACGAACTCCTTGCGCGGCACTTGGCGTTGTAGGCGGTCCTTCTCGGCCAGCTTGGTGTAGATCCAGAAGCGCTTCTCCAAGACGAAAGCGCACAGCGCGGCCTCTTCCAAACCGGGCGGTGCAGACAGCACGAGCCGCCCGTCACGCTCCACGGTGATCTGCGCCGTCCTGCGGCGCGCGCTGCGCCGCACCTCGAACTGCAGGTCGTCCACTTGGAGCTTGGACAACTTCACCGGTGCAAGCATCAGTTCACACCTGCACCAGCTTGTCGTGGCTGGCGCGAGCCTGCTCCATCAGCTTGTCGGCTAGTGCACCAGCCCTATCGGCATCCACAAGCGGCGGCCGCACGCGCATCAGATGCTCAAACAACTGCGTGTTCAGATTCTCCTGGTCAGCCCGCTTGCTCGGCGTCCAGATGCTGCGATTACCTTGCAGCTCCTGAACCAGCAGGTCCACCAGCTCGACGGTCACGTCCTTCAGTCGCAGGAGCTCCGTCGGGGTGGGCGTCTGTCCGGCGCAAACCACGTCCAGCACCGTGCGCAGGAAGGGTGCGCAGTGCTGGGGCAGGTCGCTTGGAGCTTCGGCTGCGCCTGCCTTACCGCTTTTGAGCTCATCGATGATCTTCTGCAGCTGGGCAATGACCGCGTTCCACTGCTCGCCGAGCGCCGACAGGATGTCGTTCAACCGTTCAGACAGCTTGCGATACAGCACTGGGTCTTCGTCGGTGTGCTGACGGATGTGCGAGCGAATCGCATGCTCCATTTCAGACGCTTTGGCGCGGTCATTAGCTGCGCGGCTGACATGTGTGTCGAACTCGGCATCGGTCAGCTGGATCGGCGGGACCTTCGGGTCGATGCCCAGCGAGATCACGTGGTCGTCGATCAGCTTGCGAACCTTCGCCCCAACATCCTTGCCGAGAACCGGCGTGTCCTTGTAGCGGTTGCGTGCTCTCGCGGATATATAGGCCAGCCTTTTCGCATCTGCCGCATAGGGCAGGCCTTCTGGCCGGGGCAGCACGGTGTCCAGTGAAGCCAGGAATGCCTTCAGCTTCACCATGAATTCGGCTCGCAGCTTCTCGCTGCCTAGCGCCTCGACGCAGGCCTCCGTGTCCTCCAGCGACTCTATGCCCCGCTGCCGGAACAGGTCCACAACACGCAGGTGTCGGTCGCGCAGGACGGGTACCTCGTCCTTCAGGCTGGCCAGCGCGCCTTGCACGTCCTCGTCGGCGTACGCGGCCAGTGCCTCTTTCAGGTGCTGCGCCACGCCGTAGTAGTCCACGACGATGCCGCAGCGCTTACCGAAGCCGGTGCGATTGACGCGGGCAATGGCCTGCAGCAGCTCCGCCTCGCGGATCGGCCGGTCCAGGTACATCACACCTTCAATCGGCGCGTCGAAGCCCGTGAGCAGCATCGACTTCACCACCAGGAAGGCCAGCGGGTCGGTCTTGGCAGGGTCGGCGTGGAACAAGGGCTTCTTGAAGCGCTTGATCAGCTGCTCGTGCGCGGCGCCATCGGTCCAGGTCTTCCAGGCCGGGTCGTCGTTGTTGCTGCCCGAGATGATGGGCGCGAACGCGATGCGCGCCAGCGTCTCGCGGTAGCGCCAAGCCTGCACCACGGCCTGCACCTTCGGTGGTCGCTGGCACAGAGTCTCGTCGTCCAGCGCCTTGTCCTGCGGACTCAACGCCTCGCTTTCAGCCAGCAGCTCGTCGCGTGCTGTCTTCAGCGCTTCGAAGTAGCGGATCGCCGCCAGCCGGCTGTAAGCCACCACCTGCGCCTTGTAGCCGTTGGGCAGGATGTTGGTGACGTAGTGGCGCAGGATGTCGCGTGCCTTGTCGGCAATCAGCGCCGGCGCGTCGAAGATGTGGCCCTTCGTGGCGTACTTCTTCTTGATCGCCTCCAGTTCCTCGGGCGTGTGCTGGCGGAACAGGTCCTCGAACAGCTCATCCAGGCTGGCGCCGTCCTTGATGGCGCCGTTCGCAGTGCGGCCTTCGTACAGCACCGGGACGGTAGCGCCGTCTGCCTCGGCCTCCTTGATCGTGTAGCGATCGATGAACTCGCCGAAGATCTCGTGGGTGCGCTTCTTGTCACCCATGATGATCGGCGTGCCGGTGAAGCCGATTCGCGCGCAGTTGGGAAGCCCGGCCAGCAGGTTGGCGTGCAGGTCGCCGGCCTGGGTGCGGTGGGCTTCGTCCACCAGTACGAGGATGCTGTCATCCTCGTTCAGCACTTCGAATTTCTCGCCTGCTTTGTAGGCGGCTTTGGGCTCTTCGACTTTCGGCAGGTCATCCGCCGTCAGCGGCGCGTCACCCGCCGTGTCTGGGTCGCGGTACTTCTGGATGGTGGCGAAGACCAGGCCCGGCCCTTTGCGCCGGGCCAGCGCCTTCACGCCCGCGGTGCTGTCCGCCACCTCCACCACCTCGCCGGTCAGCGTGGCGGTCACGGAGAGCTGGCTTTGCAGGTCCTTGCGGTCGGTGACGACGATGACTTTGAAACGCCGTAGCCGTGCGTCCGCGCGCATCTTGCGCACCAGGAACACCATCGTCAGGCTCTTGCCCGAGCCTTGGGTGTGCCAGATGATCCCGCCGCGCTGGTCGTGCTCGCCCTGTTGCAGCCGGGTCTGGCCGGTCCTGAGGCGGGCGATGGCCCGGTTCACTGCCCGGTACTGCTGGTAGCGGCACACCGACTTGATGGTCTGGCCGCCCACCTGCATGAACAGCAGGAAGTTCTTCACCACGTCCAGCAGATGCGCAGGCGTGAGCAGGCCGGCGATTAGCCGCTCCTGCTCGGACAGGCCCGACTTACCGAGTGCCTGAGCCACCTCGATTTCGCTGCCGGTGCCGTCCGGGCCGACCACCGTCTTCCACTGCGCGTAGTGCTCGAAGGCCGCCCCGACGCAGCCCACCCGCGCCTCGTCGAAGCTGGTGGCTACCAGCAGTTGATTGGTGGCGAACAGCGCCTCGTTGCCTTCGTTGTCATCGACCTCAAAGGCCGCCTTGCGCTGGTTGCTGTAGCGGCGCAGCTGATCGATGGCCTCGGCCAGCGGCTCGGGGACGGACGGGCTCTTGCACTCCACCACCACCAGCGGGATGCCGTTCACCAGCAGTACTAGGTCCGGCACGATGAAGGCCTTGCCGCTGTTGAAGCCTGGCGGGCAGTCCACGCGGTACTGGTTGATCACGGTGAACCGGTTGCCGGCGGGCGCATCCCAGTCGATATAACGGATGGTTTGGCCGCGCCCGCCATCCCAGCCCGGCAAGCCGTCGACGGTAAGACCCTTGATCAGCAATTCGGTGGCCTTCTCGTTGGCCTCCATCAGCTTGTGCGTGCCTAGCCGGGTGATCGCCGCCACCGCTTCTGACAGCCGGGTGTCATCCAGCCAGGGTTGGCCATCCTGACCAGGGTTCAGCGCACGTAGCCGCTCTCGCAGCACGGCTTCCTGAATCACCTCGGCAAAGTTGGCGCGGCCGGTGATGGCGGGGTTGTCGAGGCTGCCCTCAACATGCAGCCAGCCCAGGCCCTGCAACTGCGCAACGAAAGGCTTTTCGACGTCGTCCAGTTCCCAGCCCATCAGCACGGTCCTCTCTCGCATGGGCTCGGGGTCATTCGCGTGCAACTGACGCCGCAAGTGATCGTGCGACCTGTCTTAGTCGATAAACGCACCATATCCACCCAAAAAGCCTGTATCAGACATCGCGGGAGGCCCATATCAGACCCCTTCGGCTTGGGCGCCGGCATCCCCGCTACGCACTTCCGCAATCGCGGCATCCCGAAATGCTTGCGCCTGAACAAACAGGTCGGCCAGCAGGTCCAGCTTGGCCACCACTTCGGCCTTGGCGGAAGCGGATAACTCCGCAAGCGGCACCAGCCGGTGCAGTTCGCCCTTGGTCAGCAACATGCCGCCGCCCGTGGCTTCGGCCAGCCGACGGAAGAAGTCTTCGGCCAGCGCACTCAGCTTGCGGCGCTCGGTCTTGGACTCCCAGATCAGCCGCGCCGCATCGGGGGGTGAGCTGGCCCAAGCGCGATAATCATCTGCGCTGCCATCGAACACCGATTCGGTGACGAGCTTTTCAAGCGTGACATCAATCGCTGCATGGGTCAGATCAGCAAACAGGTCTTCAGCCGGATAACGGCTGCGGGCGTAGCGGCGCAGAAGCTCGGGCGTGACGAAGTAGTTCTCGGCTTCGTAGCGCCGCCAGTAGCGCTGGGTCAGCGCGCCTTCGTCGTGGTCCTGTCGGCTGAGTCCGTCGTTGTCAAGGATCGCAAGGCCGCGCAGCGCGGGCAGCAGATTGCGCAGCGCATTGAAATGATTGCGTGGCGTGATGCCGAAGCCGCCTTCCACCCGTTCCAGTTCGGCATCGGCGTCTTGCTGCGGATAGTTGTTTTGGACGTAGAAGGTGTTGATGCGCTCATCCCAGACCTTCGCTGCGCGATGTTCCAAGCGCAGCGCAAGTGCTCGCAGCATGTCCACGTCGGTGCCGCCTTCCACGTACAACACATAGCCGCGCTGGCGCGCCTTGACGTAATGCTCGGCGCCAAAGTGCTTCAGGCTGTTGCGGATATCTTGCTTGCGGGCCAGATCGTCGGCGCGGCCCTCCAGCAGCAGGGTCAGGTTCTTGTCCAACGCCTCGTCCAGAATCACTTCCGAGTGCGTGACCATCACCACCTGCGAGCCGTTTTCGCTGGCGATGTCACGCAGCAGCACATACACCTGCTTCTGGCGAAGAATCTCCAGATGGGCGTCCGGCTCATCCACCAGCAGCACGCCGCCCTTGTGCGAGTACAGGTAGGCGAACACCAGCAGCATCTGCAACATGCCGCGGCCGGCGGACGAAATATCCAGCGCTTCCTTCACCTCGGCCTGTCGATAGCTGAGCGTGATGCTACCGCGCGTGGTTTCTTCCGGAGTGCCCAGTTCCACCTTGAACAGCCGCTGCATCAGCGCGGAAACCCGCTGCCAGTCCGCCGTAGATGACTTGGCAACGGCCAGACACAGATTGCGCAGCACATCCGCCGTGCGGCCCTGGCCCAGTAGCACATCCACACGTCCCGGCTGCAAGACCGGCTCTTCGGTATCCAGCCCGGACATTGGGTACAGCAGTTCCACCTTGATCTTCGCCGCATGCCCCAGCAGCGCCAGATCGGCCAGCACGGCGTCGCCCGGCGTGCAATAAACCAGCTCATCGCCACGGTTGCTGAAACGCATCGGCAGTGGGCAAACCTTGCCGTTGAATTCCACGCCCACCGTGATGATCAGCGGAATTTCCTTGTTGCCCTTGCGTACCTGGGTGTTATGCCAGAAAAAGCGCGTGCGCTGAACTGGCACGGCCACTATGTTCAGGCGGTTGATCGAGGTGGCCGTGCGCTCCTTCGCCGACGAATCACGTTTGGCATCGAACCAGATCTGCACCGCCTGCGACCACAGCGCCAGCGCCTGGATGGCGCTGGTCTTGCCACAGTTGTTGGGGCCGATCAGCACGGCGGGATGATCCAACTCGATACGCTGCCGCTTGCCGAAGCGCTTGAAATTCTCAATCTCGATGTAATGCAAAAGGCGCATGCTTACGCGCTCCCCATGATGTCGCGGTGCCCGGATTCTGCCGGCAGCGGCGTGACGCGGACGCGGCCTGTGAGGAGATCGTCCATGAGGCCGAGTTTCTGGTGGCGTAGCTTCATAAGCTGACGCGCGGTGATATCAACCTGCTGCTGACCGATGTTCAGGCGTTCGACGATCTGGTCCTGTTCCGCCAGCGAAGGGAGCGCAATGACGATGCGTCGAAGGTTTCCTAGGTTGATCCGCTTCATCGTGACGCCTTGTTCGAAGCCGCGCACTTGCCTCCTAGCAGCACCTCCGTTCATCGAAAACATCACAAACGCGTTTCGGCTCCGAGAGCCGGATCGAAATCGGAAACAGTCCGCCTTGTTGATTGCGGCAGGCAAGTCGCTTGGATAGCAACAGGAACGGCCAACCGGGAAATTTGCATCTCCCAGCGAGGCAATAAGCGTGTCACCTCCTTGAACTCGGTTCCTAACCAGTGAAGCCGCGTGTCGTTCCGAGACAAAGGCTCGCTCCGAGTCGTCGTACTCCCCGGCAAGAATGTTCTGCAGGCGAACCACGCGCACGCCTGGGTTCTCAACATAGTGCGAGGTCTTCAGGTTTGAACCGAACGGTCCGTCCACCATTGACTCAGCCAAGTCGTCAATCGACGCTGCGTCCCACCCCTTCGGAATCCAGCCCAGCGGCGACTCCTTGTAGAGATGCCGCGCCTCGGACTGGGACGGGCGCAGTTCGCCGTTGGCGTCGATGCCGCGGGTCAGCAGGTCGTGCAGCAGGCCCTGCTTGACGGCCTTGAGCTTGGCAATGATTGCCTCGGTTTCGTGGATGGCGGTGTCGAGGGTGTCGAGGACTTTGGTGATCAGACGCTTCTCGTTGGGGCCGGGTGATGGCACCTCGATGCCCGCGAATTCGGCGGCCGAGATTTCGAGGAACGTCGTGCCCGACGCGCGCCGCACGAGTTCGGGTTGTACCTTCTCGAAGAGATGAAAGTAGAACCCAGAGTCCGCCGACTGCCTGAAGACGATCGACTTGAAACCCTGGTTCGTGGCCATCGGCACGGCATTGATCGCACGAGCGCCGAGCGTCGCACGAGTCGTCACCATCAGCGACCCGGCTGGGAGCAAGTTGGCACCGCTTCCGGCCAGCCCAGACGCGCTGATGCGCTCATTGGTGTCGTACAGGAGCCTGGTTGCGTTCCCGGTTACCTCACCCGGCGTCACCCAAGGGGTTCTTCCCTGCCAGAAAGACGGAACATCGCGCGACGGTGTGCCCCCGCCGACCACCGTGCCGAGCTGTCGAATCTCCTTGCGGTCCCAGTCCCCCGGAAGGCTTTGCAGGAAGCGCTGGTACTCATGCGGCGGCTGAGTTGCGGCTTGCTCAGACATACCGCAACCCCTTCAAGAACCCCTGCAGCGCCTGCGCCGCCGCATCTCGCTTGCTCTCGATCTCGGTCAGCGTCACGCGGTACTTGTCCCACCAGTTCTCGAACGTGGCGATGATGGCCTTGCGTTGCGCAGCGATATAGCGCTCTACGATTCCGCGCATGTCGTTGTGCAGGAT
>Ga0114983_1000157_pt1 | contig 27496 bp, 31 predicted proteins | sample Shrwel_input2_RT_FD_87182 | JGI IMG/M metagenome (GOLD analysis project Ga0114983, IMG submission 87182) | Subsurface microbial communities from deep shales in Ohio, USA - Utica-3 well 1 S input2 RT | ecosystem: Environmental > Aquatic > Deep subsurface > Shale gas/oil reservoir > Produced... | reverse complement strand
GCACGCAAGGAAGGCGAGACCGTGTGGTCTTCCTTGAGCTGCTGCCGGACCCGTTCCAGGGCCTCGTCGACGTTGATATCGCTGATGGTCATGTCACCACATAGACGTGCCGAAGGATCAGGCACACTATGCCAAAAAAATCAGGTGGTTGGCGACATGCCATCCGCAGCCACCTGAATAGTTACCAATTTCGTTTCTTAAAAACCAGTAATCTACCGAAGAAACTTTTTTGACTTCTCGATTCAGAAGCCTTTCTATAGACTGGAATGCATTCTTTGTATTAGTTTCCGAGTCCGTTAGCTGAGCTGCAACAAGAAAATAGCGATACCAGTACTCAGATATGGTCGGCTTGCTATCAGACAAAATCAGCTCTTCACAAACTTTTTCGTCATTAAACGTCGCCACAGCCGTTTTTTGCAAGCGCGCCTTAGATGCAGGAAGCCCACTCTTCAATTCTAACTCAGCCTCATCAAAAAAATCGTCATCGTCAATTTTTGTTATTACAAACTTCACCTTCCCCTCGTGCTTGATTTTTATCTGTAGCAGACCACCCCTTCGAACCTTTGTTCCGAGCTTATCAACCCGTTCCTGAACATCTGCCTCAATGTCATACAGTTTCTTAGCTATCTCAGACGACTTATCGCCCCAATCTCCCCCATCCAAAATATCGACAAGCGAAGAAGCAACCAGCTCTCCCATACTTTGAAATCTAAAATACCTTGCCCTAGAGCTTTCAAACAGCTCCTTAAGGACTCTTTCAGCGTACTTTTTCAACCCAGAAGCTGACCCATCTACAGCCAAAATAACTGGGCCAACCTCTTGAAGATCAACTCTGTGAAGCGAATACTCCAAAACATCGATGTCAGCCATGCCTAACCCTTGTTTTCCAGACTCAATAAATCATAGCAAATCACCTCTAACAAACAAGCAGCAGGCAAGAAGAAATACTCCAAATCAACAGCCTATGTTCCTTGCCAGGTCTAACTTTTTAGCGATAGTCAATACTGCCTCGAGCTCTGAGCAGCCCTGCTCGCGCATCACCCGCATGCGCTCGGCCTTCTCCTCACCTTCCGTGCCGGCCAGGGCCAGGTAGAGGCTCGGCGGTACCACCCGGAACAGCGCCTCCAGACGCCCTGACAGCACCACCCCTTCGGTGTATTTCTTGGAGACCTTGGTGGCGGAGGCCATCAGCTTGCGCTGGGTGGCGGTGAGCTCATTGAAGCGGCTGACCTGCTCGATCTCGTCGGGGGGCATGTAGAGGCACAGCCAGAACTCGATCATGTTGAGCAGCTTACGGGCTGCGTCCGGGAAGTCTTCGAGGTTCTGGGTGGCCATCCAGATCCAGTGGGAGAGCTTGCGCCCCATCTTGCCCACCTTGACCAGGTAGGGGCTGAGCAGCGGGTTGACGGTGAGCAGGTGGCACTCGTCGATGACCTGGACGATGGGCCGGCCGCTGTACTGGTCCCGCTCGGCCAGGTTAGTGATCATGTTGGTCACGCTGATCACCGCCAGGGCGAGCTGGGCCTCGTAGCCCTCCCGGGCGAAGTGGGCCAGGTCGATGATGGTCACGTCGCACTCGGGCCAGGCAGTACCAGGGCGATTGAACACCTCGCCGTCGAAGCCGTCGCAGAACAGCCCCATGGCCTCACCCATGTCGTAGGCGCGGCGCTGCCGCTCCTCGGGGATATCGCGGTCGCGTGAGATCACATAAAGCGCCTCGCGCACGTCCTGGGTCATGCAGTCGCGGTCCTCTAACCGGCAGCGCTCCGCTGCCCGGTAGATGGCGTCGCGCACCATGCGCCGGTCGGCGCGGCGAAACTCCCGCTCCTCCTTGGGATCCCCGCCGGTGATCATCAGCCGGGCGGTGATCTCCATCTCGCCCAGCAGGTCGCGTTCCTCGTCGGGCTGCTCCTCTTCCTCCTCCAGGGGCGCTTCCTCGAAGGGGTTAGCGTCCGCGGCGTCTCGGGCCAGGCGCCTCTCCTCCACCTCGTTCTCCAGCAGCCGCGTGGCCGCCGCGAACGGCGGCAGCCTGGCCCCGCAGCCCGGAGACAACTTGACCTGGTTGACGCTCATCCCCTTGCGCTCGAAATACTGGCCCAGCAGTCCGAAGCTGTTGCCGACCTCAATGATGAAGAGCCGCGGGCGGTGCATGGCCATGACCTGGCTCAGCACGCCGTTCAGGGTGGCCGACTTGCCGGCTCCGGTAGGACCAAACACCAGCATGTGGGCGTTGGCCGAGCGGTCCTCGAGGTTCAGCGGGTCGAAGCTGAAGGTCTCGCCGCCGCGGTTGAAGAAGGTCATCCCGGGGTGGCCGGTACCACGGCCACGCCCGAACACCGGCGCCAGATTGGCCAGGTGGTGGACGTAGTTGAACTGGGTATACCAGCGGTTCTTGCGGTCCTGCTCCGGCTCGAAGTTCATCGGCAGCCAGCGCAGGTAGGTATTCAAGCCGGCGACCTCATCCTCAGGGTCCACCGGCGAGAGGTTGACCTGCAGCAGTTGGGTGGCCAGCTCCATGCTGCGCTGCTGAAGATCCTGTTCGTCCTCGCCCATCAGGTAGAAGGCGAGGGTGCTCTGGTAGAGCTTGTGGTTCTGGCCCAGATAGCGCCGAGCGGTCTCGCAGTCTTCGCGGACCTGGCGTGCCAGCACGCTGTCACCCACCGCCTTATGGTGCAGTCGGTTGATATGGTCCTCCAGGGGCTCTTGAGGCGTGGCGACGATGGTCAGCACCGCCTCGGTGCCCTCGGGTAACTTGTCCATCAGCGCATTGCTCGCCTGCCCATCGGAGCGGCGCACCTCGCCGGTGAGGTGGCCCACCACCGGGGCTCGGCGCATCTCCTCCACCACCACGCAGCACTGGGGCAGCCCATCAAACCACCAGAGCCCCGTCTCGACGTCGCCGCGGGGCGAGTTGAAGAGCATTCCCTCGGCCAGGTCGTAGTTCCAGGCCACGGCAGCGGCATCCTCGGGGTAGTCGCACAAGGCATAGAAGCGCGCCGGGTCATCGGGGGCCAGACGCGGCCGCGGATTGAAGCGCGGCAATAACCAGCGGTGAAAGGCGCGGCCGTCGTAGCGCTCCAGGCGCAGGCCCGCACCGCGCAGCGCCGCGGCTAGCCGCTCGTAGACCTGGTTGGCCGTCTGCTCGGGAGAGAGTCCCCGCTGGCGTTCCCCCGCCTGGCGCTTCTTGCCGAGCCAGCGGTAGAGCACCAGGCGGGTGCGACGAGTCTGGCCCCGCCAGCGTGTCTGGGTCACGCCGTCGTCGTGGAACAGCCCGCCCGGCTTGGCGATGGCCTTGAGGTGGTCGGTCATGCTCGCCAGCCAGTCCTGGGTGAACTCAGTCTTCCGGGCCCGCGGCAGCACGTAGTCGCGCATGCGTTCCAGGTCGGGGCGAGCGTCGAGCTCATCCTTGACGTAGAGCTGCACCACCCAAGGGTGCTGCTCATACTCGGGCAGGCTGTCCTGGAAAGCCGCCTCGATCTGGTCGCGAATCGCCTCCAGGGACTCCGGGGCGCGTCCCTCGGTGGCGATGGGGAAGATCTCGGCCACCACGCCCACCGAGACCCCATCCTCGAGGAGGAAGCAGCCCGACTCCGGCAGGTACTCCACCCAGGGCAGGTAGTTGCTGAACGACGGCGCCCGGCGGAAGTGAGAACGCAGCTCAGCCACGGACGGCGCCTTGCCTCGGGGCAGGCTCAGCGGCCGACCCTGCACGTCGTTGCTGAGCGCGGCCAGAGTATCGGATTCGGTTGGCCGGGTCTCATGCTCACGGGCTAAAGGCTGGGTCGACAGCTCCTCGTCAAGCGACCGCCCTTGATCGATCACACCCGCCTTGGCGCTGCCAAACAGTCGGTTCATCAGGTCATCGAACTGGGACATCAGAGAGCCCTCCCGTCGACCCACTCTGCGGTGGGGCGTACGCTCTCCCCGGGCATGGCGTATTGGATGCGCTGATAGAGGGGAAACACCGTCGAGTAGCCGGGAACCGGCACCTGCTCCGTCCCGGCCAGATGAGGAAAGACATACATCACCAGGTCCGGGTTGGGCAGGCGGCGGAACTGGCTGTAGATCTCGTTGCCCACATCGCGGCTGTAGCGCAGCTGCTCCGTGACCATGTCTTCGCTCTCCAGCGGGCGTCGCAGCTCGCTGCGCACGTCCAACAGGCGGCGTTCGCCGGTACTGTGGCCGGCCTGGTGCTGCCAGATGTCCCTCATGGTGGTATCGCCCACCGGCATCAGCTCTTTCTGGGAGGTCGCACAGCCCGCCACCGCCAGGGTGGTCATCAAGGCCGCCAGCGGCATGGCGGCGCTACGGCAAATCGAGGTTGCCCGCACCGGAACGGTCATATCTCACCCTCCTTCCTTGGGTTTCATAGTCGATGGGCAGCTCACGCTCGATATGAATGGCCACCGGCTGCCCCGGCGGCACATAGACGGCATCGAAGGTCTGGCCGAAGCGCTCCTGCACCCACTCACGCACGTCCGAGACGCCCCCGGCCAAGGCCTGACTGGCGGCATAACGCCCGGAGTCGCCGGTAAGGCCGCTGACCATTCCACTACTGTCCACGCTGGTGGTCACCTCGTTCATGGCCATGGCATCGGCGCCGGCCTCGGCAGCGCCCAGGATGAAGCTGGTCAGCAGGAACTGCTGGGCATTGGTCTTGCGATCCCCGGGAATGCAGGGCAGCCCGCGCGGATCGGAAAGCCAGCCGAGGATGGTGCGGTTCGAGCCGTCGCCCGAGTTGACGTCATCGGGAGCCGGCAGGGTGCGCACGGTGCCGTCCTCGAAGACGAAGGTCATCGAGTTGACCTGGCCACGCACGCAGGAGAGCGTCCAATCACCGGTGGCGGTGCCGCTGACGATGGCACTCTCCACCTCCGGCAGAGTGACACCGTTGGCGGTAAGGTTGTCGCGGCCGATCACCACCTTGAACGGGTAGGGGTCGTTGACCGTGCCATCGATCGGCACCCGGCCTAGCAGCGCCGTCATGGCCACCGAACCCATCAGGGTGGAGTTTTCCGGCAGGGTGTAGACGGGCTCCGCGGTGGATTCATCGGGGCGACCGGTCACCCGGCTCTCTACCGCACTTGAAGTGCTCCGAGCCGCCTCGCCCAGCTCATTCGCCGCCTCACCGAAGCGGGTCGGGAAGGTGGTCTCGCCGCGCCCACGCTCCTCCTCCTGGGCGTCCAGGGGCTCGACCCAAGTCAGCGCGTGCTCCGAGCCTGGCCCGGTGTAGGCGGTACCGGATGGCCCACCGCCCCCTTCCAGCCCCAGCCCGATAGGCAGATCCTGGTCTCCCTGGTCATCCACCTGCCGACGCAGCTGGTCCAGCTGACGCTGAAGCGTGTTCAACAGTGGATTGTTCTGCTGCGTGCGCTGCGCCTCCTGACGCAGCCGTTCACGCTCACGGTTCAATGCCTCGTCGATAGCGCCCTCCACATCCTGGTGGCGGCTCATCAGCTGCTCGTTCTGGTCACGCAGCGCCTGGGTTTCGGCCTGGGCCTGCTCCAGATCGCGACGCATGGCCTGGACGTGGCCCACCAGGGTGGCCACGGTGTCCCGCGGGGTATCCCCCTCGATGCCCAGCGCCTGCAGCTCGTCATCGGTCAGGCTTAGCGTCGGGTCAGTCTCGGCGTTTTCTGCCTCAGGGTCGGCTTCGCCCCCGCTCAGGCTGCGCACCAGGATCAGCAACACGATCACCAACAGCCCAGGCACCAGAATCTTCAGCAGGGTGTTGCTGTGCAGCGTCATGAAGCGCCCTCCTCGGCGTCATCCGCCTCTTCCAGGGGAATCAGCGCCCTTTCCAGACCGCCGCGGCGGGTAACCAGGAATACCGTGGTGGTGTCCTCCATGGAGCCCCGCGGCGCCAGGTAGGGATGCATGAAGGTGGCGGAGTAGAACTCCCCCTGCAGCCAGCGCGGATCCATCTCGAAGGCGCGCTGCCGGTCGTTGTTCTCCAGCTTCACCGCGGTGGCCGTCCAGCCCTCGAGCCGCCAGGCGCCCAGGGGCGTGGCGGTCACCGGCAGCGACGGCAGCAGGGTGCTCAGGGACTCCGGCAGTCGCATGGGAACGCGTGAGACGCCGCGCAGGGGCTCGATGGTCCGTTGCGGCGCGTAGAGCGACTGGGCCGCATGCCGGGTCAGCAGCACAGGCACTGGCGTGGAGGTCGGGTGCTGGGCCTCGTTGCCTGAAGCGTCCTTCGACGATGACGAGTCCTTCGTCACCTGCGCCCCGCTGCTGCCCGAGGAAGAGCTGGCCGGGGATGCCTCTCGACTGTCCACCACCAGGATCTCCTCGCTACTCGCTCCCTCCCCGGCCGACAGGTCCAGCAGCAGCACGTCCCCGGTCTCCACGTCCTGCACCCGCACCCGCTGGGTTTCGAAGGGATCGAAGGCCTTGAAATAGAGCACGCCTCCTGCGCTCTGGACGCGCAGCACCTCGGGGTTGGCCAACGCCTGAGGCAGCCCCACGCGCACGTTGCGGTCCAGGGTGACGATGCGCTCCTCATCCACAGGCAGCGGTATCTCCAGGGGGCGACGCTCCCAGTGCATGACCTCCACCGCCAGCGCCTCACCGGCGAACACGGCGGTGGCCAACCAGGCCAGCATCACACGCTTCATTAGGAGCCTCCTTGCTTCTCTGCGTCTGGTACAGATAGCCGCTGAGGAATGCCATCGAAGCAGTCCACCTGCAGGCCCCAGGGGTTGCGCTGGGGGTCGACGTCGGCACGCACCACCCGCAGCGGATAGCGAATGAACAGGTCGCGCACCGGCGTGCCGGCGTACTGCTCGTCGATGGCCATGTCCAGGGTCACTACCCAGGCGTCGCGACTGAGGATCTCCACGGCTTCGGGACGATAGCCTCGCCCGGGAATTTCGTAGATGCCGCGTACCCGGCCGGAAAGCTCCTGGCGACGATCGCGGTCCTCGTAGTCCTTGGCCAGGTAGCGCTGACAGGAGGGGGTGAGGAACGCTGAATAGGCCTGCAGGTTGCGCCGGTAGTCGGTCTGGCCATCGGCGGGCCAGCGGTTGATCTGCTGCCAGACGTAGAATCCGAAGGCGTAGACGCTCGACGGGTCGACCTCCCACCAGGCGCGGGTACTGCCGGAACGTAGGTCGGGCGGGTTGTGGATGGTCAGGTTCTCGGGGGCCGACTTCCAGCCCCACCACAGGCCGGCGCATAGCAAGCCCAGCACCACGATGACCATCCTCAGGGTGGTGATGTGGGCATCCCGGGCGCTGAGCGCGTGACGAAAGCGACTCATGGCCGTCCTCCCAGCTGGTAGCGCATCCGCCGCCGGGAGTAGGGGCCAGAGCGGGTGATCAGGGCGTCGGCTCCCCAAAGACGGATGCCCTGCCGAGCGAGACGAAACTGTAGGCTGCGGTAGAACCAGGAGGCGGGGCGGCCACGACGCATCCGCCGTATCACGGCACCACCGAAGTAGAGCGCCATGCCGGCACAGGCAAACGCCACGGTCGGCACCATGGCGATGGCTCCCAGCAGCCAGGCGCCGATCGCGCCCGGCAGCAGGCCCGCGGCCACTCCGCCCAGAGCCATCATCCCAACCTCGTGCCCGGTCATGCCTCGAAACACCACCGGTGCGGCATTCAGGCGGGTCGGCAGAAAGTCGAGGCGGTTCGCCATCAGAGGATCTCCGCGGCTTTGGTCGCCAGCCAGATGATGGCGATGATCAGCACCACCCCGACGACCACCACGACCCCGAACTTCGACCATTCACCGCGCACCCGGGCCTCGTTGAAGGTGGCAATGGCGGCAATCGCGACGATCAGGAACGCCACCGTGGCCAGGATCAGGCCGCCCAGGGCGCCAAAGTCATAGAGATAATTCTGGAGCGTGGTGAGAAGGCCATCGCCCTCCCCCCGTGACGGCGCCTCCATGGTGGGAAGCCCCTGCGCCATGGCCTGAGCCGGAACTAGCCCTGCCACGGCCATCGCGGCGAGACCTCGGGTACGGGAGAAGAACGAACGCACGGTAGTCATAACGAGCTCCTTGTTGAATGACGGAGAGTGCGAGGCCGGCGACCTCAGAGGAAAACCCAGAACATCACTACGACCAGGAAGACGGCTCGCAGGGCGGCAAAGCCGAAGTCGTCACCGCTGACGCGTCCCTTGGCGTAGCCCCGGTAGGAGGAGATGGCGCTCCAGCACGCCCATAGCAGCACCACGGTGCAGCCCACCCCGGCAATCAACGTGCCCAAGGGTGGCGCATCGAAGCCGGCACCGGCGGCGAAGGCCTCCATCAGCGCAGCTCCCGGAGGTAGTCCCCGGCAAGCGGCGCCGGCCGACGAGGGGGAAGACGCGGAGGTGACAGCACTTCATCGATGCCCTCGGCCACCGCCTCGATGTCGTGACGCAGGCGCGGCACGTCCAGAAAGACGCGGGAGGTGTGGGGGTCGAATTCACCGACGCGGTTCTCGAGCCGGTCCACGATGCGCTGGATCTGGGCCAGTTGGTCTTGGATCAGGGCCAGATCCTGGCGGGCGATTTCATCGCGCACGCCGTCGCGCTCGTCGGCATGCGCGGCACCGAACTGAGCGGTCAGCAGCATCAAAAGCAGGGGCGACAGGGCCCGTGGCAAGCGGCGAAGCGTCATGGCAAGACAGTCCATCCGTTGGCTGAGATTGCCGTCATCCTGTCGCTTGCCGGAGTGTGTCGCAGCAGGAAACCATAAGCGCCGCACACGACGTTTATCTGTGCCAGCTCGACTCGGTACTCATGGAAACGCCGAAGCTCACACAGGCTCCGGCCAATGGCTGCGTAGATGCGGGAAGGCCTCAGAGGTACTTCTTGAAGGAGCCCGTGGCGATGCTGATCAGCAGGCCAAACAGCGCCGCGCAGGGCAGCAGGAAGGCGTTGGGGTGGATGGCAAAGGGCACGCTGAGGTAGAGCAGCCAGCCGACCACGAAGATCGGCGTGATGGCCCGCTTGGCATGGTGGTAGATGAAGGCGGACTCGCGTCCCGCGCCGAATCGGCGCAAGTCGCGGCGCACCAGACCGTCGACGAAGCCGACCAGGGCCGCCAGGGCGAAGAGCGGCGAGGTGAGCAGCAGAATGACCACCCGGGTCAAGGTCATCAGCGTGACGTAGAGGGCCGCCTGCAGGTAGGTATGCAAGGTACCCAGCCATCCACCCTGAGTGGCGTTACTCTCCAGCCATCCCGAGATGCCGCTTCTGATGAACAGCCAATCGTAGGCGCCGGTAACGGCACCCGTGGCCAGTGCCACTGGGTCCGAAACCAGCAGCGAGCGTGTGAAGTGGGTATCCAGCCGGGCCACCTCCGCTTCCAGGGTCTCCAGGGCGTGCTGGGCCCCAGGCTGGCTCCACCACTGCCAGTAGATCCCCGCCCACTCGACCAGTACCGACATCAGCAGCGAGACCACCAGCACCGCCAGGATCTGAAATGGCAGGCCGAACAGCGTGGCCAGCCAGCCGCGCCTCGTCTCCTGGGCACGCTCTGCGGTGGCCATCTCAGTGCACCCTCACCGGTGTTAGCGAGCAGAGTAGCGACCAACGGCGGTCGTGATAGTGCAGAATCAGCCGCCCCTCATGGGGGTGCTCGCCCTGTTCCCACACCGGCGAGAGCCCCTTGCGATAGGCGCGCTGGGTCAGCTCGACGCGATCGATACCGATGACCACGTAATCGAGCAGCCCGAACAGAGCTTGAGGCAGCTCACTCAGGGAGCCGCTCTCCAGAGCGACGCTGGAGACGATGGCGGTTGCTGCAGCGTCAGCCCTCATGGGCACTGTCTCGATGTTCATTTCGGTTCTCCATTGCTTGAGACGTGGGTTGTTCGTTACCCACTACGGAGAGTTCTGTCCCCAGGTCACTCAGCTCCAGGTTCACCGGCGGTGGCATCACCGCGGTCCACCACTGCTCGCCGGTGGTGTAGTCGCGCTTCATGCGCTCGGCGAGTTCGGCGATGCTGCCGGGGATATCCTCGTGCTTGTCGGGTAGCGGTAACGGCATGCGCACCTTCCAGAGCTGGCCGCCCTCCAGCAGGGCGAAGGCCTGCCCCTTGGGCAGCGAGACCACGTCGGCTGGCTCGATGGTCGGCACCTGCACGGTGCTGATGCGGTCGCCGCCACTGCTGGTGAAGTCGATATCGTTGGCGATGTCGCTGGAGTCGGAGGCCATGCTGACCAGCATGCGGGTGGCCACATTGACCTGGCGCAGCTGCCGTGTCAGCAGCTCGGCGGTCTTCTCCTCCCGCACCCGCAGCATGACCAGATTGTTGAAGTTGCCGACCACCTGGCCGGCCTTGGCGGCATTGCCGATGCGCGCTTCGATGTCGGAGAGGGTCTGGGTGTAGGCGGTGACCTGGATGCCGGCCCCGCCGCCCTTGTTGATGAGCGGAATGAACTCGTCGCCCATCAGCTCGTTGAATTCGTCGCAGTGCAGGTTGATCGGCACCTTGCCCATGCGCTTGCCGTTCACTGCCGGCAGGCCGTCATCGATGCCGTGCTTGTAGATATGCCCCGCCACCGAGACCAGGTCGGCGAACATCGAGTTGCCCACCGCCTGGGCGACCTCGAAGTCGCTCATGGCGTCCAGGCCCACGTAGACGATGCCGCGCTTTCGGATGATCTGCTGCCAGTCGATGATCGGCCGGGGGTCTTCGATATCCTCGTAGTCGGGCGACAGCAGCTCGGCGATACGCCCAGTGGTCAGCTTCTCCAGCAGCGGCAGCAGGGAAGCCACGATCTTGTCGAAGTAGGTCTTGTCATAGCGCACTGCGCTGCGCAGCCCCTCGAGCACGGCGTCCACCACCTTGATCTGCTGCAGATACTGCTCGATGGCCACCACCCGCTTGTCGCGCCCCTGAAACTGGCGGGGGATGTTCTTGTCGTTGAGCTTGCCCTCGATGGAGGTGATCCGCTCCCAGGCGTGCTGGTCGTGGCGGGTCAGGGTCTGCTGGGCGTATTCGATCATCAGCCCGTCGATGTTCACCACGTCCGAGAGGATCTGCTCGTAGGTAGGACGCTGCCCCAGGGCGTGGCGGGCCCGGGCCACGATGTTGACGAAGCGCCAGGCGAACTCGCGGAAGGCGGCGCTGTTGCCCTCCCCGGAGAGCTGGCCGGCGAGCCGGGTCGCTACCTCGGAGATGCGCCCGAAGCGGCCCACGGCGTTGTAGCGAGCGGAGATATCCGGCCAGCCCAGATGGAAGACGTAGAACTCGTCGCCGCGGCCCGCCCGCTGCGCCTCGGCATACATGCGGATCATCAGGTCGGCGTCGCCCTTGGGGTCGAAGGCGATCACCACGTCACCGCGATGAATGTCCTGAGTGATCAGTATCTCGGCGAGCCGGGTCTTGCCGACCCGGGTGGTGCCCTCCACCAGGGTGTGGCCGACCCGCTCGCCTAGGGGCAGGTAGACATCGCGCTCCTTCCACTCCACGGCGTGCAGTGCCGCCATGCCACCTACTGGCGGCAGCGGGCGCACCGGGTTCCAGGACACATCCGCGGCGAGCAGCTTGACCAGCGGCCGGCCGGCAGCATAGCGCTCCAGCCGGTTCTCCAGCCCACGGGCCCAGCAGTAGGCCAGCCCCGGGCGCAGATAGCGCTGTACGTGGGGCTGCTGGCTCTCATGGAGCCGCTGGGTGTGGCGCGCCTCCCACTTGAAGCCCTTGCCCATCCACAGCAGCCGCTGGCTGACCGGAATCTGCCGGCTGCGCAGGGCGAAGCGCGGCAGGCGCTTCATATTACGACGGTAGCGCAGTACCACCCAGGCCTGCCGGGCACGCCACAGCCCGAAGGCAGAAAAGCCCGCCGCCATGCCGTAACCCACGGTCGGCGACAGGGCCAGCGACCAGGGCGCCATGATGCAGAGCACCGCACAGGCCAGGCAGACCAGGGCGGTGTTGAGCTCTACCGCCGGGCGCAGCAGCGCCTCCAGGGGGTGTGTCTGGTTCATCGCACGCTCCTATTGCTCCAGCCCTTGGGCGGTCACCAGCACCGGGTAGTGGGCAAGGCCCAGCCGACCGGCCAGGTCATCCCCCGGCGTCGGTCGTAGCTCGAGCCCCGGCGCCGCCTCACGCAGGCGCTGCAACCCATCGTCCGTTGCCACCTCGACGACCAGCCCCACGGCATTGAGCTCGCGCAAGATCGCCCCTCGGGTCTCCAACCAGCGCAGCGACAACGGGTCGTCACCGACCAGGAAGAAGGGCGTCATGCGGCTGGGCAGCTCGAGCGGGCGAAAGCGCACCTCGCCGGGCGACAGCCGCTCACTGGTCACGGGCAACATATCCGCCTCCCCGAATGGCATTGGCGCACGCGGGTCCGGCGCATAGCCCTCCTCCTCCGGTATGCCGGCCATGCCGATGGCGACGAAATAGGGGCGTGCCGGCTCCCCGCCGTGGTCGGCAAGTACCTCCAGGGAGGGCCGCTCGACCAGAGACATCCGGGGCATCGTTTCCGCCTGGGCGCCGGCTGCGGCGAGCCCGAGAATCAGTCCGAGCCCCGTCACGGCGTACAGTACTCGGCGATAGCATTCACGCTGCAGCATCAGTCGAATCTCCCTCAGTTGGCTGCCAGCTGCCGCTGGCGAGACGTTCTCAGCCGCTCGAGCTCAGCGGCGACGATGCGGCGATAGCGGGCCGCCGGCTCCCCGCCAGCGGGACGGTGATAGCGACCGGCCGCCTGTACCCAGTCCCCGGTGGCCTCATAGTGGCCGCGCAGCAGGCGCGCCGCCTCCTCCAGATTGGCGTAGGGGTTCAGGGCATCGCAGGGTTGAGTAAAGCGCTTGCCGGCACCAAACAGCTGAGGCTGCCAGCGCACGTTGAGCTGGGTGATTCCCACGTCCACGACGCGGGTCTCCTGCAGGGCCAACGTCAGTGCCTCGCAGGCCGCCTGGCGGGTCGCGAAATGAGAGCCCTCCCCCGCCACGTTCAGGGTCCATGGCCAGGGCCGGCGCCCCGCCTTCAAGCTGACCACCGATTCCGCGGTGGCCACCGCGTAGAGCACTTCGGGCGGGACCTGATGTAGGCTGGCGGCATCGAAGTAGGCCGGCGGCACCGGTGACGCCGTAGCCGGCGATGACAGCACTGCCAGGCCAAGCGCCATACTCCCCATCCAATGCTTCAGCCTCATGCCTACCCCCTCCCTCACCTGGGATAGACCTGGGGCAGTGACCTCGCGGCAATGCCGCGCTCGGGGTCCGGCTGGCCGTGGTTGAGGGTGATGTCTCTTGCCCGCACGCGGTCGGCCGGCACGCCCACTCGACGCGCCCAGTCGCGTATCACCGCGTCGTCGCCGTCACTGTCGAGCACGAAGATGTCCATCTGGGCGCCCTGGGCCATCAGCTCGCTGACGGTGCTGTCACAACGCTCGCACTCCTCGGCCGCCACGTACACCGTCAGGCGGGCCTGTAGTGCACCCTCATCGGTAAAGTGAAATGCCGAGCGCGGGCGCAGGGTGAACTCATCCACGGGCATTTCATCGGGGTAGAGGCGCTGCCAGGCCTCGTCGTAGGCGCGCTGGAAGGCCAGCTCACGCTCGGTGCGAGCGCGCTCCACCTCCACCAGCAGCTCTGCATAGCGGCGGCGCTCCTCGGCGCTGTGTGCCTCGACGCCGAGTGCGGTGATGGGATCCAAGTTGGGCGACCAGATCCCCCGAGGCCCCTCCATCAGCGACTCATAACGCTCCCAATCACGCTCGGTCAGCCTCCAGGCCTCGGCCTGCTCCGTGCGCGTGCGAATGCGCTCACTCTCGAGCATCCGCTGCGCCTCCTGAATCACGCCGTAGGCATCGGGGCGGCTCTCCGGGATGGACTGGGCATAGGCCTGGCTCCCCAGCAGCGTCATAGCCACGGTCGCCAAAGGCAGGGCAGCGCGTTGCATGAATGTCATCGCAGGATCTCCGGTGGCATCAGGGAATCTGTACGTCGACCGAGTGGCCGTTGTGGCGGAAGACCGCGTGGGAGCCGCGAATCGCCGACAGCTCCCAGCCATCCTGGCGATCGCCCACGCCCAGCAGCCGAATGTCGCGCAGGCTCGACAGGCCGTTGGGTGACACGCCCACATAGGGGTGGCCACCGCGGGACTCGACGCCGGTGACCTGGAACGGAGGAGACGGCGGGGCCGCTGACCGCGACGCCTGGCTTGCAGGTGCAGGGCGTGGCGCGGCCTGCTGACGCTGGCCCTGCTCGAGGCGCTCACTCAGCGTCTGGATCTGCTCGTTCTGGGCGGTGATGCGTAGGTTGAGCTCGCTATCCAGGCGGCTCAGCTCCTCGGCCAGGCTAGCGAGGCGGGGCTCAAGCTGCTCCAGCTGAGCTTGATTAGCAGAGATGCCATCAGTACTTTCCTGAACACGCTGCTCGGCCCGCTCGAGACGCTGGTCCAGCTCCACCAGGCGCTGCTCCAACGCCCCCTGCTGTGATTCCACTCGTGCCAGGCTCTCATCCAGGGGCAGCAACGCCTGCTGCATCTGGGACTGCACTAAGGATTCCACTGGAACCTCGTCGGGAGCCGGTCTCACCAGCAGGGCCCCTGACACCACAGCGCCGACCAGGCTGACCGCCAGCAGGCCATAGAGGGCCTTCCTGCTGCCCTTCCCTGCTCCTCGCTTACCGCGGTGCTTCGCAGAGGAGGCAGGACCAATCGGCTTGTGGTCGGGCGACAGCTCTGTGGGCTCACTCATCGCTCACCTCCGCCACCGTCACGCTGCTCTCGTCATGGCCAGGCACGTAGCGGATATCCCGCACCTGATAGCAGACCTCTCTTGCCACCGGGTCGACCTCCAGCTCCCAGGCATCGCCGCCCAGCACCTGCAGGGCCTCGCGCAGCGGCATGGGGCCCAGCCGGTAGTGGGCCGCCGGCAGTGGCTTGCGATAGAGGGTGCGCTGAGCGGGACCGGGGGCGGGGCAGAGCGAGTAGCCGGTATGGCGCAGGGTGTGACGTAGCGCATCTTCGACGGTGGTGGTCATGGACGCCGGAATGCGCACGTCGATGGTCTGCTCCAGGAGGTGTCGCTGGCCCAGCGAGGCCTGGGTCGCCACCAGCTGGTAACGACCGGTGCGAATCACCTCGACGGAAGGCAACTCGTCACTGTAGATGTCCGGCGTCACGGCCTCGGTCGTCGGCGGGTTGGGGCCGGTGACCACGGCTCGATGCCGCTCGCCATCCACTTCGAAGTACGGGAGCGAGAGCACCAGCGGGTCGACGTTCGATGGCTCAGGGAGCTGTGGCGGCCGATGGGCACAGCCCGCCAGCAGCGTGGTGGCGATCAGCGCAGCGGTAGGGAGAGGGGGAAGTTTGAGCATGCGTTGCCTCAAGAGAGTCCATTCAATGGCGTTGAGGCAGGAGGTTCTCGGGTTTGCGGAGGTGGGTCGATTGAAAAGCATAATCAGGCGGAGAATGAAAAACGCCCCAGAGAGGGGCGTTCTGTGGAGAAAGATCCGATTCTGGCGGTAATGGGGAGTGAGTGGGATCAGTGCATGGCCGGCGAATCGAACGAACCGGCCGCTTCTCCCGAGTGGGCAGCAGAATAGCCGTTGCCTGCTTCAGGCTGCTCCGCTGAGCCAGCGGGGCTGTCGTTACCGGCACCTTGCTCATCGCGCCGGGGCGCCTGGTAAACCATCTCGCCATTCACCTTGATCCAGCTGATGAACAGCAGCCGAGCCTTGAGACTGACGCCGGTCTGGCCGGCCTTGTCGCCCTTCGCGTAGACGAAGGTGTCCGTCCAGAGATCGCCCAGCTTGAAGCCGACCAGCACCTTGCGGCCCTGGTACACCGCCTGACGGCAGCGTTTGACGAGCACTTCGGCATCGCGGCCGCTGACCCGGCAGTCGAAGCGGGTGTAGCCCACATCGTCTGCGGGGCCATTCAGGGCCGCGATATCGCATGCCCAGAACGCTTCCCCGCGCTTCGGCTTTACCTCCCGGATTCGGTTGAGGTAGCCAAGGCCGGTGATATGCAGATCGAAGAAGCCAGTGGTGGCACTCTGGTGAGTAGTGGTCTTCATGGTGTGTCTCCTCGGTGAGTTCAGAGAGAGATCCCAGGTGAGACACTCGCCCCCTCAGGGAAGTCGAGTGGCTTCCCGGGTGGGCAGTGGATTCAGGCGTTGGCTCAGGTCATCAGCACGCAGTGGTGCCGGGAGCCGGCCAGGGTAGTGTTGCAGCAGTCGCAGGACGCCGTTGAGAGATCTTCGTCTTGCTCGTTATCGCCGACGACGAGGGTGTTACCGTCGCGCTGCGCTGCGGCGATCGAGTGACGCACCTCCCGCTCGCGGGCGGCTGCGCTCTCTTCATCCAGGAAGTGATCCAGCCCGGTGGCATCATCGTTGGCGATGATCATCAGGCAGTCGGGGCAGACCATGAAGTGGTCGTCAACAATCGTGGCCATGGGGCATTCCTCCAGATTCCAGGGGGTCCGCCCCCTGGGGAGGCATCTCCCCGAATGGGTGGTAGCAGTGGCATCCAGCCCTGGCGGGCGGCCTCGTCTCGGGATGCGCGAGGCCTTGGGAAATGGCGTGCCGCCAGGCGGCGCACCCTTGAAACGCCTGGGTGCCTGGGTGTCTCGGTTGGAGCCGGTCGAGACCACCGGGCTGCCAGCGGCAGCACTTGCACACTGGGAGGCTGCCCGCCAGCTCGGCAGCGTCTCCTCGAAATCCTCACTCGCAAGACGCGGCACGCCACGTCTTGGGATTGAAGACCATAGAGGGCATCAACAGGGTCGTTGCCGTACCGACAAGCACCAGGATGTCCGCCATGCGACTGGAGCCAAGGCATGTCCCTCGTTGCCATGCTTTGCTCACGGAGGCACCCGAATCTCTTCGCGGACGCATTCGGTCGATCAAGCACAGATCCCTGTACAAAGGGCTCCCGTTGGTGATGCGGCGGGCTCCGCAGAAGGGCAGGCGTTTCCAGCGTGGAAACGTCAACCGGCCTGCCGGCTACCCTGGATCAAGGTAGCCGGCAGGCCGGTCGTCGTATGAGACGGGTGGCCAACCAACCAAGCTGGCCTAGGACTAAGGAACCTCGAACCCCGACTGTTGATGATGCAGTGTGAGCCGTAAAGGCGGGATGGGGCGTATTCGTCGCGCGAGGTGCGAATACTTCGGGGGAATGAGCGTTGGCGCTCAAAGGGCGTTGCGTGATGACCGTCAGCAACCAACGGGGTGTATTCATATTATTGAGGCTGCCCTCTCCACGGTCAAGGCGATACCGCTTTACGCCGGCTATCGGAGCCCTTCCTGGGCGCCTTGTCGCGCAACATGCCCTTGCACTCCGGGTAGCGCGTGCAGCCCCAGAAGGCACCGTATTTGCCTTGGCGCTTGCGCATGGGCGCCTGACACTCCGGGCACCTCTTGAGGTCTTGCTGAGGCATCGTCACCGTAGCTTCCCGCGCATGCTGGACCAGCTTCTCCACCATGCCGACTTGTCGCGCCATGAAGTCCTGCAGCACCAGGCGCCCTGCCGCGACCTCATCCAGCGCCTGCTCCCAGAGCGCCGTCATCCCGGGGTTGGTGATGGCAGAGGGCAGTGCATCAATGAGCTGCTGACCGGTCGGTGTGGAGACCAGTGCGCGCTTCTGCCGCTTGATGAAGCCCCGCTTCAGCAACGTCTCGATGATGCCGGCCCGCGTTGCCTCGGTGCCGATCCCGGCGGTCTCCTTGAGGCGGGCCTTCAGGCGCTCGTCTGTCACGAACCGGGCGGCATGCTTCATGGCGGCGATCAGGGTGCCCTCGGTAAACGGCTTGGGCGGCGTCGTCTGCTTGGCCAACATCTCGAGGTGCTGCGCCTTGCAGGACTCTCCCTCGCTCAGGGCCGGCAGTGGGGGCGTCTCCCGGTCTTCCCCGCTGCCCTCGTCCGACGCCGCTCGAGGGAAGAGCAGGCGCCATCCCTCCACCTTCACCTGCCGTCCCGAGGCCAGGAATGCCTCACCCTCCAGGTCCACCCGCACCTCGGTCTGATCGTACTCGTGAGCCGGCAGGAACTGAGCCAGGTAGTGGCGACGAATCAGGTCATAGACGTTGCGCTCGGCGTCACTCAGCTTGGCCAGGTCACACGGCACCGCCGTTGGGATGATGCCGTGGTGCGCGGTGATCTTGCTGTCGTTCCAGACACGGCTCGTGCGGCTCGTGTCCAGGAGCTGGCGAAGCTGCGACAGCGTCTCATCCGAGTGCAGCAGCATCGTCACGATGCGCTCGGCATCCCCGAGCTGCGACTCCGGCAGATACCGGCAGTCGGTCCGGGGGTAGGTCGTGGCCTTGTGGGTTTCGTAGAGTGCCTGGGCGGTGTCCAGCACCTGCTGGGCACCGTAACCAAAGCGGCGAGAGGCCTCCTGCTGAAGCGATGACAGGTCCATCAGCAGCGGGGGCGACTCTTTCTTGTGGGTCGTCTCGAGGTGGCTGATGTGTCCCTGCTGCCCGGCGACTCTCTGGACCAGTGACTGGGCCGCAACCTCGCTGACGCAGCGCCCGGCGGCATCCAGGATCGAGGCGTCGCGTGGCTGCCACTTCGCCTGGAAGGTACCGCCCGCCGTCTGGAACTGAGCCACGACTTCCCAGAAGGGTTGGGGCACGAAGTTCGTAATCTCCCGGTCGCGATCCACCACCAGCCGCAGCGCGGGCGTCTGCACGCGCCCCACCGAAAGCACGCTCTGGTGCCCCTGCCGCTGGGCCAGCACCGTATAGGCCCGGGTCAGGTTCATCCCGACCAGCCAGTCGGCCCGACTACGCCCCAGCCCGGCCAGATAGAGCGGATAGGTCGCCTCCCCAGACCTGATGCTGGCCAACGCCTTCCGGATCGAGGCATCGTCCAGGGCCGAAAGCCACAGGCGGGTCACCCTTCCCCGGTAGCCACAGTAATCCAGTAGCTCGCGGGCGATGGTCTCCCCTTCCCGGTCGGCGTCGGTGGCCACTACCACTTCGGTCGCCTGGCCCAGCAGCTTCTTCACGACACCGAACTGCTTGCGGCCACTCTTCTTGACCTCCATCTTCCAGGTCGAGGGGAGAATCGGCAGCGCCTCCAGGGACCAGCGCTTGAGCGCCGGATCGTACTCCTCTGGCGGCGCCTGCTCGAGTAGGTGACCGAACCCCCACGTCACCACGTTCCCGCCGCCGTGCAGGTAGCCCTCGCTACGCTGGCCAGCACCTATCACACGGGCAATATCACGGGCCTGCGAGGGCTTCTCGCACAGGAATACACGCATTGGCTCATCTCCCTCATGAACGTCGAGGGCAGCATGGCAAGTCCATAGAGGCGAGCGAAGCAAGAAAGGAAACGTCAGCGACGCGGCTTTGTACCACCAGGCATCAGGCTTTCGCCATCAGCTCAGCAGCGTCCATGACGTCACCCAGGAGAAACAGCATCTGGGTGCCAGACGAGCCGGCGCCCCTAACGATAGGCCGGGGTGGCGCTTGGCCGCGAAGGTCGCGGCCATGCCGAAGGGCATGCTTGAGCTCGGTGACACGGACGCCGAGCAGCTGAGCCGCATGGCCAATGCCGATCCGCTCGTTTCTCAGCTCCCGTGATGTCACCAAGTGCCCTCCTCCCTGCGTTAACGAAGCGCCGTGCGGAAGCGCTGCTCGAGCGCCTCGCCCATGGCATCTCCATCGTACCTGGCATTGGCAGTCGGCAGGTACTCCACGTTGATGCGAGAGCTGCTACCGTCGCGCTGAATCTGAGCCTTCAGCACGAGAGAGTGCTCGGTGCCGTTGACGGTCTGTCTGGCGTAGTCGCTCATCTGATAAAAGGCGCCGGGCGTGGCATCAAAGTGCCATGCATTATCCATCATCGCCCACTGGTCAGAGTTACTGTTCGGGTTGAAGTCCGCCTCCGAGCGGAATCCGAACTCGGAGCGCACCCTCGCATAGGCCGTATCCACGTCCAGCGGCGACGCCATGCTGAACCGCCCATGCCGATTGCCTGCAGCTGTTCCCTGGTCCCGGCCAGCTGCCACAGCGTCTTCTTCGATAGCAGGCTGCTGCTCGGGATCGTAATTGATAGGCTGCCCCGTCACCGGGTTATTGATGCAGGTCAGGCAGCGCCCTTGAGAGTAGAGGTGGTCCTGAGTGGTACAGCCCGCTGCCACAGTCACAATAGCGCCAAGCCCAACCCAACACAGGACTCTCTTCGCCCCCTTCATCGCTCTCCTCCTTGATTCATCCATGATCACGCAGCGGTTATTCCCCGTAGCCTTCCTGGCTCGCTCCCGGGCCGCTGGCATATTACTCCGCCGGCTGCTGGTGGCTATGGGGGGTATCCATGATTACCTGAGCCACCCGATGAGGCAAGATGGCCACCCGCTCAGCCTGCACCTTGAAGGCCGTGCGCGTCTCGCCGTTCTGCTCCCAGCTGTCCTGAACCATCTTGCCCACCACCACGACCCGCATCCCTCGCTGATACAACCGCGACCACCGCTCTGCTTCCCGGTGCCACCACTCTACGTCTGCCCAGAAACCACCGCGATCCACCACTTCCCCATCCTTGGGGACCAGGTTATCGAACCGCACGTTGAGCCTGAGCAGCGTGCGGGGCGGCTGATTGTCACGCACGGGAAAGGTCCTAACCTCGGGGTCACTGCCGATATTTCCCTCACCGTAGAAGCGTGTGCCCATGGGAATCCTCCTTGGTCGTTATCGCTGAAAAGAGACCGCATGTTCGATATCCGCTAGCGCCTTACCGATTCGCTTGATCGACCAGTTGATCGTGGCCGCCTTGGCATTGAACACGCAGCGCTGGGCTTCCAGGTCGATGACGGATTGCCGCATCGCCTCGGATATATCATCACGCGACAAGAACGTCTCAAGCAGCCAAAGTCCCATGCTTCGCTGCTTGTTATCGCGCCACTGCAGGGTTCTGGCAGGGATGCCCGACTTCCCCCATGGGGTCAGCCAAAGATCGGTCGATTTCAGCAGGCCGCCATTCGCCTTAGACGCCATATCGATCGCCTCCTGCCGAGCCGCCCTTGCCGAGCCTTCAAGCTCATCACGTAGACGAATCAGCTCCCCCTTACCCTTAAAGGGTTTTAAAAAACCCTTTGCGTAGCTGTTGAATGCGTCATTGCCATAGCTGTTCGATGCGGTATTCAAACTGCCCTCTCCTGCTCTTGCCGTGATGCCACTGGCATCACGTCAGAGACCTCCTCCGGCTCCGCCGCCAAAGTGATTCCACTGGAATTACCCCAGAGACCTCCTCCGGCTCCGCCGCCAAAGTGATTCCACTGGAATTACCCCAGAGACCTCCTCCGGCTCCGCCGCCAAAGTGATTCCACTGGAATCACCCCAGAGACCTCCTCCGGCTCCACCGCCGAAGTGATTCCACTGGAATCACCCCAGGACCGCCCTCCGGCTCCACCGCCGAAGTGATTCCACTGGAATCACCCCAGGACCGCCCTCCGGCACCACCGCCGAAGTGATTCCACTGGAATCACCCCAGAGACCTCCTCCGGCTCAGCCGCCTAGGTGATTCCAGTGGAATCACCCCGGGGCCCCATTCGCGACGCCTCAGCGGAGGGGGCCTGGTCACTCTCTGACTCGCTCCCACCACTGGCTGCCTTGGCCTCCGCCGGCTTGGTTATCGGTGGCGCAAACTCGCTGCGGTGCTTCCCGGAGAGCACATCGTCGGGCAGCTCACCGAACTTCTCGATGGCATTTCGGGCCTTGGCGTTGTTGGCAGCGAAGTCGTCGCGGGTGGCACCGCTGAAGCCCGGGTACTTCTGGGTACTCGCACACAGGCTGCGAAGGAGGTGTCCGCCAACCCGGACGTACTCCTCCATCTGGCGCCGACCGATCAGGGCAATGTGGTGGGCAAGCATGACGCGCCTGACGAAGCGGTCGAAGTCGATCAGCAGGCGCAGGGCGAGCCATCCATGCTGGCCGCCGGTATAGACGGGGATCTTGAGCGGTTGCTGGTTGAGGTTCTCCTCGACATCCAGCTCTGGCGGCAGCTGTGCCATCAGGCTATCCAGCTCCTGGAGGCGCTGGTCCAGCTGAGCGCGAGTCTCGGCAAGCTTGGCATCCAGCTGCAGGAGCCAGTAGTCCGCATAGGGGTCATCCTTGGCTGCGTTCTGCTTGATCGCACCGCAGATCAGCAGGAACTGCCGCATGCCGATTATCTGTGGGCGCCCCGTCTCGACCCCACGGCCCTTCCAGATCCGTGCGGCGTGGTGGGTATGAAGCGTCAGCTCGATCTTGCTGCGCAGTGCTCCCAGTCGATCAACGGCCATGTGGCGTCGTCCTCATGTTGATGTGTGTCCGCGGTATGGCAGGCACTGTCAATCAGTTGGTAAGTGGGAGACAGCGGAATCGTTAATGGCTGTTGAGTGAGTTTTTCCCGCCAGCCGGCCATAGCCCCAGCTTGCGCAGGCACTGCTCTCGGGCCGCCTGGGCCTCCTCGGGCGACGTGGTGCTGGACGGAGTGCTCGATGCCGTGGGTCCTGAGGTCTGCGTAGGTGACTGAGTCGCAGCACGTGGTGCAGGCCGCTGCTTAGCGGGTGGAGCGCTCTGGCTCACACTGCCCGCCCGGCGTTCGGCCTGGGTCTGGGCGTAGCCGGTCGCCACGAACTCGCCGCCGATAGCGCGCTTGATCAGCCCCCGCAGGAAGCCCTTGGGGTTTCTCACCGAACCGCTGCTCACGCGGCCCGCCGCCTCATCGAGAATGGCTTGCTGGGTGTCGCCTGATAGACCCGACATCAGCAGCTGAGTCGCCTGACGCTCGCTATCATCCAGCGAGAGACACGCCGGCCAGTGCAGGTTCACGGCTGACGTACCTGTAGGTTTTACACAGTGTGAAGTACGTACTGTACGTGGAGAACTGCCCGAGTTTTCATGGAGAACGGCATCAATGGCCTCATAAGCTCTTGATTCCAGACTTGGTTCTCGCTGAAAACCGGGGGAGTTCTTGTGGCTCACCCTCCCGGGTTCTCGCTGAGAACTCGGTGCTTCCCCCTGGTTCTGTTCCTGGGTACCGGCAGAGAACTGGGCAGCCCCACACATGGCCGGCGACTGGTGCTGAGTCTTCCTGGAGCGAGACGCCAGAGTATCGAGACGCGTTGGTAGCTCATGGAGTGCCCCGGCCTCCTGGAGCTCCTCGAAGACGAAGGCGGCCACCGCCTTGACCACCTTGTTCTGGTGATCCAGACAGCGGCACACATACTCGACGTAATCGGCATCCAGCACCGAGGCCTCGGCGGGAGAGAGCGGCTCATCGTGCAGGATGTAGACGTTGCCGATGATGCGGCCATTCTGCGCGTTACGCGCCCTATGTCCGAGGCTTACCCAGCGGGTCAGCCGGAGAGCGGCGATGACGCGGGCGACCGTGGCCCGCGAGGCCTTCTGCCCCGGAGCCCCCCGCAGCAAGGGCTGCAGCTCGTCGTAGGTCGGCACCGCGGTGGTTCGGTCCGGATTCACCAACATCCGCATCATCTGCCAGCCAAGCTTGTCGACGTGCCCCAGGCGAGTATCGAGCAGCAGCGCCCGCGGCACGGTCTCATGGGGATTCCCGAAGAACAGCAGCCCATCAAGGCCTGACGAAGCCTCCCCTGGCCGGCCCGTCTCGTTATCCGCAACGGTAGACGCCGGGGGCTCTCCCCGGCGCTGGGTCATCTCGGAAGCCGCTTGGCCGATCAGGCGATCCAGCCCTTGTCGAGTGGCATCGTGCAGCTGCACCATCACCGCTCTCCTTCAGGTGCCATCCACTCTTCGGTTGGAGGTGCCGTGCGCGGCTGGCCGGGATCACCCCACTGCTTGATGAGGTGCCACACCACCGCCAGCGGAATGTCGGTCTCATCGGCGAGGGTGACCATGCCCTGTAGGTCATCGGTCGATTTGGGGTCCAGCGCAATATGCTGCCAGCGCTCCCAAGCATCGTGCTCGGCCTGCTCCGATGGCATCGCCAAACGCCCCTGCCGCGGCGCAATACCCAGCAGCTGACGCCGCGTCGAGCAGTCGTTACCGGTCAGGCCGAAGAAGGCCCCCATCATGCTGACGCTGGCCCCCAGTCTCAGGCAGCGGTCGATCAGGGTTTCACGATCCTGGTCGCGATCGATGCGCGCCAGAACCCCACGTAGCGCGGCATGATCCACTGAAAAGCGCGCCACCACAGGTCCCGCGCAGGCCAGCGAGTCGATGTCACTCGCTCTCAGGCGGCGAAGGGTGCGCAGCTCCTCCTCGCTGAAGCCGAGGGCCAGCGCTCGGCGCATGTTGCCCTCCCGAAGAAATCCCATGACCTGGCTGAGCAGCGCCTGATTCAGGTTGGCGGATGAAGAGCTCATGACTGGGCCTCCTGTTGTCCCTGCAGGTGTTCACGAAGGCGGCGGATCAGCCGCACCAGACGGAAGAAGCGAAGCAGCACCGCATCGTCCCAGGCGCTCTCTTTCCCCTCTTCATAGTGAGTGCCGAACAGTGCTCCCCACAGGGTGGCGTCAGAGGGGTACTCGGGATTGAGCTCGCCGCGCAGGCTGGCCAGCGCTTGCCAGGCGAAAAGCGCTCGGCGGTCGGCGGAGTCCGGCAGCGGGTTGAGGTCGAAGCCGATGCCGTCGTCATCGGCGATGACCACATCGCTGCCGCCGAAGCCGCCCCAGCGGGCAATGACCTGGACCAGCTCACGTATGCGGATGCGCAGCGAGCGGGGCTCATCCTCTAACCCTTCGATGAACCAGACGTCGGCAATGGGCGGGGTGATCTCGCCGGAGAGCACCGGTGCCGCCAGTGGAGCCAGCTGCTCGAAGTCGAAGCTGGGCACGCCGAGCTCACTGGCCAGGTGGTGGCGATAGCCGCGCTTTCCCGGGCTCTCTTCCCAGCTTGACTGGGTCAGCCCTTCGAGGCGGGCGGCCTGTTCGGCCTCCGTCCGAGCGGCGCCCTCGGGCCAGTCGATTTCCTCCTCAGAGAGCGCGGCCATGGGCGCAGGGCCAGGTACCGACGCCGGCTCTCCGAGCCCAGACACCACGGGAGACTGCGACTCGCTCAGCTGCTCCTTTTCACGCTCCAGTGCGGCGACCTGCTGGCGGAGCCGGAGCAGCTCAGCGCTCTCCACTCTCCCTTCGTCGGGGTTCACGTTTCTTCCGCTAAGGGTGCGCGGCGATGGCAGCTGCTCGGTTTGCGGTTCAGCGTCAGGCGTGGGCGCCTTTGCCTTCGGCGCACTGCCCGCTGCCGGCTCGGCAGAGGTATCGGGCAGCGGTGGATAGAGCGAGGGCGGCTGCGCATCGGGATCGCGCATCTGCTGCAGCTCAACGTCCAGGGCCTCGAAGGCCTGGTGCTCTTCCAGGTCCCAGCGCCGCTTGCGATAGGTGACGATATTGTCGAGGGTCAGCTCGCAGACGTTGAAGTGCACGCCCGTGTGGTCGGCCAGCATGCCGCAAAGCCGATCCACCACGATGCCCCAATTCATCTCGGTCTGGCCCTCGTCATCGAACCAGGCCATGGTCTGGTGCCAGGTATCGGCAAAGCCCTGGGGCTCGACCTCCTGGGTGCAGCGCTCCCAGATCAGCCGGCAGGCTTCCCGGTAGCTGATCAGCTTCTCGACCTGCGGCCGTCCCAGGCCGCTGTAGAGGGTATTGGGCAGCGTGGGCAGCAGATGCTCGACGGTATAGAGCATCTTGCTGATATGGCTCTGGGCCACCTGGTAGCCGTCCTCCGACAGGCGCTTGACCAACTCGCGCTGCGATAGCGATTCACCGCTCTCCTCCTCGTACATCGCCTTGGCATCCATCACCCCCTTGGCTCGCTCGATCCAAAGCAGCTGGCCACGGTTGTCGTTCTCGCAGAGGTGACCCGTCAGCATCTTCACTTCCGACTGCCAGGGTCGGTATAGGGCATAGAAGGCATGGAAACGCGACTCACCGGTCTCCTCAAAGAGCTCGCGTAGGATCTGCAGGCGGGTATTGCCGCCGTCGCAGATGGTGTAGTGCTTCTCGCCCGGCCGCTGGGTCACCGGGGGCTTGTGCTTGAGACCCGCGGCACGGATCGAGGCCTTTATATCCTCATACTTGGGGTTCTGTACCTGCCGGGGGTTGTGCTCATAGGGCTTGAGCATGTCCAGGGTCACCCAGACCGCCATCTCCTGGTCGGGTGGCGTGACGGCGTCGACCGGCTGCCCCTGGCGCCTGGGTCCCGGCTGCGTCAGTCGGTCCCGCAGCTGTTGATCGGTAGGACGCTTCATAGGAGGGCTCCCTCTACGATAGACACGACGGAGGTGATGACAGTGGAATCACTCTTCATGGCGGTACCGCCTCTCCCACTCCGCACGGCGCAACTGGGAGCGCGCATTGAGCTCGGCGCGGCGGTCCTTGGTGGTGAAGGAGGTGAAGACCGGCGCACAGCCTGGCTTGCTGAATCGCAGGTGACCACCGCTGGTACGCTGCACTTCCCAGCCCTGGGTCGCGGCATAGCGAATCAGGCGCTGCATCCCCTTGCACCCCCGCGCTACGGAAAGCGACTTACTCATCTGCGGCCTCCTCGATCTCCCAGAAGCGTTTCAGCAAGGTGTCACCGCCTTCGATGAAGGTGTGGATCTCATGACCGCTATAGGTGGCCATCTGGATCACCGCGAGAGCATCCGCTTGCAGCGACGCGTCGAGCCCTCGCAGCCGCTGCATCTCGAAAGGCCAGCGGTAGCCGTTGTAGAGCCCGAGCAGGAGGCGACGAAGATGGTGGGACTGACCGCTATGCCCCTGGGCCACACGGACCAGGTGCTCCAGAGCGGCAAGGCCCTGCTGTTCAGCCTCGAGCTGCCGCTGGCGAGTCTCGTGCATCACCTCGGCCAGGGCTTGGGAGAGCCGGGAACGGGGCTCCGGTGTGCGTACGCGGTGCTGGCTCATGGGGTCACCTCCTGGCGCTGCCACGCCAACGGCTTGAAGCGCGCCGACTCCCCCTGGAACGCCAGGTGCACGGTGCCGGTGGGCCCGTTGCGCTGCTTGCCGAGGATCAGCTCAGCCAGGCCGTGGCTGTCTTCGTTGTCGGGGTGGTAAACCTCATCGCGGTAGATGAAGGCGATCACGTCGGCGTCCTGCTCCAGGGCACCGCTGTCACGCAGATCGGCCATGCAGGGTCGCTTGTTGGGGCGGGTCTCCAGGGAGCGATTGAGCTGCGACAGGGCAATGACCGGGGCACGCAGCTCCTTGGCGGTCTCCTTGAGAATCCGGCTGACCTTGCCCACCTCGAGGGTGCGGTTCTCGCTGCCCGGCTCCTGAAGCAGCTGCAGGTAGTCCACCAGGATCATGGAGGGGCGACCGAAGCGGCGCGTCATGCGGCGTGCGCGTGCCTTCAGGCTGGAGGCGGTGATGCCGGAGACATCATCGATCAGCAGCTTCCCTTCCAGCTGGGTGAGCCGATTGACCGCGGCGGTCACCTTCGGCCAATCCTCGTCTTCCATCTTCCCGGTGCGCAGCTTCTGCAGGGAGACATTGCCCAGGCTGGCGATCAGCCGGAGCATCAGCTGCGCTTCCGGCATCTCCAGGGAGAAAATGAAGACCGGGCCGGCAACGTCCTCTGCCGTCAGGGCATGCTCCGCGAAACCGAGCCCCATGGCGGTCTTGCCCATG
>Ga0114983_1000154_pt1 | contig 27781 bp, 27 predicted proteins | sample Shrwel_input2_RT_FD_87182 | JGI IMG/M metagenome (GOLD analysis project Ga0114983, IMG submission 87182) | Subsurface microbial communities from deep shales in Ohio, USA - Utica-3 well 1 S input2 RT | ecosystem: Environmental > Aquatic > Deep subsurface > Shale gas/oil reservoir > Produced... | reverse complement strand
TCGCCCATACGCAGGGCGCTTAAAGCCTCGGCCATCGCCTCCTGAATAAGGGCAAACGCTTGCTTCGAGTCACGTTCAAGAGAGGCCTGGGTGACAGATCCAGGTAGACTGAATGACACCAGCCTGTTGTGCGGAGAGGTTTGTCTCTCGATGGTAAGAACTTGGCCTGGGAAGTAGCCGGAGGAGATGATGACCGTCGAGTCATCCACCCAATCGTACGGAACCTCCACCCCGTCAACCTTGACGACTACGTAGGATTTATCTTCGTATGCAAAGGGGACAGGGAATTGCCAAGTCGAACCATCCAGTACGATTACTGAAGGTTGATATTGGGCCATGTGTTTCTTCCTGAAACGTGGGGACCATTGCGGTCCCCTTAGTCTTCATCCGCTGAGATAGCTGCAGCCCGCTCGATCACGTCGAGGAACGGCTTGTAGACCATGAGGCGTTGCACGTCGCTCCAGCTTGGTGACTCCTCCGGGTCAACGATGGTCAACCCCATGCTCCCCAGATCAGTGATCGCGGAGAACGACGGGCCAAACATCTGGTTACCGAAGGTGTTGGAGTAGTACCGACTGGGAGTCGTACCGCCCAACGCTTGGCTTGCCAGAGCGACATACGGGGAGTACATCGCCAGGAAACCTGAACGGTCCATGACGTCGTGAATCCACTGCTGAGCTGTGCGCTCCGTTGGGTCTTCACCTCGCTGCAGGTCTTTGATGGTCACAACGGCAGACGCCATCATGGCCAAATGAGCCATCGAGAAGATGGTCTGCATGTCCTGCTGGTCCAGCATCCGACGCATGGCCGGATTCATGAACCGGTTAACGAAGGTGAACGAGTAGGTCTGGAACTGCATGAGGGTCTTGCCGAACGGCCCGGACATGAACAACGGAGTGTCCGCAATGCCTGGGGAGTTGATCGCCCGGTTTGCCTCACGGATCATCGCTTCTTGCATGTAATCCGCAGCCAGTCGACCCTCCTCGGTGTCCATCCAACGGGCCATGCCCAGCTCGAACACACCGTCCTGCTCGACCGGCGGATGCTTCTCCAGCTGCCGCTTGATCAACGTGAGTTCCTCGGTGCCGAGCCCAACGCTGGTCAGTTTGTCTGTCAGCGTGATCTGCTCTTTGGTCTTCGACTTGGAAGACACTGCAGCCAGAAGATCGTCGATGTTACGGACCACATTGTCCTGCATGTGGATCAGCGCCAGGGCTTTCCACCGCTCGTTCCACCACTGCATCCCAGAGACGAAGTTCATCGACTCAGAGGTGCCTCTGGTGAACCGTTCGATGGCAGACGTGATGCGATGCTTCCGGGAGCCAACGTGACCCAGACCAGCAGCTGCGTGAGATTGATCCACGCCAGCGATTGTGGACGCTCGGCTATGGTGCATTGAGCGTTCCAGGGCCTGTACTATTCGGCGTAGCTCATCGGAGCGGGCACCACGCATCGCCTCTGCGACCGCCTTACGGTACTTCTTCTGAAAGACCGGGGCTGCGCCTATCTTGTGGAGAGACACAGAGGCAAGGTCAGTCAGAGACGAGATCAGGAACCCGGCACCGAACCGCGCAAAGTTGAACTCCCTGAACCGGTCGAATATCCAGTAGGTCAGGGACTCAGGATCATCAGGTATCCGATAGTGACCTTTCAGCCGGTCACGCAGACCCTCGATGTCCTTAACCACGCGGTCACGCTCATTAGCCAGCCGTGCGAGATTCTTCTCGGAGTCACCTTCCAGTCTGCGCTGTTCGATGATCTCGTCGTACTCCCGCTTCACGTCCACGATTTGATCACGGAGCGTGTGACTTCCGAACTTCTCTTTCAGGGCGATTGTGGCCGACAGCTCTTGATGAGCCCGGTCGAGAACCCCGTAGACATCGGAACGGAGCCAGCCTTTACGTTGAGCTTCAAGCACCTGTTCGTCTGTCAGATCGAGCTGCCGTTTCTTCAGACGCCCGGATTCAATGTCCAGGTCCTTGAGCATGGCTGTTGGAACTTCAGAGGATCGTGTGAGCTTTTCAACGATCTCGTCCACAACCACGTCGATAGGACGACGCTTCTCAGCAGCCTTGTAAGCTCTCGCTGCAGAGCGCCGCTCCTTTCGGGCAGTGTTCCTGTCACGCTGCATTTCCTCCTTGAGCTGTTTCACTTCGGAGCGCCAGCGTTTGGCGTTCTCAAAGGCTTCCTCGGCGGCGTCCAGTCGGGCGTTCACTTCGTCCACCTTCGCAGCCAGCTGGTTAGACTTCTTGGTCCACTCAGCGACCTGCTTGTCGATCTCCTGGATGCGGCCTTTGATCTGCTTGGTTGTGCCAGACTCAGGGCCTCGAACTCGATCAAAGACGACATCACCAGCGTTACGCTTGCTGCGGGACTCCCTGATGGACGTGGTGATGTCCAGTGAGGTATCTGCGGAGGAGGTCGGAACCTCGTCACTGTAGGCGGTCAGTCGGTCGACCTTCTGCTGACGTGCCGCCTCTGCTGCACGGATTAGCTGTTGACGCTCAGCCTTGGCCTTCTTGATTTCTGCCTGATACCACTGGTAATCGGCTTCCTTCTTACGGATTTCCGCTCGGGCCTTCTTGAGCTTGGAGCCTTTGAGTTTCGCATCAGCCCCGAACAGCTCCCTGTTGATGTCGATGACGTCCTTGTTGGCCTGCTTCTCAGCAGCCTTGGCGTCTTCCAGTCGAGCATGTGCCGTGGCCAGCATCTGCTCGTATTCCTCGCCGGACCAGTCTTCGAGAATCTGAGTGCGGAGCTTTTCGCCTTCCAGCGGACTCAATTCCTGCTCGACCAGTTCTGCCTTCTGCCCACGCTCCGGGTAGGTGTAAGCCTTGACCGGCTCCTTACCGAGCTTGTCGAAGGTCTTCTGGTCGATCTTCCAGACTTCCTGCAGGTAGTCATCGGTTGGACGTGAAGCCAGCGAGTCGAGCAGCCAAGCGCGGAACTCACCGTAAGACCCTCGGATTGCTTTGTGGTCCCAGATGTGAGGTAGCTTGAACTTGTCGCCCAGAGCATCGTCCGGGTCCAACAGGCCAGCGTCGATCAGCTTGTTTTCCATCCGGGTGTTCAGGTCTTGGACGGCCTTGGCGGATTTCTTAGCAGTCTGGAACAGATCATCGACCATATCCTCACTGCCTAACCGTTCGAGCCACTGATCGCGTAGCTGTTTGTTCAGCCCGCCGTGTAACGCAGAGTTAACCAGTTCGTTGTACTCCCAGCGTTCCACCGGGTTGAAGTGGACATTTTCTTCCTTACCAGCCAGGGAACGCCCGTAGTTAACCGCTCGGGCACCAAGAGACTTAGCCTCCTGCTTGGCTGCAGAATCCTTCTCGCCCAACCGCTGGTTCACCTGGACCAGAGCCATCTCGGCCTCCTCCCGGAGGTCCATAAAGTCCTGGTAGTAGCGTGACGCGGTGATCTCAGCCGGATGGTGAGCGACACCCTGAAGGTTCTCCTCGGTGAAAGTCTGAGGAGAATCAGCCATCTCGTAGTAGACCTTACGAGCGGTCTGGGACAGGGAGCGGACCATTCGTCCACCTGGGGTGAACAGGTTGAAGAACTTGGAGCCGTACGTACGGACCCTGCCATGCTTATCCTGACCACGAATCTTGTACGTGTAGTCCTCGGCAGACTTTGCGCCAACACTGGCAGGCTCCGGGACTGCCTCTCTCTTGGCATCCTGCATGTCCTTACCGGGACGCCACTCACCGATTTCAATAGGCTTCTTCGTGGTCAGAGGGTGATCCGGGTTGGTGGCGTGGAAGATGGACTTGGGGTTCCCGGATACCAGGGCTCCAAGACCTGCACCGAATGCAGCACCCGCCCCGATACCGTACAAGGATTCCTCCACGGTGCGCTGATCCTGCATCTGGTGGAGAGCCACTTCCTGTGCAGCGGTCAGTCCGGCACCATAACCAGCTACCTTGCCGGTGTTCTTCATCAGGTCAACAAGGGTCTTGGCTTTCCGCATTTGACCCAGACCAGGGATGAGCGAAGTGATGTCGATCATCGAAAGACCCATGCCCAGGAGTTGACCCCATAGAGGGCCTCCCTGTTCGGTCTTCCGGTTTTCCAATTCTTTACGGTATCGCTCAGCTCTCAGGCCGAATGCCAGGGGATTGCGAACATCGTCGAACTTACCTTGCTGGATGAACTGACCGATGTCCTCAAACCGATCACGGTTCTCGTACCAGTAGGTGTACGGGTTGAAACCTTCCTCGGCCTCCCCGGCGAAAGCGTTCTCAGTGACCCGGTCAGACCCGTAAACGAGAGACGAGCCGACCAGCGATTGGTTGATGAAAAACGCTTTGGCCGTTTCGAGTCCCCCAGGTTTTACGTTGCTAGGGGTTCCAACTTGTTGAGAGAGCTGAGACTCCCTCATAAGGGCTTCCCGCCGACGCTGCTCAGCGTAGTTCTGTCTCGGGTCTGCCATGGTCACCTCGATCAATAATTGCTCATGTAATCCTCAAGCGGCGGCAGGACAGACTTTGCGTCTGACATTCCGACGAACATGGAGGCTTCCATGTAACGGCGGTGCGCCAGCCCTTCGGATTTCGAGCGGTTGGACTTGTAGAGGATTTCGTGGATCGCTGCTTCGCGGTCCTTCTGTTTGAGCGCCTTCATGAGGTCGCGGCCCAGCAGGGAGGGGTTGTTGTAGGCCATCGACACCAGGGCCAGATGCTCATGCTTGGAGAGCTTCAGACCTTTGGTTTTCGAGCGGACCTGCTTTTCGGCTTCAGCTACAGCAGCGTCGAACAGAACCTGCGCTTCGTCCTTACTGATTGAACGCTTGCCCGTCACCAACTTGCTGTACTCTGAGTCGTTAATATTCAGGACATTCTTCGCCAACCGACGGTTCGCCGGGTCTTCAAGGTTAAAGCCGTAGCCAATCGTGGCGATGCCCTTCGTGTCCTTGTAGACCTGTCGGCGGTAGCCTTCCAGACCACTAATGAACTCGAACCGTTCCTGCTTATAGGCGCGATCCTTTGTATCGTGGACGCTCCAGCCATGCCGTTCAGCAGCTTCGTGATACAAGTCGTCAACGTACTTGGACGGGTCTTCATAATCCTGCACGTTCTCAAACGTAGTGAGATTCTTTGTGGAGGAGATCATGCCCTGACGCTCGTACAGACGACGCATAGAGTTAAGGGCCTCCGCATTGTACGGAACGGCCTCTTGGGCTTTCACTTCCATGCTGTGATGCACTCCGGTGATCAGGAGAAGGGAGAAGATGATGGAGTAGGTGAGGGCACAGAGCCCCCACCGTTTACAGACCTTGCCGGTCTGGTCGGCCCAATTCCTTCGGACCAGCTTTAAGAGCTTCCATATTCTTGAAGTCATCCATACCTCGATAATGTGGATAGACGAGGAGATTCACCCCGCCTCCAAACTCATCGACTTCTGGATAGACACCCTTGGGCAGTAGGTCCGCCAAAGGTTTCAGACTCTCCTCCGTGAGGTCTTCGGGGATGACAATCTCCTGTCCGTTGATTTCATAGGCGTACCCAGGCTGCATGTAGAACGGAACGGTAGGCATACCGGCGTCATACTGGTGATGAACCATGAAAGCTCCGGTCGGATCATTCGGTACTTCCTTACCGATGATCTCCGAGTCAAACCCCTCAAGGTAATCAGGAAGCTCGTCCAGAGCCATCTGCAGGTTCTGCACAGGGTTCTCCCGTACGCCAGCGGGGTTGGTCACCTCTGCGTTAACGTGAGGAGCCCGAATCTCCTGCCGACCGAAGTCGTCGTAGGCAGTCAGGTAGTTATCCTTCCCGCCCCAGTTCGTGGGTTTCGGGTTATAGGTGTCGATCACCCATTCATCCGCAGAGATCAAACCCCCGGCCTTAACCTTCCGAGCAGCCAGACCATCTCTCGCTAGTTCCCGGACGACCGTGTTACGGATGTCCGTGATGGTGCTGCGTGAGGCGAAACCATTGGTCTTCTCATGGAGAAGCACCCGCAGCTTCATCGCCTTCTCGATCCGGTCAGCAGCCGCAGGGGTGAGCCGTACGTCGGACCATGCGTCAACGTCATCGACCACGCCTTCCGCGTTCAGGTAGGAAACGATCTCGTCAGCCGCATTCCCGGTGAACGGACTGATTGGGTCGTCGTCCAGAATCTCCTGGAAGTTCTCGACCTCATAGCTTTCCCAGCTGAAGTCTTTGTACCGCTGGGCCAGCTGCGGGTCTTCCAGGAACTCCCGAACGTATTGCTGTGCGTTAGCCACCCCGGACTCCTTCATGTCCCGGTAAGCGTTCAACACTGAGGAGACGTATTCGTTCCCCTTGAACAGCTCTTTCCGGGCCTGGGGAGACAGGGAGTCAGCCAGCATGAGCGCGTTCTGCATGACCATGGGATCGTCAGCGCGGGCCACCGCCGTGGTGAACCAGGAGGTCACCGATTCCGGCAGGTAACCACGACCTTGTTGGACGTTATCCAGGAACCCGGAGAGCTGAACGATACGCTCACTGTCGAGAGACTTGAGGTCGTGCATTCCGGTTCGCTTGAGGTAGTCCCCGACGTGGTCATTCAGCTGATCATTACTCAGATTCGACACAACGCTCGGGTCTTGCCCAAGTTCGTGGATATTCTTGATCGTGGTTTCTCGGGCGTAGATTTGCTGAAGGTGTTTACTGATCCGCTCACGTACAGGGCCGATAGCAGACTCCCCGCCGTTGGCTGAAACGTGAGCCGACAGGTCACCCATCAAGTCGATCAGACCGTCCACATCCTGCTGACCAGCCAACATATCCGCTTTGTTCGCGGCCTGGGCGGCAAACTCTCGGGTGCCGATGGTTGCCTTGTTCAGGACATCAGCGGTAAGCGAGGTGAGCAGCTTCCGAGCCTGACCGGGGAACAGGCGGGCAAACGTATTGCCCCGCTCGTCGACAGGCACTTCGCTCAACACTTTGGAGAACCGTGCGACAGCTGCCCCGCCACCGGCAGAGGCTCCGTCATACAGATTCTTGAAGACGTACGCATAGGCCTCACCATCAGTTAGGGACTTATCAATTTCCCTGATCTGCTTGGCCCAGCCGATGATGTCCTCAGAACTCACGTCACCCCGCAGAGCCGGGTCCGCGAAGCTATGCTGGATGTCGGTCGACAGGTCACTAGAGAGTTTCTTCACTTGACGCTGCGCCTGGAAGACTCTGCCCTGAACGATGTCCTGGCGGGTCATCGCGTCGAAGGACTGCTGCAGCGTCTGATCGAACACAGAGTAGCCGGACAGTTCCTCACCGAACTTCTCAGTGAAGATACGACTGGCTTCTTCTCCCAAGTCCTGGGTATCCGGGTCCCATTCTGATTCCTTGAACGCGGCGAACTCCGTGTAAGCCTCGAACGCTGCCTCCTTGGCTTTCTGCTCCTGTAAGCGTATCTCGGCCTCAGTTTCGGCCTGCTGCTTCTCCAGAAGCATGTTGGCTCCCTTGTTGAAAAAGTTCGACAGGGAGGACGAGAGAGCCTTGTACGGGGCTCCAGGATCGCCACGATCAATCTGTACGTTCTGGTTGGTGACCGTGGTTTGTACCCGAGGAGCTGTATCCAGCGCATCCAGGTTCATGCGACGGACCCGACTACTGGTGTCTCGCTGCATATCAGCCTCCTTTCGATTTCGGTGTGGTCGCGTCTTTGCGGTTCTGCGAGGAGATTCCAACGCTTGAGGCGTTAGCTCCGAAGTTCATAACAGCGCCCATGTTCTGATTCTTCGCCGTTTCTGCCCGGATGGCGTTTCTCAGGGAAGCGCCTTTGGAGGCCGCGAAGTTCTGACTGTTGACTTTATCGAGCTGACTCTTGGCGTTTGACGCTATACGCATCAGGTCAACATTCTCACCGTAAGCAGCCTCATACAGGACACGCTGACCGGAAGCCCCTACGGCTCCGGCCTCGCCCAGAGAGGCAGACAAGGCGGAAATCTCCCGCCGTGCCTGACGCATCCTATCTGTGTACTGCTGTTCGGTGGACTCATTGATCTCACGGATCGTGTCCTGAGAGTTAGCGTACTGCTGCTTCACCATCTCCACCTGCGCCTCGGCCTGGGCTTCAGCGGCTTGGTTGTTGTTGTGGATGGTTGTGGCAGTACCTGCAGCCATCATGACGAGTGCTGCAACCTCATAGCCGGTACACATAATTAACCACCGTATTTATCGTGATAGGTTCCTTTCCACCGGAGGCCGGTGATCTTGTAAGGGTATGGTTGGTTACTGCCGATCTTGATCCGCAACTGATCAGAGCTTCCCCTTAGCTTCACGTTATGGACCCCATCGACAAGCTCTGGGAAAAGGTTCACGTTAAGCGCGTCACTCGATTCCCTGCTGTCCATGGGACTCCGCTTCTTAGTCCTCCCTGGGGCTTCCCACTCGACGTTGAAGTATGAGGAATCTTCGTAGTCTATGGAGAGTCGTTTCAGCTGAGTCCGTCCGTGCTGGATGGCTCGTCCTTCTGGATCTTTCGGGAATAGCTTCGACAGCGTTACGGAGGATTCAAAGGGTTCTCCCGCATAGACTTCGTATTCAGCCTCAGAGACATGAGGAATGAGTACCGTCACGCCATCAGCTTGAACCATTCCGAGAACAACTAAAGAATCCTCACCTGCTGCTAAGACGCAGTACACCTCACTGGACGGGGTGAGGTTCTGAGAGAACTCGGCGTAGGTAATACCGTTCTCCATGTCTTTCGTAATGTTGGTCGACTTCAGCGCAGCGTCCAGGTGATACTTACTGGAAGCCTTGCTGAGTAGCGGTGAGGCGTTGCTCAGCGGGACTTGGTAGGTAACCAGTTGTCCATCCTCAATGGTGATTAAAAGTAATCGGTCCCTGAAGATGGTTATGTTCTTGATGTCGTGACCAAACACCCATTTACTCCAGGAAGATTGCCGCTTCTCTGTCCCGTCCCAGAACGTCTTATAAACGTACACAGCGTTTTGTTCTTGCTCCTGTAGGAGGAACAAGGTGTTGGTCACTGAGTCGGCTACCATCTTAACGGCAGGTCCAGGAACATAATCCTCTACCTGGATCGTTGCGTTTGTAGCCGTGTGACTGACTGAAGCCTCCTGAAAGTAGTATTCAAAGAGGGCTGTGACGTTACTATCAATAGTCGCCGGGAAGTACAGCTCACTGCCCATAACCACCGGAGCGCAGCGGGGTTCTGCTTGATACTGTGTGGCCAGCTCTAAAGTGGCTGTTTTCGGGGTCAACACAGGGTCCCCTCGAAGCTCGAACTGTCCGTTCTCCGACATGATGAATAACTGGGAGCGGAAAGGAACCGCGTGGTACAGGTAATTCACGTTCCTCGAACTGGCTGTCCTGCTGAAAGGGTCTGTATCCAGTACTTCCGTGGACCGTTCGGGGAAGAAATTAAAGTAGTCACCCTGAGCGGAGCAATCGACGTGTTCCCCAGAAAGTACTACCAGACGATCCCTGTGGAAGGTCACATCTTCGATTCCTTTCCCGATGAACGCGGGTTCAAAAATATCCCCGTCGAAGCCAAAATTGCGACTACCCCACGCGATACTTTCGTAGGCAAAACTGTCCACGGCTGTGTTCTTGAAGGCTCGCGGCAAGGTGGTGGCGTCTAGGGCGTACTTTGAGTCGGGCGCAACGGTTTCCACCCACTGACCTCTTCCGATCATCCGCATACCTTCAGAAGCCCCTGTAGCTTGGAACTGCATCCATACCTGAGTTTCAGGATCTGAGCCTATAGCAACCATCATCCCGTTCTCAGCTATCAGCGGTAAATCTGACGTGGAAGGTGTTTCTTTATGGATCACCACCAGCGACTGATCTCCCCAGAAATCACGATGACTCACGTTCATTGGTTCGTTCGTCTCGTTTCGGATGATCAATGTGGAGCCGCTCAACGTCACTGAGGCTTTCTCAGGCGGGATACCTAGTCCATTCTTGAGAGTAGAGATTACGCTGGTGGTATCGGCCAGATCGGACGCAGAGGCTGTATAGGTGGAGGAGCCGATATCAACGCGCAGATACCAACTACCATACGTGTTATCTCCTTTAACACAGGTGATGAGCGCGCTGTCTTCGCCGACAGGTTTTTGAGCATCTGTGTAGCTGACAGTGACCCTTCTGTTGACAAGAATTGTGGTATCGCCGGCTGTGACTGCACGGATATCCGCCATGGGCTCAGGAGTTTCAAAGTAAGGAAGTGACAGGTTATAGACGACAGTTCCTTCGGAATTGAAGACTCTAAGCTGCCCATCGAGGACGACAAAAAGGTAGTTCTCCTCATTATCCCTTCGATACGCATGAACGAACGGACGAGCTTCGCCAGTAACACTTGAGGAGAAAAACCTCTCTGAGCCAGGGCGGGGCTCGAAACCTCCACTGACTATAGACATCCAGACGTTCACAGCTTCTTCAACCTGACCCTCAAGACGTAGCGAATCAGGTTGGCGACTCACGCCCTGGAACAGGCGATACACAGAGCCTTCGACAGGTTGACCCATTGCTTACACTCCGCTCAAAAGATTGTTCACTCGATAGGAAATGAAGTGTGCGCTCTTACTGTCCCTCAGAATGTTGAGGTCGTCGGTATCCGATTCGGCATCCATGAGCGCCGCATACGCTTCCATCTCACGTTTAACCAGCGTTTGACTTGCAGTGCCTGAGTCGAGGGAGTCCGCGTAGTATTCCGCAGAGGCTTTCGCTGCGATGTACATTTGGAGTTCCGGGGTGAGGGACTCGAAGTCGAGTAGACGGACGATGTCAACGATCAGGTCTTGATCAAAGGTGAAAGAGTTGATGTCCCTGTTGTAGAGGTACAAGAACCCATTCAACTTCCTCGGGACTATATTGATGTGACGGTGCGGACCTGCCGAGTCTACACGCAGTGTGTTTGACGGCAGGATGATCCGATTGTTCACATCCCGAGACAATTCGTATTCGGTATCAGTATTCCGATGCCAACCCTTGGCCTGGATCTGCCGGTTGACTCGGTCGAAGGTACGCAGAGCCGCCTCCACGTCCTCAATATCGGTCGCCTCAAGTGACGAAACGGCGTCCTCACCGATGGCGTCCAGCATCTGGTTGATTGCTTCAAGTTTGGTCAGCATGGTTTACCTCGGGCAAAAAATAGTACCCCGACCTGTTTCCAGATCGAGGTACTTGAAGGGTTACGCGGAGGCGAACTCCACCGCGCATTCCGGGCGCATAGCGCCGTGACCTACCAGCATCTTGGCGACCATGAAGTCTTCCAGACGACGGGTGTCACGTTCAGTCTCGAAGGCGATATCCTGCACCTTAACGGTGGCCATCGCGTCCCGAGTCCACAGAACACCCAGAGTGTTTGCGTAGTTGGCGCGGTACTTGGAGTACACGCCAGTGTCCGCAGACTCATCGGTGTTCGGCTTGTTCCGGGTCTTGTAGATGTTCACACCGTCGATGCGGATCACCTCGGCGCGGTTCTCGAAACCACCGGCACCGGAGTGACCGAAGTCACGGTTCAGCACCAGATAGTTGCCGTTGGCGTCAGTGGCATACTTGATCGCCTCGAAGGTGTCGTAGTCGACAGCCATGTACCGTTCCTGTTCTTCCGGCACATCCTTCTCGAACAGCTGCTTGTTGGCTGCGCGGATCGCGTCGATCCAGGCCTTACCGTCAACAACACCAGTGGTGCCGTCCGGTGCCAGGGCAGCGTCGGTAACGATGTTACCGCCAGGGAACGGACCATCAGCGGCCACACGGGCAGTCAGAATGAGCTGCCGGAAGACGTTCTTATCGAACACCCGAGCGAGGGCCAGACCCATCTGCTTGGAGAACTCGGAGCGCACGTCGAAGTGGCTCAGCATCTGGTCGATATCAGACAGCGCGGTATGAGATACCAGAATGTCGTCGACAGTCACGGTGATCTCACCAGTGTCGATATCTTCACCAAGCAGTTCAGTTCCCGGCTGATGGTAACCGGCCTGCGCCTTCCAGGTTTTCGGGAAGCGCCAGCTGCGCTGACCGCCACCCACGGTCTTCACGTTGTGCTTGTCCAGGGTGATAGTGGCCAGATCAAACGCGGTGATTACCTCGCCGCCAAAGACGTCGAGAAAGAGTTCACGCGGGTTGGAAGTTTGACCCTGACCAAAACGGATCGGGTTAGAGTTTTCAGCTCCAATAGCCATCGTTCACAATTCCTTTGTGAGTTGAGATTTGAGAGTCCATGGGCTTTCTCGATGGCTACCTACTTCTCGGATTGTCCTCCGTAGAGGGTCCGGGTTTGGTAGTTCGACGAGGCGCTGAGACGCGCACACAGAGGCCAATCCGTGTGGCGTTCAGGACCTGTATGGATGCTTACCGATTGGCCGGTCGGTAAGCGGGGGAGATGTATCCATCATAAGAACCCTTCCGTGGTCATTCCGTGACCAGAGGGAAGGGCCGTGTTGATAACCCCGGCGTGTCGTCACAGAGGCCAGGGTCGTGTTGATTGCGTTTGTTGTGGAGTGCCGCCTCTCCTGGAAAACCCGCACGATTTGAGCATGAGCCCGCTGGATAAACACGGCAGAGGCTTGGCGGGTGTCTAACTGGCTAACCAGTCAGGGGGGAGAAAAGACCCACCAAAGTGTGCTTGATGACCGGGATCGCCCAATCGCAGACAGAGGCATGGTGGGTATGTTCGCTGAGCCCCTTCCTTGGGACGCCCGTCATAGCGATATGCTCAGGGCATTTCTCAGCGGATTACTAACGATCCAAATCCCAGGTTGCAGCGGCCATACGATTCATGACCTGCTGACGGAATGTCGGATCGGACTGATACCGAGGATCGGCCATGTCCTTCTTCATCTCGGCCTTGCTGCGGTAACCCGCAACGCCGGACGATGTGGAATCGCCATTGATCATCGGCTTCTCGCGGCCCAACGGAGCGGACTGTTTCATCCGTTCCTGGATATCCGCGAGTGCGTACTTCCTGTACTGGGTGCCGAGACTGTCGTAGAAGGCGTTCTGTTCAGCCTCCGGGAGAGTCTCGACGAAAGCAGAAATCTGATTCCATGATTCCTGCCCCCCGGCTTCCTGAATGATTGCCTGCTGTTCAGCCTGCATTCCCTTCGCATAGCTGGACACAAACATATCAATCAGTTGTTCAGGGATACCGGCGTTGGTGAGAGCTTCCTTGGCGTCAGCATCCAGAGACCCATTCTGGATAATCTGCTGCTCCAGCTCCTGCGGATCGAGGCCTGTCTGCTGGTAAATGTCGCCGTCCTTGGCGTCACCTTCCTTGGTGCCTTCGTCCTTGTCGTCGCCTTCCTGGCCTTTATCGTCGCTGGATTTACCTGAGTTCTGGTCCAGTCGATACTGAAGTTCCTGGGCGTGAGCCTGCCAGTTGTACTCACCGGTTTCCTTGTTGTAGAACTTTTCGTACCCGCCTTCGGGCATCTCAGGGACCGGTGGAGTCTCCTGATCCTGATCTACTTCACCGTGGCCTTGGCGGTACTTCTCGGCCATCTGCTGGTTGTATTCATCAGAACCAGGCTCCGGCACGTTGTTACCTTGATTCTGGTCTTGAGCTTCGCCATTCGGTTGATCCACTTACTGCGCTCCTTGAGTTGCCTGTTGGATAGCTGCTCGGCCTCCCTCCTCAAGCAGGCCTTGAGCAACCTGTTGTTGCTGACGTTGTTCCATCATCTGCCGGACCTCCTTCTCATCCCGGACAGAGTCAGGTAGCTGCAGACCGTTGAACACTTTGGTCAACAGGCTCGGCCACTTGACGTACATCTGCCCCTCATCGGGCATCTGCTGGGTGATCTGGATGGCTTGAACAACACGCTGGATATCCTTCTCCCGGCCAAGAGATTCCAGACCGGTCAAGATGGTGGGCTCGATCAGGTCTTCCCCGACGTTTGGCAGCTTGCCTTGCTTCTGCATCTGCAGCATGAGGCGTCGGATGCGGGTGCCCTGCATGTCAGCGGACAACATCGTGTAGGTGCCACCAAGCGCACCCTCAAGCTCCTCGGCCATCTTCTGAATTTCGTAGGCCGTCACGCGCTCACCGGAACGCTGAACAGAGGAGTTGAGCAGGAAGGATGAAGCCAGCTCACGCTTCAGTTCGTTCAACACTGAGTCGATGAATTGCATACTGCCCAGGTTGTCGAACTTCAGCATGGAGATATCTTCGGGGTTACCCACCAGGACATCACCATTCTGAGCCTTGGCGAGACGACGCCGCAGATTCAGCCCACCGGCAGCGTTCGGGCGGACCATGGTGATGTTCCGTGCGGCCATCGCTGAGCCGTCGACCACGCCTTTCATCAGGCCTTCGACGGAACGGAGGTCGTCCAGGTGTTCTTCCACCTTACCCCTGCCGTAGTCCTCACCGATAACGTCAGTCCACCGGAGCGGGTTCACCGGCAGGACGTCCGTGGTGTATTCGGAATCTGGGACTTTGTTGGTGCCAATTTCCTGATGGACCTCGTACTCCTCATCCTTCTTCTTGAAGACAGAGTAGAGAGCCACACGACCATTAACGTCCTCGGTCTTATCAGCCAGACCCCGAAGATCCTCGGGCAGGTTGGCCTTGTTGACCATCTCTTTGAGGATCACTTCCATGACATTGCCGGACAGATCACGGACAACCACATACTGATCCAGGCGGTACACCCGGAGCGTGTTGTCGTCCATCATCCGTTCCAGCACGTTGCCGGTAACCATCAGGTACAGCAGAGACAGGAAGGTGGGCTTACGCCAGACTTTACGCTCGATCTCTGCGTTCATCGCTTTGGATAGCAGAGCGAGTTGCTTTGAGACGTTCTCGTCAGGGGTCAGTTGGCCTGACTCCATGAGAACTTCCGGGGCCACGTCCAGACTGAATGGAACGATACCCGGAGGGTAGAGGGCCAGCAGCAGCCGGGAGGCCAGATTCAAGACCAGCCGACTGCCGAAGTCCTGGTAAGTCTCAGGGAGCTTGGAGTGGACGTTGTGTCCTTCAGGCGGCATCAGGGCCTTGATAGTGAGAGCCGAGCAGTCTCGGGCAGTTCGGACGTAGGGTTCCCGGAGAGTGGCCAGCTCGTCATATCGGTCTTGAGCCGTCGCTTCCATTGGTTACTCCTAAGTTGAGACTCCTGATTTTCCTGAGCTGTTGCCCACGGAGGACATAGCGGTACGGATTAACGACCCGCGACTGGACTTCTTACGTTTCACTTTTCGCATCTTGGTGGAATCAACTTCCACTTCAGTCCTTGGCTTAGCGGGCGGCGGTGCAGGAGGCGGGGGTGGTGGAGTTTTAGGGGTGTCGGGCGATCCACACACAGTTACTACTCCTTAGTGAACAAGGTTCCACACTGTTTAAACCCCATGAACTCGTACAGCGATGCGGAACGCTCCGGCTCTACGCCGGTCGTGATACCCATGACGATGGGGATATCACCGAAGTTCTCCCGAACGTGGTCCTCGAAGGCCTTGATCAGGATGGAACCGCCGCTCTTGCTGCGATATTCCGGGGCCACGTAGACCAGCATGTCGTTGGCGAAACGCTGGGACGTGAAGAAATGCTCAACCAAGTATCCGGCGGCAAACCCGACGATCTGATCTTCGTGTTCCAATACGATGCAGAACGTCTCGTCCAGGGTCAGGCAAGAGTTGAGGATCATCAGACACTTGGACCCATCGAACGGATACTTCGCGTAGCGAGATTCCTGGTGAGCCTTGCGGCCCAGCTCCAGGATGGTTTCCACATCACTCGGTTTGATCAGTCTCGTCTTCATAACCACCTTCCAGTTCTTCCTGCTTGAGAGCGACCAGCTCATCTATTAACTCCCTGGCCCCTGCGTACCTTTGGATTGCCTCTGGGCTTTCCCCCAAAGCCGGACAGCGATGGGGGTGAGCCGCGTCGAGGAGGTCAATCAGGTCGTAGGAATCACGCGGAATCTCTACGTGGTCCTGAAGAGAGTCGTTACCGAATGACGTATCTCTCATAAGGGACATTTTTTGATCACCTCTTGTTATCTCGGTCGCCGTACCAGCGGTGTGCCGGGACGACGACCCAGAGGTTTATCGGAGGGAGACTATCGGACAGGACATGCGCCATTAGCGCACTCGTCGTTGCCGATCTCCTCAAGCGAGTTGTTGGACTCGTCGAGGACGACCGGTTCGAGCTGGGATACATACTCGTCGTAGACCTCTTTGGTTACTACTTCCTGCGGGAGGTACTGGTATCCCAGGTCTTCGGCGGTCTTGGTGGGGTCTGCTCGGAACAGGAACGACACGCCGACGTACACATCCCAGTTTTCCAGCAGCCAGTCGATGATTGCCGGGACCTCGGATGGGTCATAGCTGATGGTCACTGAGGTGTTCTGCTGGGTCCAGTTCTGTTGTAGCAGCTTGTACCGCTCCAGCTGGTCAATGGCAGACTCAAGGTTCACTTCCTTGCCATCCACCACGTCGAACTCGACGTCGTCGTACTTGACCGGCAGAGTGGCGATCACTGCGGAGCTGTCGAACGGATGATCAAAGACGCGGTAGTTCGCCTTACGCAGCGTCTCGACCAGCGGGTCGTGCTTGGAGAAGGCGATGTTGTTGAAGATGTACTTGCCAAGCGGCTTGTGTACACCCTCGGTCGTGTCCATGATCTTCGACAGAGTGCCAGACGGCTTCACGCAGGTGACGTTCTTGGGACGCGGAGTTCCCAGTTCGTCAGCCATGGAGTAGGCCGCAGAGGTGGCCACTCGCTGCATGTCGGTGTACTCCCAGGCTCCCAGGTCAGGACGACGGGCGATGCCTGTCAGACCGACACCACACAGACGCAGGTGATAGTTATTCAGGTGCCAGGATTCCTGGAGAATACCGTCACGCAGGTCCACACAGGTCTGCCGGTAGTTGGCTCGGGCTGCGATGTAGATGGCGCGGAGGAGGCCAGCCGGGTCGTTCTTGAACTTGGCCACATCGACCTCGGTCAGGTTACAGAACGACTTGTTACCCAGCAGGATCTCCACACAGGGGTTGCAGCCCTTGAACCACGGGGCACGTCGTAGCGCGGTTTCGGCGTTGATGAATCCAGGCTCGGAACCACCGGCATCGAGCATCAGCTCAAAGATATGCTCCAGCTCGGCACGACTCGGTTTCTCCCGGAACAGCAAAGAGTTATTGCTTTGGGTCCGGTGATGGTTGTCATGCTCCCAGTAGTCCTTCTTAGCAACGGCGAACTCCTCCCACTCCGGCTCATCGACTGGGAAGATGGCTATCTCCGCGCTACGACGGGAACTCAGTACGGTGCCCAGGTGATTGCACAGATCGAGAATGTCGATCCGAGTCAGCAGCTGACCAGCCTTACGGTTCAGCAGCTCGGCAATCTTCTGGTACGCATGGGCGATCTGTTCGTCTCCCGAGCTGATCCAGCCATAGCCCGCAAGACGCTCACCAGCAGGCCGGATTTGGGAGAAGTCCAGAACAAGTCGCTTGGCGGGATACTTCCCTGCGAGGAGCTTCCCGATTGACTTGGCCCAGGCTTTCGCACTGTCTCCGACTTGGATGGTCCAGACGCCATCCTCGAAGGTTTCAACATTATGCTCGTTACCTCCCTTGCTGGTGCGCTCGGAGCGGATCACTTCGATCTGCGGGATGCGCTGCATAAAGCCGGTCAGGGTGCCGGGGATCGGACGGAACCCAACACCGCAGCCCTGCAGCAACAGCCACAGAGAATCCACCACGTCGTACACAGTCTCGATGTGCAGGAACGAGCAGTTGAACTGGGAGGCCTCGCGGGTCTTGGCGATGCGAGTACCGCCCAGCCACAGAGTCCGACCGGAAGTCGAAACCTTACGTTCGATCATCAGGTTCCGCAGCTCGGCCAGCTCCATCAGTTCCTCGGTTTCCAACTCACGACCGAGGGCGCGTTCCCAGAGCCACCGCTGGTGTCCGATCACTCGGTCAACGGTCTGCTCCCAGGATTCAAAGATGTTGTTGTCGGGGTCAAGCACTCTGTTGTAGGTGCGCCTCGTTACAATCTGGGCGCGAGTCGAGGGAGTGATACTCACTTCTTTTCTGCTCCTTCAGGATTTCTCTGTATTTCTCTTTGACGTTCGTGCCGAACCTTCCCCGCCTACCTGGAATCCGGTAAGTCTTAGCTTCCTCGCGATACTCAAGGATTGTCAGAGCTTGAGGCTTTTTCTCGATTAGGTAAGGTAGAAGCAGCTGGATGCAGTAGATAGCGTCGTCGCCATATACCCGAAAGAGATACTGGCTACGGTTAACTCTCTGCTTTCGCGAGGTGATCCGACCCCTCCCCAAAGCCTCTCTGACTCTCTCAAGGGAAGGGATCGAACAGTTGACGATTGAGATACTTACGCTTCCGTTCTTGGCTATCCCGAAGCATCCTTCTCCGTCGATAAATCCAGCCGCGTATGCCAAAGCAGTCTGGTCTATCTGAGCCAATTCAATCCTCCTTGAGATTCCGAAGGTGGAACAGGACGTCAGAGGTGCCGGTCAGGAATGTCCCGTTGTCCAGCTCTAAGGTCGGCACGGAGCGGACGGTGCGGGGGAACTCGGCGGGGTTGTCGATTATCTCGACCTTGTCGATCAGCTTCTCAGCAATAAGGGTTTGTTTTACTTGGCGGCAGGGACCGCAGGTAGGCGTTGTGTACAGCTTCATCTTTCGTCGCCATCGCCTCGCAAGGTTTTGTTCACAAGACGACGGGAGAGCTTGAATGCGTTCTCCCGCATAAGGTCTTCAAAAGTCCACCCGTAGCGGTTACAGATTTCGGAGATGTTGTAGAGGACATCACCCATCTCCTTCATCAGGCGCTCAGCCAACTCCTCCGGGCCGAAATCACCTCGCACGTACTTGGCGTAGGCACCGGCCACTTCACCCGCTTCGGAGGCTAGGGCGTTGGTCAGGTAGTCCAGGGCGCGGTCTTTCGGGTAGACAGCGGTCTTCGGTGTGAAGGACTGATACTCAGCTGGCGTCATTGGAAGTCTCCTGATGGGTATGCTGGGCAAGGTGGACGTGATCGCGTAGACGCTTCCGGCGCTTGGCGATCTGCATCATCAGCAGGTAACCAATCAGGTCGATCTCTACGTCTTCGTCTTCATCGGCCTGACGATTGATGATGCGGTTGAGCTTGTCGTCGATGCGGACGCGCAGCTGTTCCACTGCGTCGGACTTGGAGAAGATCCGGCACGGGTTCAGAGCGGAGTCCCCGTACTTCCGGTTCTTCTCGACAAGCAGGTCGTGGATGTTTTCGAGGACCAGTCCGAGGTCTTCCTTGAACTGGTCGTGTTTAGCGGAGCGGATTTCGTACTCGCGGTTCATCACTCACTCACACAGAACGTATGCCAGGGCGATTCAAAGGAATGCTCGACCAGCTCACCTTCCGGGTAAGCGGAGGCGAACCAGTCAGAGAACGAGTCGGCAGACTTCACGCAGCCAACCCCAGGCTGGGTCAGCTGGCAGAGCTTTTCGTGGACCTGACGCTCCCGGCAGTCAGGGGCCGGGGCAGGGGACTCATCTGCGTCAGCATCGTCGGAAGCCGCCATGATTGCTGTTGTCAGCAAAATCGTGTTGACGGTGCTGGACGATGGACTGGAGTAGGTCGTGGTCCGTGGGACCGAGTAAGAAGGTGACGAGTAGTAACGAGCATCCGCCACCTGAACGGTGGTCAGCATTAGGACTAGGCCAGCCAGGGCGCTGGTCAGGATCTTGGAGAAGCGCATGTCGTTTACCTCCTCGTCAAATACTTACTGGATTCAGGAGCGCATGAAGTGAGACGGGGGCCACATCCTTGATGGCCTCTTTCACGGCCAGAGCGTATGCCTGGATTTCTTTCTGGGCGTGAGAATCCGTTCGCTGCCGAATGAGCCGTGCGTAGGCAGCAAGGGAACCCGTCTCGTAGAACTCGGTGTACATGGCCTGTGGTAGAACCATGCGGGCCTGCTCGGCGCAGACACCAGCATTGAGTAGCGACTCGTACTGGTGCAGAGCCTCGTCGTAGACTTCATGGGCGCGTTGGCTGGGATGATCCAGCACTCTCCGTGCGCCACAGTGGGTGACCAATTCTTCACTCGACCCCTGCTTCACGTTGGCAGCGGCCTTACGCCACTGGTCCGGCAGGTAAATCTGTGGGGTAGCCTTAACGTACCGGCGAGACACCTCGTTGCGGGTGAATCCGATCTGGTGCTTGAACCACTGACGGGCCACAAAGATCGGCATCTTCAGACGCATGGTGATCTGGACGTGGCTGAACGGGGTCCAGTGGGTGTCGACCATCATCCGATCAAACACATCACGCAGAACCTCAAAGTCCTCACTACCAGCGGCCTCGATCAGCAGCTGCTCCATATCGTGAGCAGACATGCCTCGGGCCAGGAACCGGATCAGGTTGCGATCCTTCTGGCGCAGATGGTCGGTATGCTGGTTGAACGAGACGCGGGCTACGTTGACCACGCGCAGGTCGTCACCCATTGAGTCGATAAATTCGACGGAACCGATGCCGTCGCCAAGTACGTTGTTGTTGATCATTGCTACCTCAAGAACAGCTGGAAAGAACGAGAACGATGGAAACCAACAGCAGGGCAGTCTCAGCGCCCCGATTAGGCTCCACTCCAATCACGAAGCATCACCTCCTGGACGAACTGCTGGGCTTGGTTGAAGTCACCGAACCGGCGCATAGCGAACACCATCGGCAAGTTCGGACCCACCGGCTCCCGGCCACGCTTCATGCGCTTGATCTGTGCGGCCATCACCCGGCGCTCTTTGTGGTTGAACTCAGGGGCAGTGGCCTTCGGGAACAGCTTTACCGGGTCGCGGTGGAAGTACATGGAGCCAACAGTCATGGGGACCTCCTCGGTTGGGTTTGCGTTGATTGGGCATAAGGTCCCCAAAAGGTGTCACAGCTTCAGAACCCCCGGCTCACGCGGGCTCCAGAGCAGTATCTCGCCTTCCTCTTTGCGCCAGTCTTCCCGTCTCAGGATGCGAGCAAGGCGGGCTTGCAGGATGGCGTCTTCTTCAGTCAGCCCCTTCTTCTCGAAGGTCTTGACGACCAGCGGCCACCACGTCGCAAGGGAATAACCATCGGCCAGGATGCGCGGAGCCGTCTTCTCGCCAACACCAGGGCAGCCTTTATAGTTGTCCACGGTGTCGCCGGTCAGGGTCTGCAACATCCAGTGATAGTCAGCCTGGGAGCGGCGTTGCTTGATCGGTCGACGGAACTTATCGACTATGTGGATGCGGGCAGGGAGGGACTGAATGTCTTTGTCGATGGAAACTACGGTAGGGTTATCCAGCTTTGGGGATGTAGCGTAGATACCCATGACGTCGTCGGCTTCGAGGCCGTCGATACGTGCAACCTTGTAGTTCTGTTCGATGTAGTCCACGACTTCCCAGTAGACCTGGGGCTTGGAACCTTTGCGGGTCCCCTTGTAGGAGTCGAGGAGTTTGTAGCGGAAGGTAGATTTCGATTCGCGGGGGGAGAGACAGATAATCGCTTTCTTACAGCGGGACTGACGCATCCAGTCTTCGATGATGCGATCAGCTACGGGACAGGCCAACTCCGGGGTGGCGATGATGTCACCATCCCCGAAGTCGTCTTCAGCGGAGATTGCTGCTCGATAAGCGATTACGTCTCCATCAAGAAGACCAATCGCCATGGGCAGTTATTCCTCCTCGTCCAGTTCCTCACGCTGCTCCTCATGCAGCAGCACTTCGTTCGCCGTTGCCGGACGTAGCTGAATCTCCAGATCCTCCTGTAACTTTTCCATGATCTCGTCCGCTCGTGGCCGTCCTGCAAACTCTCCCAGGACCACGCGAATCGTGCTTACCTCATGGTCTGGATCGACAGGAGCGAAGTACAGCTTGGTTTCATGAACGATGTGCGGGGCGTAATTAGCCATGGTTTCTCCTTAGTGAGTTTCGCGCCAGTTCTCTCCGATCAGTGCTTCCCCGGCCAGGGGAACCTTCAGCTTCAATCTTTCGCCAGCCAGCTCGATGGCCTTGGCGAACATCTGTCCCAGTTCCTCTGCGATCTCAGGTGGTGCGGTCATCTGGACCTCATCCTTTCTGTTTCCACCATTGCTGGTGGTGTCGGACTATATCTTCACCTCCTTTCGGAGGGCTGGGCTTTTCGGAAACGTGGGGAATCTCACCCCACGCTCCTACTCCCTTTCGGGATAGTCTCTGCACCTTACTTGGAGAACTCCTTGCGCCACTTGCATCCGGTACTGAAGGAAACTCCAAAGCGTTTCCCTAGCTCAGTACCGGTTATGTCTGGATGGTCCTTGAAGAACTGCCGGGCCGTCTCTTTGCTAGACGCATACCTTTCGGAGTTGTCCTTCGACCTATGGATGGTGGCGGGTAGGAGCTGCAGATGGTCTATGTTGCAGCAAGCTCTGTTCTTACATAGATGATCAACCTCGTAACCCTCTGGAATAGGCCCACGGTTCTGCTCGTAAACGTACCTGTGGTACATCACGGCTTTTAGGACCCCGTCTATCCAAACCCTCTTACGGAAATATCCATCCTGATTGAGCTTGTGAGACGTAGGGACGAGACATCCAGAACTTGTACTGACTAAGACCAACTTCTTACTGTTGGCCACAGTACTCTCCTAGTCTTGGCTCAGGGTTGCCCATCGAGGGGTTCCCCTGAATTAACCCAGTTTATTTAACGAGGGTCGCCCCTCGTGTCCACGCAAGTTCATGGACATTGGCCAGATAACTGAACGCAGTGGCTCGATACATGACGGGATCAACCCAGCCACGCTCGACGCACAGTTCGTAGTGGAAGATGGCCAGTGCGTACTTCATGACGATGGCACCGGCAGATTGGAGCAGGGTGTTCAGAGAGGCGTGTTGTGCATTTGAGATTACCTTGCGACCGTCAAGGCCTTTGAGGTAACCCTTCTGTTTGGTCCGCTTCTTACACAGGCTGACGAGACGATCCAGACCGGTGATACCGTTCTCCAGCTTGGACCGTGCGGTCTTACCGATCTTCCTCTGTCCGCCCTTGGGCTTAGCCTTGCCAGCTTCTCGGGCATCTTCAATGATGATCAGGCCCAGCTTCAGATCACCACCGCCATACATGAAGGCGTACATTAGGGTCTTGGCTGAGTCCCGTTCGTACAGGCCCACAATGTCCCGGTTCCGGCTGTGAGCGTCCAGGCCGTTGGCCTTGTCGTCGTCCACAACGATCCGGGCATACTTGCCGCCGTCCCACCGGGCCAGGTAATGGGACAACATGCGGAGTTCCAGACCGCTGGCATCCACACCGACCTGCTTTTGGCCGGGGTCCGGGAGCCAGACAGCCCGCATCCGTTTGTCTTTCTTGTCGACCTGCGCCATGTTCGGCGCGAAGTGAGTCATGCGGAACGTCCGGGCACCGACCGGGTTAACCCGACCGTGGACGTATCCGTTCTTCTCCAGCTTGAGCCAGCCGTTCTTACCGTCGGCAATCTGGCCGAGCTGCTTGGTGATACGGTCGTACCGGAGCATGGCCCGAGCTTCCGGGTAGTCCAGTTCCGACAGCACTTCTTCATCGGTACAGGGAGCGCCGTTGTCGGTCAGCTTCTCGGGACGCCAGCCGTACTTGTGGGTCAGGCGGAAGGTCTTCTGCTGGCCGGACTTGGGGTTGAACTCCTCAAGTTTCACCTTGCAGTAGGAGGCTCCCTTGGTGATCCCTCGGGGTCCGTTGTTGACCTTCGGCGTGGTTACCTCAACACCTTTCCACTTGCGGTTGTACCAGTCCCACGTACCTTTCTCAGGCCGCATAACTGGCGGGAAGATGTCTCGAAGCTCGTCCAGGATCTCCGCTTTCTCAACGCGAAGCTCAGCCTCCAGGGCCTGGGCCGCTTCGACATCGAGACGGAAACCATGACGCTCCTGCTCGATGATTACGTAGGCCACCTGATGCTCAACATGGATGGCCGGACGCCAGTCGATACCCTCTTTCTTGAGGTCTTTCTTCAGCATCGACTGAAGCATCCGGTACAGCTTCATCGTGATCTCAACGTCACGACGGCAATACTTGGCCATCTCATGCGAGAAGCGAGAGAAGTCCGTGTGGTCGCCCTTCGGGAACTTGAAGATGCGACCCCAACTGGCCAGTCGCTGGTCCTTGATATCTGGCCTGAGCATCCGGCCCACGACGAGCGTGTCCCAGATTTGGCTCCACCGGAGGGTGCCGGGATACAGCTTTTCGATAGCCTCGAAGTCGTACCCCAGGCCGTTGTGAAAGACCACACGATCCGCGTTATGCAGTCGGGCTAGTCCCTCGGCCAACGGTTTGTAGTCCTTGTGGTTGGCATACATCTCGACCTCACCGGTCTTGGGGTTGCCAATCCCCAGGCACCACATCGTGGTGAGTCCAGGTAACAGGTCATTACCTTCGACGTCAGCGACGAGAACTTCCATTACTTACCTCAGAGCTTTCGGAGCCTTGATCGCTTGGTACATTCCGATGACCTCGGAGATCGTGTCCTGGGTCCAGCCTTCCTCACGACATTCCAGGAACCGGCGGATCAACATTCCGTTGGCCGCTTTGATTCGCAGGTGGGGAACGACGTGTTCAACGAACCGGGGCAGTTCGTCCAGGCGCAGCTGAAGACAGTAGGAGTTGAGTCCTCCGTCCTCAGAGACTTTCTTCAGGTGACCGCCGAGGTGCTGGCGGACAAGCGTCAAGGCTGACAGGTGGTTGTTGTAGAGGTGGACGCGATGGCAGGGGGTCTTAGCGCCTTTCGGCAAGTAGATACCGATGGTGCCTTCGCCATCAAAGAAGCCAGCAATCCATGCGGCCACGTTCTTTGGGATGGGTTGCATCTGTTCTCCCTCAGATGTCAGTTGTGTCTTCCTCCCACGGGACGTCGTCCTCACCGTTGAAGTCTTCCTCCGCAGAGTTATCTTCAGGCAGTAGACGACCGGTGTCCCTGTGGTATCGGTTACACCCAGCCGGTCCCAGGTCACCCCACTCGCGGTTCTTCAGGACTCGCGGGTAGGAGAGATCCGGGTCATCCCCTTCACCTTGTTGGTCACGCTCAATGGCGATGATGTTGTCGGATAGTTGTTCGAGAGAGGCAGAACCACGCAGGTCCTGTAGGCTGATCCGTCCGCCTTCATTGAAGGACTTACGCTTACCGTCAGGCCGCTTGAGATGAACAATCGCAATGACCCCCACACCGGTTCGCTCAATGAGGGACCGGAGGTTGGTCATCAGAATGTCGATGTCCTTGCGTTCACCCTTGTCGGATTCCAGACCGGACACCACCATTGAGATGTGGTCCAGCAGAATGAAGTCGCAGCCAAGACCGACAGAGAAGTAGTTCAGTTTGCCGATCAGGTTGTCACACTCCAGGGAACCGAAGTGGTTGTAGAAGGACATGCGGTCGATGGTCGCCGCTTTACCTGCAGCCCACTGTTCGGGCGTCAGGATGTTGGGGTTCCGACGAATCTCCCCGAGAGGCGTGTTGTGGTGGATGGCGATGTAACCTTGAGCTGTCTTCTTATAGCTCTCCTCCAGGAACACGTTGGCCATCGACAACTTGTGATCAATGGAGAACTCGTAGCCCAGCTCCCGGACAATCGTTGACTTACCGATACCGGAACCCGCAGTGAACAGGGTTAGCTCACCCTTGCGGATACCGCGTAGCTTCTCGTTCAGGTCCGGGTACTTACAGCTGTACCCAACGACAGGCTGAGTGATCAGCTCCTCGATGGTAATGTCCGCGCCTTCGATGATGCCGTCAGGTCTGAAGTCCTTGGCCTGGAACACAGAGTTGATCAGCTCCCGGACCTTCCGCTCGACCAACATATCGTTGGCATCCTTCAGCTGGAACGAGGCGATCTTGGCCTTGCCGGGACTCAGTAGTTCGGCACACTTGGTTGCCGCTTCCTGTCCGGGCTCGTCCTGGTCGAACATGAAGACCACTTCTTCAAACGACTCGATGAACTCCAGCCGTTTCTGAACACACTTCGGTGCGCCTTGGGCTCCGTTACGGACAGACACCACCGGCCATTTACAGTCCGTGACCTCGGCGTAGGACAGTGCGTCCATCTCACCCTCGGTGATGATCAGCCGCTTACCTCCAGGCTTCCATAACTGCTCACCGAACAGACCCGCTTCGCTCATGTCACCGGTAATCGTGAAGTCTTTACCCGGCAAGCGGATCTTCTGGGCGATTTTGCGACGGCGTTCGTCGAAGTAGTTGGCGATGTGACAGGCTTTACCTTTGAACTCTCCGACCTCGTAGCGGAAGAACCGGCAGGTTTCTTCGGAGATTTTCCGTTTGATCAGCGCCTTGTATTCACCGTCGATCAGCGGTCTGCGCTTTTTCTTCTTGTGGGTCCTGGGTTCCTGCTCCTCTACGTCCACAGCTTCTCCCTCTCTGAAGTTCTTGTTACAGCGGAAGCACTTCCCCCAGCCCTCATCGTTGATGCTGTAAGCGTCCGAGCTGGTGCCGCAGGGGCAGGGCAGATGTGTTTCAGCCCATTCGCTCATTCCTTTCTCCAGAAACAAAAAAGCCCCGCACTAAGGCGGGGCCAACGGTTCTAAGGTAGCGATGCTCCGTGGGTCACCGGCACGGAGCTACACCGGAGATACTGGGATCACCTCCTATAGCTCTGCCCAGTACAGATTCACGCGTGGTTCCTCACCTTCTTCCGCGAAACGCTTGCCGACAGTCAGCAGCAGTACCTGATCGTCGTCTTCCCAAAACTTCTCGGTCTTGGTCATGACGTCCAGGACACCCTTGGCGTAGTTGTCGACGTCGCCTCGCGGGTAATCGCGTTTGGTGGTCTTGGGTTTCGGGACGATGTTCTCGATGAACACCACCACCGGACCCTCGACCTTCAGGCCCTTGTAGCCGAGCGCAGCCTTACCGGCTTCGTTCAGGAAGGCCTGATACTTCTTGCCGTAGTAGGTGCCCCAGCGGGACACCCGAGGACGTGACGCCGGGTAGGGCGGCACATCCAGGGCGAACTCAATGAGGCCTCGCTCGGAGGCCTTGTTGAAAGTCTTGAGGAACTGAGCGAACAGCTCATTGAATTTAGATGTCGTCGTGATCTTCTTCGTCACCGGCTCCTCCTTCGTTGCCGTTGTCGTCGTCCATGTCGTCGCCGTACTGGTCGACCACGCTTTCGTATTCGTCGTCCTCGTCGAAGTCACCGGCAGCGCCGCCGCCCATGTTCCGTTTCTCCAGGAGCTGGATGTTCCGCAGACGGAAGGTCACGCCGTGTACAGTTACCTTCTTCTTCTTGCCGTTCTCGACGACGGTTTCGGTGGTCTTGTAGGGAACCAGCAGAGCGGACGCCCGGATCAGGTCACCGGACATAACCTTCAGGTTCTTCGGCAGGGGTTTCTTCTTGGCATCAACGCAGCCCGGTTGATACTTGGACTTGAGGGTGAAGACCACCATGCCACGGAAGTCTTCTTTATCTTCCTTCTCGTCAGCAATCTCAGTGCCGTCACGGAAGGGAAGCTGCAGGTCTTTCGGACACTTGCCCCATTCCTCCTGGGCCAGCTCCTTCGCCTTGGCGGTGATCTTGGCGACGAACTCCTCGGTGCTTTCCAGCTCCTCGTCGATGAGCAGAGTCACCTTGTACTTGTCATCGCTGTATTCGTTACCGGAGTCCGGCTTCTCGATCCAGGCGTAGGCAGCAGTACCGGCAGGGGTGGCAACTTTCGGCAGCTTCTTCTTCTGGGACATAAAGTTTTCTCCTAGAGTTTTATCTTTCGGTTTTCTTCTTTGGGCATAAGGGCGTAAAAAGTTCACGCCCCACTAGTTAACAACTTACTGTACTTCTCAGGAAAAGAAATACGGCGCGTTCAAGAGACGATCCACATCGAAGTCTCCAAGGTCAGGAGGGGT
>Ga0114983_1000153_pt1 | contig 27932 bp, 24 predicted proteins | sample Shrwel_input2_RT_FD_87182 | JGI IMG/M metagenome (GOLD analysis project Ga0114983, IMG submission 87182) | Subsurface microbial communities from deep shales in Ohio, USA - Utica-3 well 1 S input2 RT | ecosystem: Environmental > Aquatic > Deep subsurface > Shale gas/oil reservoir > Produced... | reverse complement strand
GGCGGTACCTCGATGCGTCGCGTGCCGGACAGGTACTGGCCGGTCAGCGAGCCGGGCGTGTCCTTGATCTGCTGTGGGGTGCCCTGGGCGACGATCTCGCCACCGTGGACCCCGGCGCCGGGGCCGATATCCAGCACATGATCCGCGGCGAGGATGGCCTCCTCATCATGTTCGACCACGATCACGGTATTGCCCAGATCCCGCAGCCGTTCGAGCGTCTTGAGCAGGCGGTCGTTGTCCCGCTGGTGCAGACCGATCGAGGGCTCGTCGAGGATGTACATCACCCCGACCAGGCCCGCGCCGATCTGGCTCGCCAGGCGGATGCGCTGGGCTTCGCCGCCGGACAGGGTCTCGGCGCTGCGTTCCAGGTTCAGATAGTCCAGGCCGACATTAACGAGGAATTCCAGGCGCGCGTGAATCTCATGGATGATCTTGACCGCGATCTCGCCCTTGCGGCCCGGCAGGGCCAGCGACTCGAAGTAGCTCATCGCCTCGCCGATCGGCAGGCCGACCAGCTGTGGCAGGGTCTGGTCGTCGATGTAGACGTGGCGCGACTCCTTACGCAGCCGCGAACCGTGGCAGCTGGGGCAGGGCTGGACGGCGATGTAGCGCGACAGCTCCTCGCGTACCATGCTCGATTCGGTTTCCCGGTAGCGGCGCTGCATGTTGGGCAGCACGCCCTCGAAGGGGTGTTCCCGCGTCACCTGGCGGCCACGGTCGTTGACGTAGCTAAAGGAGACGTCGTCGTGGCCGCTGCCGTGAAGGATGACGTCCCGCTCGTGCCGGGCCAGGTCCTGCCAGGGAGTCTCCAGGGCGAAGCGGTAGTGCGCGGCGACGGCCTGTAGCTGGCTGAAATAGTAGACGCTGCGCCGGTCCCAGCCCTTGATCACGCCTTCGGCCAGCGACAGCTCCGGATGGCTGATCAGCTTGTCCGGGTCGAAGACCTGCTGAACGCCGAGACCGTCACAGGTGGAACAGGCGCCGGCCGGATTGTTGAAGGAGAACATGCGCGGCTCGAGCTCGGCGATCGAGTAGCCACACACCGGGCAGGCGAAGCGCGCCGAGAAGTTGATGTCTTCCTGGTCGCCGTCCATGAAGTGAACGATCGCTACGCCGTCGGCGAGCCCCAGAGCGGTCTCGAAGGACTCTGCCAGGCGCTGGGTCAGGCCCTCGCGCACCTTTACCCGGTCGACCACCACGCTGATGTCGTGCTTCTTGTTCTTTTCCAGCGGCGCCAGGTCGTCAAGCTCGAGCACCTGGCCGTCGATCATCGCCCGTACGAAGCCCTGAGCACGCAGCTCGCTGAGCAGCTGCAGGTGTTCACCCTTGCGGCCCTTGATCACCGGTGCCAGCAGCATCAGCTTGCTGCCTTCGGGCAGGCCAAGGACCTGATCGACCATCTGAGAAATGGTCTGGGCTTCCAGATCCTCACCGTGTTCGGGGCAGCGCGGCGTGCCAGCGCGGGCGAACAGCAGGCGCAGATAATCGTAGATCTCGGTGATGGTGCCGACGGTCGAGCGCGGGTTATGCGAGGTAGACTTCTGTTCGATGGAGATCGCCGGTGACAGCCCCTCGATATGATCGACATCGGGCTTTTCCATCATCGACAGGAACTGGCGGGCGTAGGTGGACAGTGATTCCACATAGCGCCGCTGACCCTCCGCATAGAGGGTGTCGAAGGCAAGTGAGGACTTGCCCGAACCGGACAGGCCGGTGACGACGATCAGCTTGTCGCGTGGCAGCTCGACGTCGATTTGCTTGAGGTTGTGGGTGCGGGCACCCCTGACCAGGATCTTGTCCATTGCCACCTCGTGCAGCACAAAAGCTCGAGTATACGGGCTTGGCGAGTGCGGCGCCAAAGCCAGGCAGCTTTACGCCCCACTGCCTTTCCCTGGGCATGGCCTAGCCGGTAGAATACGGGGTCTACTAAGGCGTGTTTCGCGCCCCTTTCATGCGTTTGGGATTTCTATTCTCCATGGTTTCTCGTTTGCTGACCGCCCCCGAGCGGCGCGCCATCAGTGGCCTGGCGGGGCTCTATGCCTCGCGAATGCTGGGCCTGTTCATGGTGCTGCCGGTGCTCGCTCTGCATGCCGGCGACCTGGCCGGCGCCACCCCTTTCTTGGTCGGCGTGGCACTGGGTATCTACGGGCTCTCCCAGGCCGTGCTGCAGATCCCCTTCGGACAACTGTCGGATCGCATCGGCCGCAAGCCGGTGATTACCGCCGGCCTGCTGCTGTTCTTCCTGGGTAGCGCCGTGGCCGCCCAGGCCGACAGCATCGTGGACATCATCATCGGCCGCGGCCTGCAGGGCTGTGGTGCGGTAGCCGCCGCCATCATGGCGTTGCTCGCCGACCAGACCCGTGAGCAGGTGCGTACCGCGGCGATGGCCACTATTGGCCTGTCGATCGGTGTGGCCTTCGCCGTGGCCATGGTGCTTGGTCCCTTGCTGGCCGCCCACTATGGCCTCAGCGGGGTGTTCTGGTTCACCGCCGCCCTGGCGCTGGTGGGAATTCTGGTGCTGTGGAAGCTGGTGCCTCCGGCACCGCGCCGCATGCGCCACCGGGACGTCGGCCTCGATCGCGGCCAGCTCAAGTCGATGCTGAGACGCGGCGACCTGGTGCGCCTGGATATCTCGATCTTCTCCCTGCACCTGCTGCTGATGATGATCTTCGTCGCGGTGCCGGTTCGCCTCGCCGCGCTGGGGGTGCCGGCCAATCAGCATGGCTGGGTCTATCTCGGCATCATGGGGCTTGCCTTCGTGGCGATGGTGCCGCTGGTGATCATCGCCGAGAAGCGTCAGCGCATGAAGAGCATGATGGTGCTGGCGGTGTCCGGGCTGACGTTGAGCCTGCTGGGCATGGGCCTGATGAATACCGGCTGGTGGAGCCTGGCCGCGCTGCTGATGGTCTTCTTCACCGCATTCAATCTGCTCGAGGCAACCCTGCCCTCGATGATCAGCAAGCTGGCACCGGCGGGCACCAAGGGCACCGCCATGGGGGTCTATTCCACCAGCCAGTTCCTCGGAGCCTTCCTCGGTGGCGTGCTGGGCGGTGCCCTGAGCCAGCAGTGGGGACAAGACGCGGTTTTCTACGGTGCTACGCTGGTAGGGGTGCTGTGGCTGGGGGTGATGTATGGCATGCCTACACCGCGTCATCTTTCGAGCGAAGTGGTGGCGCTTGATGAGCGTACCCATGAGGATGCCCTGGAAACCCTGATGCAACGCTTCGCCGAAGTGGCAGGCGTCGAAGACGTGCTGGTGGTACCTGAGGAGCGTCTTGCCTACCTCAAGGTTGACCGTCAGCAACTGGACAGCGAGGCCCTGGCGCGAGTGGCCGGGGCTCAGGACCGCTAGACGGTCACCATTCATCGGGGCGGCCAGGCGGTCGCCCGCAATCAAGGAGTAAAACATGGCCCGTGGTGTAAACAAGGTCATCCTGATCGGCAATCTGGGCCAGGACCCGGAAGTACGTTTTCTGCCTTCCGGCAACCCGGTCGCCAACCTGCGCATCGCCACCACCGACAGCTGGACTGATCGCCAGAGCGGACAGCGCCAGGAGCGCACCGAGTGGCACACAGTGGTGCTGTTCAACAAGCTCGCCGAGATCGCTCAGCAGTACGTCAAGAAAGGCTCACGCATTTATGTCGAAGGTCGTCTGCAGACCCGCAAATGGCAGGGTCAGGACGGTCAGGATCGCTATTCCACCGAGATCGTCTGCAACGATATGCAGATGCTCGACTCGCGAAGCGGCGGTCAGGGTGGCTCCCCGCAGAACGATCCTCAGGGGGGCAACTATGCGGGCGGCATGAACCAGGGCGGCATGCCGCAGGGTAATGCTGCTCAGCAGGGTGGCGGTGCCGGCAACTACGGCAACGCGCCCCAGCAGCCTCCCCAGGGCAACAATTATGGTCAGCAAGGCGGCCCGCAGCAGGGCGGACAGCCCCAGCGCCCGCCGCAGCAGCCGCCCCAGCAGCCGCCCCAGCAGCCGCAGCAGGGTAACAACTTCGGCGCACCGAATCCGGGCAGCTTCGACGACTTCGATGATGAGATTCCGTTCTGAGGCGACCAGCCTTTTCCTGCGCTGAACCGGTGCCCATGAAGGAGCCTTCGTGAAGCTGTTGATACTGGATGCCGGGCACTGTCTGAGCCTGGCACTGGCCCGTGAGGCCAATCGTCGTACCGATACCGAGCTGGTGATCGAGGCCGGGGTGGAGCTCGAGGTCGGCCGGCTCGCCGAGATCTCACCTGATGCGGTGCTGGTTCCGCCGCTGGTGCAGCCGATGGATATCGAGCCGGCAGCCGTCACGGCCCATGCCGAGGCGGTCGAGCGCTGCCTGGCGAGCTGCCGGGAACTCGGTATGCCGCTGGTGTGGGCGGTATCGGATCAGCTCTATGAAGACGGCTTCGAGGGCCCTATCGATGAACACGTCAGGCCCGAGCCGCGTGACGAAGGATTGCGCCAACTGATGGCCGTCGGCCAGCAGATTCGCGAGCGACACCCCCGCCACCTGATCGTGCGATTGGGGCCGTTGTTCGCCCTGGAAGGGAGTGGCGCCTGGCTTGGCAGCATGCTCGATCGACTGGTCAGCGGCGATGAGTTGAGCGCGGCTCAGGATGTCATCTTCTGCCCGACGTCGGCGGATGCGGCGGCCATGGCCCTGATCGGCATGCTGCAGCAGATTCACTGCGGTGCAGAAAGCTGGGGGGTCTACCATCTGGCGGGTACCGAACCGGTCAGCGCTTTCGCCTTCGCCTCGATGGTGCGTACTCAACTGGTCACTCGCCTCGAAGGCCTCGGCCAGCCGCTGCTGCTTGGCGAACTCAAGGCGCTTGATCATCATCACGGGCAACCCCTGCGTCGGGTGCTTAACTGTCGTCGCGTACTGCAGGTGTTCGGCGTACACCAGAAACCCTGGCGTCTTGAAGTCGGCCGCATGCTCGACGCCTGGTGCCAGGCCTATCGTCCTTCCGACTCACCTATTGATCACCGGGGGGGCAACGCATGAATACCCTGCGCAGTCTGCTCTTCTACGCCGGTTACTTCCTGGCCATGATCCTTAGCGGGATTTTTCTGCTGCCCTTAGCGCCGCTGCTGCCGCTGCGTTCGCGCTATCGACTGTTGAATCTCTACAATCATGTGGTTATCGCCTGGTTTCGTATTACCTGCGGCGTACGCTATGACTTCCACGGGCGCGAGAACGTGCCCGAGGGCGCCTGCGTGATTCTCTCGAATCACCAGTGCGAATGGGAGACCATCTATCTTCAATTGATCAAGCCGCCGGTGTGCACGGTGCTCAAGCAGGAGCTGCTGAACTTCCCGATCTTCGGCTGGGGGCTTAGGCTGCTCAAGCCGATTGCACTGGATCGCTCCAAGCCGGCTCGGGCCATGAAGCAGGTGCTTATCCAGGGCAAGGAGCGTCTCGATGAGGGGCTGTCGGTGCTGATCTTTCCGGAGGGTACCCGGGTGCCAACGGGCGAGCGCCGGCGCTACAACAAGAGCGGTGCGGTGATCGCCTGCCGCGCCGGGGTGCCGGTGCTGCCGGTGGCGCACAATGCCGGTGAGCGTTGGCCGGGACGGCACTGGGTCAAGAATCCGGGGCGCCTGACGCTCGAGATTGGCCCGCCGATCGAGACCGACGGTCGCACGGCAGAAGAGGTGCTGGTAGATGTCGAAGCCTGGATCGAGGGTCGCCTGGCGGAGATATCCGAGGTGCCGAGGCCCGAAAGCACGCCCGCCAAAGCGACCGTGAGCAACTGATGTCGCCGGACCTGTCAGTCAGCGTCTAGTGAGTGCGAGTGAGCCGCCGACGAATCTGTCCGTGATGTCATAAACAACGTTATAAACAACACACTAGAAACACAGTGCGATAAACAAAGAAGGCGCCCCAAGGGGCGCCTTCTTTGCGTTCGCGGGGCGACAGGCCTGGACGTCAGCTGCTGAACTTCTCCAGCACCAGGCAGGCATTGGTGCCGCCGAAGCCGAAGCTGTTGGACAGCACGCGCGTCACCTCGGCGTCGTCTCGACGTTCGGTGACGATGTCGAAGCCCTCTGCCTGGTCATCCAGTTTCTCGATGTTGGCCGAGGCAGCGATGAAGCGATGCTCCATCATCATCAGCGAGTAGATCGCTTCCTGCACGCCGGTGGCGCCCAGTGAATGGCCGGTCAGCGACTTGGTCGAGCTCATCGCCGGCGTCCGATCCCCGAACACCTCGCGAATGGCCTTCAGCTCGGCAACATCACCCACAGGCGTGGAGGTACCGTGCGTGTTGACGTAGTCGATGCTGCCCTTGACCGTGGCCATGGCTTGACGCATGCAGCGGGCCGCGCCCTCGCCGGATGGCGCCACCATGTCGTAACCATCCGAGGTGGCACCATAGCCGACCACTTCGGCATAGATCTTGGCGCCGCGTGCCTGAGCGTGCTCCAGGTCTTCGAGCACCAGCATGCCGCCACCACCGGCGATCACGAAGCCGTCGCGGGCCTGATCATAGGGGCGCGACGCCTTGTCCGGCGTTTCGTTATAGTGGGTCGACAGCGCGCCCATGGCGTCGAATAGGCAGGACAGGGTCCAGTGCTCTTCTTCGCCACCGCCGGCAAACACGACGTCCTGCTTGCCCAGCTGGATCTGCTCGACGGCGCTGCCGATGCAGTGAGCCGAGGTCGCACAGGCCGAGGAGATCGAGTAGTTGACGCCCTTGATCTTGAATGGGGTCGCCAAACAGGCCGAGACGGTACTGCCCATGGTGCGGGTGACCCGGTAGGGCCCCACACGGCGCAGGCCCTTCTCGCGCAAGACGTCGGCAGCTTCGACCTGGTTGGCGCTGGACGCGCCGCCGGAGCCGGCGATCAGACCGGTACGCTCGTTCGATACCTGCTCTGGGGTAAGGCCCGAGTCTTCGATGGCCTGAGCCATGCTCACATAAGCATAGGCTGCGGCATCCCCCATGAAGCGGCGCAGCTTGCGATCGACCAGCGCGTCGAGGTCGATGTCCACGACGCCCGCCACCTGGCTGCGGAAGCCGCGTTCAGCGTAGTCGTCCTTGAAACGGATGCCAGAGCGCCCTGCCTTGAGCGCATCGAGGACCTGGTGCCGGTCGTTGCCGAGGCAAGACACGATGCCCAGCCCGGTGACTACCACTCGTCGCATGGGAGCCTCCTGATCAGAAATTCGCGGTGGAGGTGAACAGGCCGACCCGCAGGTCATTGGCCTGGTAGATATCGCGGCCGTCGACGGACACAGTGCCATCGGCGATGCCAAGAATCAGGCGCCGGGTAATGATGCGCTTGACGTTGATATGGTATTTGACCTTCTTCGCTTCCGGTAGGATCTGGCCAGAGAACTTGACCTCGCCACAGCCCAGAGCACGGCCGCGTCCCGGGTGGCCAAGCCAGCCCAGGTAGAAGCCGACCAACTGCCACATGGCATCCAGGCCCAGGCAGCCGGGCATGACCGGGTCGCCGGGGAAATGGCAGTCGAAGAACCACAGGTCCGGGTGGATATCGAGTTCAGCAATCAGCTCGCCTTTGCCGTATTCACCGCCTTCCTCGTGGATATGGGTGACGCGGTCGAGCATCAGCATGTTGGGTGCCGGCAGCTGGGCATTGCCCGGGCCGAACAGTTCACCTTGGCTGCATGCCAGCAGCTCTTCGTGGCTAAAGGAGTGTTGCTTGGTCACAGAATCATTCCGAGAGTCGACATTAGGGTGGGCCGGAGGCCGGCTAGACTGCGGGCCATTCTACTGGCAGCACCAGATGATTGCACGTCGCCACCCTTGGCAGCGGTCCGGCTGACGAGAGGCTAGGCACCGCGCCCTCACCATTTTGGTGATTAACCATTAAACCCATGGTAGCGTTCGCCGATAGAATAATGAAAGGTACGAACTTCTTTCGTACTAGAGTCCATGGACCGTAAAACTGATGATCCCTTATGTGGCCGCTCTTTACACTTAATCGACCAATGGTCTGGCTGGGCTTGCTCGGCGTCGCCGCCCTGCCCTGGGCCAGCGGAGTGGGAGTGCGCCTGATGACCCTGCTGCTGCTCGCTCTGGGGCTGTGGGATGCCTGGCGGATGGTGCGCCAGGAGCATGCCCGCCGAGCCTTGGGGGAGCAGGTGATGCTGAGCTCCGAGGACGGCATCATGATCTGCGACGCCCGCCACCGTATCCTCACGGTCAATCCTGCCTTTACCCAGATCACCGGCTATGCCCTCGAGGAGGTTCGTGGCCAGGACCCCTCGATGCTATCGGCCGGACGTCACGACAAGGCCTTCTACGATCGCTACTGGGAGGCTCTCACCTCGCTCGGCAAATGGGAAGGCGAGATCTGGAACCAGCGCAAGCAGGGCGACCAGTACCCGGAATGGCTGCGCATTCAAGCCTACCGTGGAGAGAATGGCAAGGTCAGTCATTACGTGGGACTGTTTACCGACATTTCTCGTCACAAGGCGCGCGAGCAGGACATGCGGCGAATTGGCTTCGAGGACCCCTTGACCGGCCTGCCCAACCGTCGGCGCCTTCACGATCTGCTGAGTTCGCGGCTGCGCCACCTGCGGGCCGGCGAGGGGCTGGACATGGCGCTGATCGACATCGACGGCTTCAAGGCCATCAACGATGCCATGGGCGTCGAGGCGGGTGACCGGCTGCTGTCGCGCTTTGGACAGCGGCTGGCGCGGCAGGTCGCTGGGGGTGTGGTGGGGCGCTTGGGTGGCGATGAATTCATGGTCATCCGCACCACCAACTTCGACGATCATGATACCTGGGTGGCCGGGCTCTGCGAGCATCTGACGGCACCCTTCGAACAGGATGGTCAGTCGCTGCGCCTGGGGCTGACCGTCGGCAGCTGTCGGGCACCGGATGATGGCCGCGACTCCAATGTGCTACTGCAGCGGCTGGAAAGCGCTCTCTACAGCGCCAAGCGCCACGGCCGCAACCATCATAAGCGCTTTCAGCCTGCCTTGGATGAGCCGGGGGATCGGCAGCTCGAACTGGTCAACGATCTGCGCGCGGCGCTCGCCCAAGGTGGTCAGCTTGAGCTGCATTACCAGACTCAGTACAGCCTCAAGGATGGTTCTCTGGTAGGCATGGAGGCGCTCATGCGTTGGCGTCACCCACGGCTGGGCATGGTGTCGCCAGGAGACTTCATCCCGCTGGCCGAGCGCCATGGCCTGATGACGCCGCTGGGTGCCTGGGTGATCGAGCAGGCGGTCTCACAGTTGGCGCGCTGGCAACAGGCCGGGCTGCCGCGAGTGCCGGTCTGGGTAAATATTTCGGCGCTGCAGCTGATTCAGGGCGACCTGGAATCGCGGATTTCCGCCTGTCTGGCCCGTTACAAGGTGCCGGCCCAGCTGCTCGGACTCGAGCTTACCGAGTCGGTGCTGCTCGATGAGCGCGCCGGCGATGTTTACCCGCGCATGACATCATTGCGCGACAAGGGCCACCAGATCGCCATCGATGATTTCGGGACCGGCTATTCTTCCCTGAGCTACCTGAAGCGATTGCCGGTAGACAAGCTAAAGCTTGATCGGGCCTTTGTGCGTGCGCTGCCTGATGATCGTGCGGATGCGGCGATCGTCGGCGCGGTGCTGGCGATGGCCCAAGGGCTGTCGCTGACGGTGGTGGCGGAAGGCGTCGAGACGCCGGCGCAGCGGGACTTCCTGCGCAAGCAGGGCTGTCCCGAAGTGCAGGGTTTCCTGTTCTCGCGCCCGGTGCCTCCAGACGAGATCGAGGCACGGCTCAGGCAAGAGGGCACTGGGGTTTACTCAGGCGATGGTGCGGCTATCGCCCCGGCCTAGCCAGCTCGCTTGTGTAACGGCTTTCATGGCTGGAGGTTAGCGCTGGTGGTCAAGAACGCCTCCGCCCCAGGCGATGGCTGAGCCCCAGGCATAGCGCCGCCCACACCAGCGCCTCCGCTGGCAGCAGCCAAGGCGCCAGCTCCACCCCGGACAGCCGTGCGCCGGCCAGATAGGACAGCGGACCGCTCGTCGCCCCCCCCAGCGCCGCCAGCCAAGGGCGTTGCCATAGCCAGACCAGGGAATGCTGCGGCAAGGTGGCAAACAGCGGCCACAGCAGCCACAGCCAGAGAGGCAGCGGTAGCGCCATCAAGGCGCCTGCCCCCGCGCCCGCCAGGGCGGCCTCACCGCCAGCGGTGGCATCGAAGCCAAAGCCGCCGAGCAGTACGAAACTGCCATCGATGATCAGCCCCAGGGTGGCGAAAGCCGCCAGCAGCCGCCATTCCCCCGGCCGCCCTAGCCAGAAAAGGTGCCCGGCCACGATCATCGCCGCCACTCCGCTACCTATCGCGCTGCCCCCCAGCACGCAGGCAAACCAGCCGACCTGAAAGGCCACGATATTGGCTACCGAGGCCATCCAGCCACTGGGACCAGGCCGGGTCACGGCGATCCCGTCAAGGCGTCACGGCGGGCGCCGGGTTTCGCCATCAGCAGGTGGCAGGTGCCGATGCTGCGTTCCAGGAAGCCGCCTTCGCAGTAGCACATGTAGTAACGCCACATGCGAATGAAGCGCTCGTCATAGCCGAGCTTGCGTACCCGGTCCAACTGCGACTCGAAGCGATGGCGCCACTCGCGCAGGGTGCGCGCATAGTGCAGCCCAATCTCGTCGAGCGAGAGCACGTTCAGCGAGGTGTGACGGGTCATGCCGTCGAGAATGGCGCGATGCGAGGGCAGGAAGCCGCCGGGGAAGATATAGCGCTTGATGAAATCCATCTCACGCTTGGCGGCCTCGAAGCGCTGATCACGGATGGTGATCGCCTGCAGCATCACCATGCCATCGTCGGTGAGCAGTCGATCCAGGGTCTCGAGGTAGGTGTTGAGATACTGGTGGCCCACCGCCTCGATCATCTCCACCGAGATCAACCGATCATAGCGGCCCTCCAGTGCCCGATAGTCCTGCTTGAGCAGGGTGATTCGCTCACCAAGCCCCTCTTCCTCGATGCGCTTCGCGGTATGGGCGTACTGCTCGTCGGAGATGGTGGTGGTAGTCACCCGACAGCCGCGGCTCTTGGCGGCATGGATAGCGAGCCCTCCCCAGCCGGTGCCGATTTCCAGCAGATGGTTGTCAGGGCCCACGTCGAGCTTATCGAGCATCACGTCGAGCTTGTGGGTCGATGCCTCCTCGAGGCTCGCCTCCGGGTGAGGGAAGACGGCGCTCGAGTACATCCAGTGCTCGGTGTCGAGGAAGGTGGCGAACAGGTCGTTACCCAGGTCGTAGTGGGCCGAAATGTTGCGCCGGGCGCCGCGCTGCGTGTTGCGCTGCAGGGCATAGGCGGCGGTCAACAGCCAGCGGCCGAGGCGGGCGCTGCCGTTCTCGACCTCGCCATTGACCCTTTCCATGTTGGCGGCAAACAGCCGGGTCAGGCCGACCAGGTCATCGGCTTCCCAGTCGCCGTCCATGTAGGCCTCGGCGGCGCCTACCGTGCCGCCCAGCGCCAGCCGGCGCCAGGCCTGGGCGCGCTTGACCACGACCGTGACGGAAAGGGGGCCACCGCGGCCCAGCGTATGGCTCTGATCGCCTTCGATCAGGGTGATCTGGCCGCCTTCGAGATCGTTCAACTGGGCGAGCAGGCGGGGCTTGAGCAGTCGGGTCAGGCGGTCGCCTGTGTCCGACTGCGGCGCTGAGGTGGCAGAGCGGATCGTACTCACGACGGTGTCTCCTCGCGATGGGGATGGTCATGGATCGGCACCCGTTTGGCCCACAGACGCAGGGCCTCCAGGTGAATGCCGGCCAGGGTCTTGAGGCTAATGAAGGGCTGTCGGACCAGGGTGGCCACCAGTGCGCCACGGGTCGCGGCCCGGGCCTTCAGGGTCAGGGTGGCATCGAAGTGCAGCGCTTCGTCCTTCCAGGTTTCCATGTGCATCATCAGGTGCTCGCCGGGCGTCGAGAAGCGCCAGCGATAGATCATGTCCATGGGGTTGAAGGGCGAGACGTGCATGGCCTTGTCGAAACTGGCCTGGTGGCTGTGACGCGCCGGGTCGACACGGCAGGCATAGCGCACCCGCTCGCCCCAGGGCGTATTGGTGACTTCGGCCAGCAGCGCGACCAGTCGGTCATCGGCGTTGTAAGCGTAGTAGAGGGTGATCGGGTTGAAGGCCACCCCGAGGGTGCGCAGCTGGGTCAGCATGCACACCCGGCCGTCGGGGGCCTCGCCGAGCTGGCGTTCGAGCTCTTCCCTGACCACTTGCTTCAGCGGGCGCTCATGGGGCGCGAGATAGTCGGCGCGGCGAAAACGGGCCAGTGCCAGCCGCCCTTCGCCGAAGCCCGGCACGCCGCGAAATAGCGCCGGCAGCTCGTCGAGATCCAGCCAGGCCATCCACAGTCCATAGCGAAAGGCATGAGTCCTGGGCCAGTAGCGTCGATGGCGCAGGTGGCCGTGATAGATCCGGGAGCGGGGGGCGGCGATCATGCGGGCGCCTCCGCACCGATCTCGCTGCCTGTGCGGGCGTCGTCGGCCGGGCGCGGCGTGTCACCCAGCGCCAGGGCCACGCGGCGAGCACTCCATACGCCATCCTCGTGGAAGCCGTTGCGCCAGTAGGCGCCGCAGAAGTGGGTGCGCTTGTCGGTGCCGGATATCTCGGCATGGCGCGCCTGGGCAGCCTGGCCGGCCAGGGTGAAGCAGGGATGCGCGTAGGTGAAACGCCCCAGTATCTGGCGTGGATTGATGCTGGCGCTGTCGTTGAGGGTCACGCAGAAGGTGTGCGGCGCCTCCAGGCGTTGCAGGATGTTCATGTCATAGGTCACTGAGACCCGGGCGGCATTGCCGCGACCGTCCAGACGGTAGTTCCAACTGGCCCATGCGCGCTCGCGGCGGGGCAGCAGGCGAGTGTCGGTGTGCAGCACCACCTCGTTGTCCTGATAGGGCATGGCACCGAGAATCTCACGCTCGGCGTCGCTGGCATCCTCGAGCAGCGCAAGGGCCTGATCCGAGTGGCAGGCCAGTACTACCTGGTCGAAGTGCTCGACGCCATGGCGGCTTGTGATCTCGACGCCGTCGGCGCGCCGACGGATGCCCTGCACCGGGCTCTGCAGACGAATGCCCTCGGCATAGGGCGCCGTCAGGGCTGGGATGTATGCCCGGGAGCCGCCCACCAGGGTGTGCCACTGGGGGCGATGGCTGACCGATAGCAGGCCATGATTCTTGAAGAAGCGTACGAAGAAGGTCAGCGGAAAGCCCATCAGGTCACGGATGCTGGCCGACCAGATCGCCGCGCCCATCGGCAGCAGGTAGCGGTGGCGGAAGTCCTCGCCGTAACCGCCGGCGTCCAGGTAGTCGCCAAGCGTTAGCGCCGGGTCCAGGCGGCCCCTGTCCAGGTCGCGGACCGCTGCGCGGTTGAAGCGCAGCAGGTCGGCCAGCATGCGGTAGAAGCGCGGGCGCAGGAGGTTGCGCCGCTGGGCGAAGAGGGTGCCCAGGGTGTGACCGTTGTACTCGAAGTCATAGGCGCGTTCGTGCACCGAGAAGCTCATCTCGGTGGGCTGGCTGGGTACGCCCAGTTCGGCCAGCAGGGCCTGGAAGTGCGGGTAGGTCCAGTCGTTGAAGACGATGAAGCCGGTATCGATGGCGTAGTCGCGACCGTCCAGCGTCACATCGATGGTGGCGGTGTGCCCACCCAGGCGCTCGCTGGCCTCGAAGAGCGTGATGTCGTGATGCTTGGACAGATAGTAGCCCGCGGCCATGCCGCTGATGCCGCTTCCAATCACGGCGATGCGCTGCCGGCTCATGTCTTGCCTCCTGCTGCCCGGGTATCGCGGTCGCGGGTCATGCGCTTGCCGAGTCGCCAGCGCAGCCCGGGCGGCAGGATGCCCATCAGCTTGACTAGGTAGGTGAAGCGCTTGGGGAAGTGAATGTCCAGCGAGCGCCGCTCGAGGCCCTTGAGGATGGCCTCGACGGCGGTATCGACGCTGACGCGCATCGGCATCGGGAAGTCGTTGCGCTCGGTGAGCGGCGTCTTGACGAAGCCCGGATGAATCACGCTGACGTCGATGTCCTCGGCGGCGAGGTCCAGGCGCAGCGATTCCATGAAGTAGCTGAGCGCCGCCTTGGAGGCGCCGTAGGCCTCGGCTCTGGGCAGGGCGACGTAGGCAGAGGCGCTGGACGTGGCGGCCAGCAGCGGCCGGCTGCCATCGATGTCGCGTGCCTGGCGCAGCAGCGGCAGCGCCGCCTCGATGGTATAGAGGGCGCCGTGGAAGTTGGGGGCGAAGACTCGCTCTACGAGATCGACATCGAAGTCTCGGGCGTCCAGGTATTCGCAGGTCCCGGCATTGAGCAGCGCAAGCTCGAGCCCGCCGAAGGCCTCCATGATCTGCTCGCCGGCTGCCGCTACGGCCGCGCGGTCGGTGATGTCCAACGGTACCGCCAGGGCATTGTCATGACCTTCGGTCAGCGCCTGAAGCTTCTCGGCGCTGCGGGCGCTCAAGGCCACCCGATGACCGTCGTCGAGCAGGCGTTCGGCCAGGGCGCGGCCGATGCCCGAGGTCGCCCCGGTCAACCAGATGCGCTGCGGATGCGGTGTTGTGGTCATGCTTCCTCCTGGCCAGACGGCCGTGTCGGCCTCGATGGGCACGCGCCTCGCGGTCCTTCTTGCGGCGGCATTTCTATAAGCTACGTCGGCAGTGGCCAATGGGTTTCAGGCCCCGGCGCGTCGCTTGAGGTGACGAATCACCCAGCCGAGCCCGGGGAGCCGCTCATAGAGCAGTTCCCCGGCATCGAAGTAGTCGCGGTGGTGCTGCACCTTTTGTGGTTCTTGGTCGCTGCCGGCCCGGGGCGGCGCGAACGTCAGCCGTGAGCAACCTTCCACTTCATAGGCCTTTCCCCCAGACAGGCGGGGGTGGCGCAGCGTCATGGTCCAGGTGACGAATGCGGTGTCGCCTTGGCGCTGCTGATGGTGGAAGGTGAACTGACATTCCTCTACATGGGTGTACAAGGCCGCGAAGTAGGTTTCAAGTTCGCTCAGTCCCTCGATGCGGTGCAGCGGGTCCTGAAAGACAATGTCATCAGTGTATACGTTGCCCAACTGATCTGTACAGGTCTTGTCTAGCTTATTGAAGAAGGCGCAGAAAGCGTCGAGGGCCGGGTCACGAGACATGATGACTCCTGTTCAGGGCGCGCCCCGTCAGGACGCGTCGCTCTTGAGGGCCTTGAAGGCGTCTAGCGCCCTCGCGCGGGCGGCCTTGTGGTCGACGATCGGCGCCGGATAGTCGGCTTGGCCGAGCAGATCGCCTGCCGGTGGCGCATGGCGCTGCTTGGCCGAAAGCGTCGCCAGAGAGGGCAGATAGGTCTTGATGAAGGTGCCTTCCGGGTCGAAGCGCTGGGACTGGGTGGTGGGGTTGAAAATGCGGAAATAGGGGGCGGCATCGGTGCCGGTGGACGCGGCCCACTGCCAGCCGCCGTTGTTGGCGGCGAACTCACCGTCGATCAGGTGGCGCAGGAAAAAGGCTTCGCCGCGGCGCCAGTCGATCAGCAGATGTTTGGTCAGGAACATGGCGGTGACCATGCGCAGCCGATTGTGCATCCAGCCGGTCTCGACCAGCTGGCGCATGGCGGCATCAACGATCGGATAGCCGGTGCGTCCCTCACACCAGGCCGTGAAGGCGGTCTCGTCGTCGCGCCAGGCCAGGGCCTCGGTGTGTTGCTGAAAGGCCCGGTGACGGCACACTCGAGGAAAGCCGATGACGATGTGTTGATAGAATTCCCGCCAGATCAGCTCGTTGACCCAGGCGGTAAGGCCTGCGTCGCCCTCGTCGAGTCGGCCGTCGTTTTCGGCCAGCACCGCCTGACAGCACTGACGAAAGGAAATCATCCCCAGCGCCAGATAGGGGGAGAGCTCGCTGGTGCCGGCGACCGCCGGCAGGTCGCGCTGCGCCTTGTAGTGGCGGCCGCGAAAGCGCAGGAAACGCTCCAGCCGATCGGCGGCGGCCTGCTCGCCGGCGGGCCAGCGCTCCGGTGCGGCGGGGGTATCGCCAAGGGCGGGCAGCGCGGGTATCGGTTCGCTTGAGATTTCAAGCGGTGCCTGGACGGCGGGTGCGTCGTGCAGGGCCAGGCGCTCGGGCGTGAGTGCCCGGTGCCAGGCCTTGGCGAAGGGCGTGAAGACGCTGTAGTAGGCGCCTTGCCCGGTGCGCAACTCGCCGGGGGCGAAGGCAATGGCGTCGGTGTACGCCTTGACCGTCAGGCCCTGGCGGTCGAAGGCATGGATGACCGCTTCATCGCGGCGCCATTCGTTGAGGGGGTATTCGCGGTTGAAGTGCAGGGCGCAGGCGCCGACCTCTTCGGCCAGGGCGAGCAGGGTGGCCGGGGCGGCATCGAAGTGATCAATCTCGCGGTGCAGCAGCGGGATGTTGTAACCGGCGAGATCCTCGGCCAGGGCGGCGACGCCGCGATTGAGGAAGTCGAGCTTGTTGGCCCCGTGGCCGTGGGCCTGCCACTGGGGCAGGCAGCGCAGGAAGACGGCGATCACCGGGCCCTGACGGGCAGCATCACTCAGGGCAGTGTTGTCGTGAAGTCGCAGATCGCTGCGCAGCCAGACCAGTCGAGGGGCAGCGCCAGCCTGAGTCACACCTTGCATGATCGCTCCTGTCATTGTGAGGGAAAACCGTGTTTGAGGAGGCCGTGTCAGAGGTGATTCGGGGCTGGCCGCGATCAGCCCCGCGTCAGTGGCTTGAGTCGGGAGATGGCCTGGAGCGGGTCATCGCCGAGCACCGCTACCTGAGTATCGCTCAGCTCCTGCTCGCGGATGCGCGCCACCGGCCCGCAGAGGCCCAGCGGCACGGTGAGCTGCTCGGCGAGCTTGGGCAGCTGACGCCGGAACAGTTCGGTGCGCTCGGCCTGGCCGCTGCACACCAGCATGGCGGCGGCGTTCAGGCGTTGCACGGCAAGCGGCATCTCGCTTAGGGGCAGGGCATCGTCGAACAGCTGTACGCGATAACCGGCGTCGCTTGCCGTCAGGGCGATCAGCAGCTCCCAGAGCATGCCGTGGGCGTCCGGCAACCGGCTGATCAGCACCAGACCGCCGGTGCCCACCTGGTTGCCGTGATACAGACGGGTGCCGATACGGCTGCGCAGGAAGGATTCCAGGGTCGCGCGCTGCAGCGCCGCGCCGAGCTGGTCGCCCCAGTTTTCCTCGAGCGACGTGACCAGCGGTTTGAACAGCTCGCCGACGCAGGTGGCTACCGGATAGAGCGTCATGGCCTGATGGTAGAGCGTATCCAGGCGTTCGAGATCAAGGGCTTCGACGGCGGCCTGCCACTGCTGGCGCTGACCCGCCCAGTCGCCGATGGCCGGCGCCTGAGGCTCGGCCGGCGCCGGCTGGTCAAGCAGCTCGCGCACCTGGCTGACCGGTACGCCGCGATTGAGCCATTGCAGGATATGCTCGACGCGCTCCACGTCTTCGTAGGCGTAGAGGCGGTGGCCTTTGGCCGTGCGCTGAGGGCGAATCAGGCCGTAGCGTCGTTCCCATGCCCGCAAGGTCACCGAGTTGACCCCCGTCAATCGCGAAACCTCACGAATGGGATAGAGCGGCGTATCGGCCGGGTGGGTCGCCTTGGTAGTCATGCGCTGGGGAGCCTCTCGCTGTGTCAGTCGAAACAGCGACCGGCAAACACTGCGCTACGTCGCTGATGGGCCTAAGAATGGTGCAAAATATTATACAAGGCAATGATGTTGTACAAAGTGTGGGGCGAGCGGCGTCCCGTTACCGCCGCGGATCAGCCGTTGGCACGCTCGTCGATGATGCCGGCCAGGGCGTCGACGAAGGCCGGATGCTCGCCCACCGGCGGCAGCAGCGTCAGTTCGATATCGGGATGGGCCTCGCCCAGGGCGGTGATCTGCCCCGGTACGTCTTCGCGAAGGTGACGACCGGCAGCGAAGAATAACGGCAGGATGTCGGCCCGCTCGATGCCGCTGTCGCGAAGCTCGGCCACGGTGGCTTCCAGCGACGGCTCGCAGAGCTCCATGTAGGCCATGCGCAGCGGGGTAGAAAGGCGCCCCGCCAGGGTCTCGGCGAGGGACTCGAAGGGGGCCTTCCAGCGCGGGTCACGAGAGCCGTGGGCGAGCAGGATCAGGGCGTGTGACATGAAAACCTCTTGGCGTGCAGGAAATGAACGGTCGTATCGGTGGCAACGCCGACGCCGGGCCTTATCAGGGCGAATGGCGGCAGCGGCGTTACCGGTCTTGGGGCTGGCCGAGTGCCAGTCTCTCAGCTATCAGTATTCCAACTATTAACTTCTTACCACTTCTCAGCGACCGATCTTGTTAGCGACCGATCTCGGCGGCCAGGGCTTGGCCCAGGTCGTGCCCGGACAGCCAGGCCCCCTCGATTCGTGGCGAACGGAAGGCATCGCCACACAGTGCAATGCCCCGGGCGCTGAGCCGGTAGCCGGGGCCCGAGATCGGTCCGGATGGCCTAGCATAGCGCCAGCGGTGAGCGCCGATGAGACGCGGCTTGGGTAGCGGCTGGGCGTAGAATGTCTCGAAGGCCGAGAATAGCCGCTCTGCTACCGTATCGGCATCGTCTTCCAGCCAGGCAGTGCTGGCCTCTGGGCTGGCGAGCAGGGTCAGACTTTCGTCCTGCGATTGGCGGCCGGGCTTGGTGTCGTTGCGGCTGATCATGGCCAGTGGGCCGATATTGACGAAGGCGGCCTGCCAGTCAGCATCGGCGCCGGGCAGTTCCGGCAGGGGCTCATCGAAGACCACGTGGCCAGCCCAGCAGGGTTTTTGCACGATGGCCAGGCAGTCGGCGGCCAGCGCCGGATCGTGGGGCGCGACCAGCGGCTCGGCCTGAGGCGTGGGCACCGTGACCACTACCCGGGCATAGGGGCCATGATCGCGGCCTGTGTCGTCGGCCAGCCACCAGCCGTCGGCTTTCTGGTGCAGGGCGGTAATGCGTGTCTGGACATGCAGATTGAGGCCTTCGGCCAGCGAACGTGTCAGGGCGCTCATGCGCGGCGCGGCGCTGTAGCGCGTTTGATCGTCATGGTGGGGCTGCCAGCCGTCGGCCTCTACCCGCCACAGTCGCTGCGGCCAGGGAGCCACCAGCCCGGCTTTGCGCCAGGCTTCGACTTGCTCGGAGAAGCGTGCTTCGCGGACGGTGAAATACTGAGCCCCCAGATCGACGACGGCGCCGGGCAGCCGACGGCTGGTCAGGCGGCCGCCTGGTCCACGTGCCTTGTCGAAGACCTCGCTTGAGATGTCGCGATCGGCGAGTACCTGAGCACAGGCGAGCCCCGATAGGCCGGCACCAATAATGGCGATGGAAGGGGTGGCAGTCATGAATCCTCCGGGAGACTGGCGTGGCTGGCGCTGCAGCAATTAGTTACTAGGTTAACAGAATCGTACAAACGCTGTATAACATTCAGTCTGTCCTGCGGCGGTCCGCCACCGCCTTCTGGTGCTGATGAAGGCAGCGAGTCCTGGCGTGGCAGGATCGTCATGAGCCACGCTTGTTGTCAGGCTCCTGTTCTCAGCCATCTGTCCACGGATTCTAGTTCTCAGGCGCTGTGGCAGCATCTTTCCTCGGGTTAGTTTGCCAAGGCAAGACGGTTCGACGTAGACGGGTATCACATTCGATTCAGCATTCTAGGAGGCAGCATGCGTATTCTGGTCACTGGTGGAACCGGCTTCGTCGGTAGGCCCCTGTGCCAACGCCTGGCCGAGGCGGGACACGACCTGCTGGTGGTGTCCCGGGATCCGGCCAGCGCGCGGGACCTGCTGCCGGCGGATGCGCGAGTCGCGGACTCGGTAATGGCATTCGCCGAGGCGCGGCCAGAGGCGATCATCAACCTCGCCGGCGAATCGATCGCCGGTAAGCGCTGGAGCGAGGCGCAGAAGACCCGGCTGGTGGACTCTCGCGTCGATATCACCCGGGAGCTGGTCAAGCTGTGCGGTCAGCTTGCCGAGGAGGGCGCGGCGCCGCGGGTGATGATCTCCGGCTCGGCAATGGGCTACTACGGCGACCAGGGCGACGCCCGGGTGACCGAGGACACCTCGCCGCACGATGAATTCGCCCACCGCCTATGCGAACGCTGGGAGCAGGAGGCCAAAGCAGCCGAGGCCCATGGCGTTCGGGTTGTACTGGTGCGCACCGGGCTGGTGCTCGAGAAAGACGGTGGCACCCTTGCGAAGATGCTCACGCCCTTCAAGCTGGGGCTGGGTGGCCCCTTCGGCAGTGGGCGTCAGTTCATGCCCTGGATCCATCGCGAGGACATGTTGCGGCTGCTCGAGTTTCTGCTCGAGCACGAGGAGCTCAGCGGCCCCTTCAATGCCTCGGCCCCCAAGCCCGAGACCAACGCCGCCTTTACCGCCACCCTGGCCCGGCACCTCAAGCGGCCGGCCTTCATGGCGGTGCCGGCCTGCGTGCTCAAGGTAGGCCTCGGCGACATGGCCAACCTGCTGCTGACCGGTGCCGACATGCGCCCGGCGCGCCTCGAGAACGCCGGCTTTCGCTTCGAGTACCCGACTCTCGATCAGGCGCTGACGGCGATCCTCGGGCGCTAGGCCTTTCACAGCCGGTGCGGCTATCTCCGCACCGGCATATCTCTTAGCACCAGCATCTCCCTTAGCACCAACATTTCCGTAAAACCCAGCGCGCCCGGCCAACTTGGCCGGGCGCGCTGGGTTCCATCGATGCCTTGGGGCTTGTCGCAGGCGGGCGCCCTTGTGGCGCGAGTGGTCAAAGCCCGTCAGCGCCGAGCTAGTCGGTGTCGATGGTGACGATCACCCGCACCGCATCCAGGCGCAGCCGGGTGCCTTCGATGGCGCTGTCCAGTGTGGCACGGGTATCGGCGAGGGCCTTCAGCTCATCCTCGCGTACCGCCGGGTTGTGACGGGATAGCGCCTTGAGGCGAGAAAGCTCGCCGTCCAGGGTCTCGCGCATGCGGGTCTGGGCGGCCTCGACGATGCTCGGCAGTTCCCGTTCGGCTTCCTGCTCGCCCTGGGTCAAGAGCTCTCGCAGCTGATCGTGGCGGTCCTTGATCAGGTCGCGGGCCACCGCTTTCTTGACCTTGGTTAGGTTCTTGGCGAGCCCACCGAAGGAGACCTTCGACGACAGGTTGTTGCCGGTTTCGTCGAGCAGTACGCGCACCGCGGTGGCCGGCAGGAAGCGGTTGATGTGCAGCTTCTTGGGCGCCGGGCAGTGGGTGCGGAAGACCAGCTCGGTCATCAGACGGCCGCCGGGAATCGCCGGGTGCTTGAGCAGGGCCAGCGCCGTGTTGCCCATGTTGCCATCGAGCTGACGGCCCATCATCTCGCGCACCAGGGGGTGCTCCCAGGACAGATGCTGAACGTCGTCCCGGGCCAGGGCTTTGCTGCGGGACAGGGTGGCCGAGAAGCCGTCTTCGCCCTTCACCAGCCCTGGCAGGCCGTCGAGCATCTGCGGGCTCGGCTGCAGGTGCACAACCTCGCCGCCGAGTTCCTGGCTGTCGACGCCGAAGATATCCAACGCCTGTTCCAGATAGCGGGGCAGCGCCTTGTCATCGTCAAGCTCGCGGATCGCCTCGATCACCTTGGCGGCGCGCGCCGGGCGGCAGGCGTTGTGCTCGAGCAGGCGGTTGCGACCGGCCTCGCGCTCCTTGAGCTTGGTCTCGAACAGCGCGCGGGTCTCGGTGATCAGCTCCTCGAGGCCTTCCTCGTCGAGCAGCGCCTCGGCCAGCTCGTCGCCGAAGGCGTCGAACAGCTCGCTGCCGATCCCGTGGGGGGCGCTGAAGGCGTCCATCCCTTCCCGATACCAGCGCAGCAGGCGGGCGCCGGGGCTCTGTTCGAAGACCGGCACATGCAGCTGGATGGTGTGCTGCTGGCCGATGCGATCCAGGCGGCCGATGCGCTGTTCGAGCTGATCAGGATGCTGGGGCAGGTCGAACATCACCAGGTGCCGGCAGAACTGGAAGTTGCGGCCCTCGGAGCCGATCTCCGAGCACACCAGCACCTGGCAGCCGTCTTCGGTGTCGGCGAAGGCGGCCGCGGCGCGGTCGCGCTCGACCAGAGTCAGGCCCTCGTGGAACACCGGTGCATGCACGCCGCCCAGCACCCGCAAGCCTTCGGCGAGCTCGAGGGCGGTGTCGCGGTCATGGGCGATGACCAGCATCTTGTCGTCGCCGACCTCGGTGAGTTGCTCGAGCAGCCATGTCACTCGGGGATCGAACTGCCACCAGGGCTCGGCGTTGAGCGGGTCTTCGCCCAGTGCCCGGTACATGGCGTCTGGATAGATCAGCACGTCCGGGTGATCGAGCCCGGTTTCGATCAACAGCTCGTCGAGGTAGTCCTCGTCGCGTTCGATTCGGCGCAGCACCCGGCGATAGGCCGAAGGCTGGGCGAGCTCGCTGACGTGCAGCTCGCGAGCCGGGAAACCGCCGACGTGACGGCGGCTGTTGCGGAACATCACCCGGCCGGTGCCATGGCGATCGAGCAGTTGCTCGGTGAGCTGGCGCCGGGCGGCCTCGCGCTGGGCGTCGTCGCTCTCCGGCTCGACCAGGGTATCGAGCAGGGCCTGGCTGTCGGCGTCGTCGATCACCGCGTCGATCCGCGCCCGGGCGGCGTCGCCCTCGGCTGCGGTGGCGGCGGGCAGCGTCTCCAGGGCATCGATGGCTTCGGCCACCTGCACGTAGCCGGCCTCCTCGGCCTTGAAGCGCTCGAGGTCCTGATAGCGGTCCGGGTCGAGCAGGCGCAGCCGTGCGAAGTGGCTCTCAAGGCCCATCTGCTCGGGGGTAGCAGTCAGCAGCAGCACGCCGTCGATGGTCCTCGACAGGCGCTCTACGCAGCTATAGCCGGGGCCCTGTTCGTCCGGGGTCCAGTCCAGGTGATGGGCCTCGTCGACGATCAGCATGTCCCATTCGCAGGCCTCGGCCTGGGCCTGGCGGTGCGGGTTGTTGAACAGCCACTGCTGGCTCGCCAGCACCAGTTGGCCGGTCTCGAAGGGATTGCCTTCACTGTGGGCCTGGCTCTGGTGCTCGTCGAGCAGGGTGACCTTGAGGGCGAAGCGGCGCAGCAACTCGACCAGCCACTGGTGCGTGAGGCTGTCCGGTACCAGGATAAGCGCACGTTCGGCGCGGCCGGTGAGCAGCAGCCGGTGCAGAATCAGGCCGGCTTCGATGGTCTTGCCCAGGCCCACTTCGTCGGCCAGCAGCACCCGGGGGGCGTGGCGGTTGGTGATCTCGTCGGCGATGTAGAGCTGGTGATCGATCAGGTCGACCTTGGGGCCGGCGAGACCCAGCGCCGGGTTCTGCTCGATGCGATTGTGGTGGTGCAGGGTGCGAAAGCGCAGGTTGAACCAGTCGTTGCGGTCGACCTGGCCGGTCAGCAGGCGGTCCCGGGCCTGGTCGAACTGCATGGTGTCGGCCAACTGGGCTTCGGGCAGTTCGCGCAGCTGGCCTTGGTCGTCCTCGCCGATATAGACGATCAGGCCGCGCTCTTCCTTGCTGTCGTCGACCAGCATCTGCCAGCCCTCGGCGGACTGGATGCGGTCGCCGCTGCCGAAGGCCACGCGGGTCAGGGGGGCCTGGCGCACGCTGTAGGTGCGTGTTTCCTCGCTGGCGGCAAACAGCACGGTGACGGTACGGAAATCGCAGTTCAGGACGGTGCCCAGGCCCAGCTCGGCTTCGCCGTCGCTGATCCAGCGCTGGCCGGGAGAAAATTCGCTCATGCTGCCTCGGATACTGAAAGGGTCGATGCGCACGCAGCCGGCACAAAGCGGCCGACGACGACAGGGCGCGGTATCTTACAGCAAAGCGGGGCGCGGCTTAAGTAGGCAAGGCGTCAGCCGGGAAGACGATGGCCGCATGTCAGTGACGTCATGCGGCCCTGGGGGTGAACGAGTGGGCAGAGCGAGCGTTCAGCGCGTCGTCCAGGCGTCGAGCTGGGCCCTGGTGAGTTCGCCCACATGACGTTCGATCAGCCGGCCATCGGCATCGAAGTAGAGGCTGGTGGGCAGTCCCGGCGACTCGGCGATCACGCCCAGGCGCTGCTGCGGGTCGAGCAGGGCCTGGTCGAAGCTGAGGTTGTTATCGTCCAGGTAGCGCACGACCTGAAGGAGCTCTTCCCCTTGATTGGCGGCGACCACGGTGATGTCATCGCGACTGGCCACCTCAGCGAGTAGCGGCATCTCGCGCAGGCAGGGCGGACACCAGGTGGCCCACAGATTGATCAGCACCGGCTGGCCGCTGAGCGACTCCAGTGCGATGGGCTCGCCGTCGAGATTCTCAAGCGTCAGCTCAGGCAGCGTTTGCAGGGTGGCGCTCGACCCCAGCGGATTCCATCCCACCAGTGCCAGCCACAGCACCGAGCAGCCGAGCAGCAGCGCCAGGCCGCCCAACATGCGCCCCATGTGGTCACGCAGCATCCAGGCCGTCCAGACGCTGGCGGCGGCGAGCCCCGCCAGGCCCAGGTAACCTGGCTGCCAGAACTTGAGGGCATCCAGCGGTGCTGTGGCGAAGCTGTCGAGGTGCGTGAGCACATGCCCCAGGCGCGCCGCGACCAGCCAACTGAGCAGCAGGCCATTGAACCAGCGGGTATGAGCGCGCCGCGGCAGGCCCAGCAGCACCAGGCTGAGGACCAGCAGAACAAGAGCCGCCGTCAGCGCATAGAGGCGCGGCAGCGAGATCAACAGCGGACCGAGGGCCAGGGCATCCATGTCGTCGGGCTCCGGTAAGTAGCGAAAAGACGTTAGCCTACTGCCTGGCCCGATGGCTGTCACGGAGAGGACGGCATGACCGGCAGCGGAAAGAGGCGCTGGCTCTTGGCGCAAGGGCAAGAATGGGACAGGATGGCCGCATCCATCTGCCGGAGGCTCCCCGATGCGCCACCTTGTCCCCTTGATTCTGATCTGCCTGCTTGGCCTGAGTGGCTGCTCCACACTTTCCTATTCGGTCAGCGAAGACACCCTGCAGCAAGAGCTGACGGCGGCCGTGGAAGGCTTCGACCGGGCTCAGCTCAAGGCCGGTTCGCCGCTGTCGCTGAAGCTTACGTCCACCGATCTTGCCGTCGGCCCGGACGGTCGCGACGTGGTGCGCATCGCGGTCGCCGGTCGCGTCGCCGTCAACGCCTTCGCTTCCAACCTGCCCGCCGATGTGTCGCTGAGTCTTGAGGGCATGCCCTACTACGACAACGATGAGGGGGCGATTTACCTGCGTCGCCTGACGCTGCTCGACAGCCGCATCGACGCGCCCTGGCTACCGGTGGATGTCGCCCCGATCACCGATATGGTGGTGCGCCTGGTCGCCCAGACCCTGGAGAGCGTGCCGGTGTATCGCCTGGACCCGGACGCCATGGGCTGGGGCTGGAAGGAGCGCCTGGCGTCGCGAGCCGTGACGCTGGATATCGAGCCCGGCAAGCTGGTGCTGAAGCCGGGGCTTTAGACGAGACGAGACAAAACTAGCCAGGCCAGCCGCCGCCCAGGCGACGGATTCGGCCGCCCGCATTGGGTATCATGAGGCGCTACGCGAGGGTGGCGCTTCATACGTGACTCTGATTTATCCACACCCCTCACACGACTCAAACGATCCACACCGGGAGCTTCCATGGCCAAGCCTGCCTTCGACATCCTGCGCGCTCTGGCAATAGCGAGTCAGGCCGTTGGTCTGATCGCCGTCATTACCCTGGAAACCGTGATGGGCGACGCCGCTCGCCCCTGGCAGGGGCTGACGCTTGGGCTGATGGTCGCGTCAGCACTGGCACTGGCGGTGGCGAGGACCTATCGGCGCAATCGTCAGCGCAAGCAGGCGGATCGAGGCTGAGGGCGGCGCCCAGAGGGGCGTTCAGGCGCCCGCGGCGGCGGGCCGGATGCTCACCGGCGCACAGCGCCGTGGGTCGATGGTGACCACTTGCAGATGATGCCCCTCGGGCAGTGGACAGCTCAGCACCCGCCAGGCACAGCCCGGGGAACTGCTGCCCTGGCTCTGGTAGAGGCGGGCGCCGCGGGCGGTCAGGCGTTTACACAGCGCTGGAAAGTCGGCGTCGGGCACTTCGAGGGTCATGCGTCGTGGTGGCGATGGCGTTTCGCTCATCACCAGCATCAGTACCTGGGTATGCCCTCGGGCATCGCTGCCCAGCTCGAAAACCGCCCCTGTTGGGGTAGCGATCAACAGCGGCAGCAACTCACCGAAGGCCAGCGTCAGCGCATCGAGATCACGAACCCTGAGGGTTGCCTTGTCCAGGGATAGTCGCTGCATCGTGGCCACCTGATTGCCATGTCTATGCCGTGAGTGTTGCGTACGGCGAGGCGCCATGCCGCTGAATTGTCGCTATGCGTGCGAGTGGTTGGGCCTATCGAGACGCAAAAAAGGGCGGTGGCTCATGGCCACCGCCCCTTTTTATCTCGTCTACATCTTATCTATGTCGCTGCCGCCCCTCGTGATCAGTCCCAGTCGGGCGCGAAGTCGGGGTTGGCGATGCGCTCACCCCGGTCGAGCGTCGCGATCTCGTCGAGCTCGTCGTTGCTCAGGGTGATCTTCAGCGCCTCGATGTTGCTCTTGAGGTGATCGGCCTTGGTAGACGACGGGAAGGTCACGATATCCAGCGCCTGAAGCCAGGCCAGGGTGACCTGTGCCGGGGTGGCGTCATGGTTCGCGGCGATGCGCTTGAGGGTCTCGTCCTCCATCACCTTGCCGACGGCCAGCGGCATGAAGGCGGTGACCGCGATATCGTGACGCTTGCAGTGCTCCACCAGCGCGCGGTTCTGCAGGAAGGGGTGGACCTCGATCTGGTTGGTCAGCAGTGCGCCTTCGCCGAGGATATCCACTGCCTGGTCGATCTGCGCCATGGTGAAGTTGGACACGCCGATATGACGGGTCTTGCCGGCCTTCTGTACCTCGCGCAGAGCGGTGAGGTAATCGCGCATCGGCACCTCATCGTTCGGCGACGGCCAGTGGATCAGCAGCAGGTCGACGTAATCGGTGCCGAGCTTGTCCAGGCTCTCGTCGACGCTCTTCTTGAGAGCATCGGGAGTGAGCGTGTCGTGCCAGACCTTGGTGGTCAGGAAAATCTCGTCACGCGGCACCGAGCTCTCGGCGATCGCCTGGCCGACCTCGGCCTCGTTGCCGTACATCTGGGCGGTATCGATATGGCGATAGCCCAGTTCCAGGGCGTTGCTGACGGCGCTCTTGAGGGTATCGCCCTTAAGACGGAAGGTGCCGAGCCCGGGATTGGGAATAGCGGTGTGCTGAGTCATGCAACCTCCGTGACAGTGATGAAGATTCGGGCTTGGCGAGTACCTCTCGCCATGCTCGATAGCTGACTAATAAATCTTGGGATCATCCCGCCGGATTCAAGGGCGGGATGAGACGCGTCGATGACGGCGCGTGGCGACTCAGAGGCCGAGAGCCTCGAGCAGCACCTTGGCCACTGGCTCGGAGGAGGGCGGGTTCTGGCCAGTGATCAGACGGCCATCCCGGCGAGTGTAGGGAGTGAAGTCGTCGGCCTTGGAGTAAATGCCGCCGCAGCCGATCAGCGCATCCTCGACTAGTTGCGGAACGATCTCGGTCAGGCCTACGGCGTCTTCCTCGCCATTAGTGAACCCGGTGACCTCGCGGCCCTTAACCAGCGGCGCGCCTGACTCATCGCGTGCGTTGAGCAGCACGATGGGCGCATGGCAGACCGCCGCTACCGGCTTCTGCTGAGCCCAGAAGGTCTCGATCAGGCGGATCGAATCTTTATTGTCGACCAGGTCCCACAGCGGGCCGTGGCCGCCCGGATAGAAGATGGCGTCGAAGTCGTCGGCCTTCATGTCTGACAGGCGGTGCGTGCTGGCCAGCTTGGCGTTGGCCGCATCGTCCTGCTTGAAGCGACGGGTTGCGTCGGTCTGGCTGTCTTCCGCGTCACTGGTGGGGTCCAGCGGCGGCTGGCCGCCCAGGGGGGATGCCAGGGTCACCTCGGCGCCGGCATCCAGGCAGGCATAGTAGGGTGCCGCCAGCTCTTCGAGCCAGAAGCCGGTCTTCTTGCCGGTAT
>Ga0114983_1000152_pt1 | contig 27955 bp, 21 predicted proteins | sample Shrwel_input2_RT_FD_87182 | JGI IMG/M metagenome (GOLD analysis project Ga0114983, IMG submission 87182) | Subsurface microbial communities from deep shales in Ohio, USA - Utica-3 well 1 S input2 RT | ecosystem: Environmental > Aquatic > Deep subsurface > Shale gas/oil reservoir > Produced... | reverse complement strand
GGTTCGCCGGGGTTTTTTATGCCCGCAATCGAGCTTGGTTGGCGCTGAACTATCACCCCGGTATAATCCGCCCTCCTTCTGAGGGCCTATAGCTCAGTTGGTTAGAGCAGAGGACTCATAATCGATTAGTCGAGGCCCCAAGGAAGCGTTAGAATTACCACCTTCGAAGCCTTGGCTTGCGGAGGTAAAATCAGAAAAAGGGCCTATAGCTCAGTTGGTTAGAGCAGCCGACTCATAATCGGTAGGTCGCAGGTTCAAGTCCTGCTGGGCCCACCATCTACCGCCAAATTGTCCCAAAGGTACAATTTCGGTACAGTCAGAAACACTGGAACTGTACCGAGGCCCCTATGGCGACACTGGTAAAGACACCCTCCGGCACCTGGAAAGCCGTCATCCGCAAGGTCGGCTTTCCAACCGCAACCAAAACCTTCCGTACCAAGCGGGATGCCGAAGACTGGGCGCGTCGTACAGAGGACGAGATGGTACGCGGTGTCTATATCCAACGCGCACCAGCCGAACGAATGACTGTAGCCGATGCCCTCAAACGCTATCTGGCAGAAGTCTCCCCAACCAAACGGCCTGCGTCCGCAGCCAGCGACGCTCGGCACTCCAAGCCGTTAATTCAGCACCTCGGCAAGTATTCCCTGGCCGCCCTCACCCCTGAGATCATCGCGAAGTATCGTGATGACCGACTGGCAGGGCTGGATAGAAAGGACGCCAAGGGAAGGCCCACCCCTAAACCCCGCTCACCGAACACGGTCCGCCTCGATCTGGCACTGCTGGGCCACATGTTCAGCACCGCGATCAAGGAATGGGGTATTGGCCTGCCAAGCAATCCGGTACAGAACATCCGCCGCCCCGCACCGCCACCCGGTCGCGAACGGCGCCTCAGTCCGGACGAAGAAACACGACTGATGCAGGCAGTCGATGCGCACAGCAACCCAATGCTCGGCTGGATCGTCCGTATCGCCCTGGAAACGGGCATGCGCTCGTCGGAGATCACCACCCTTCGCCGGAGCCAGGTCGATCTGAAACGGCGCATCGTGCGCCTTCTGGAGACAAAGAACACCCTGCCCCGCACCGTTCCCCTGACCAGTACCGCCGTAGACATATTCCGGCAGGCTCTGGCCAATCCGGTTCGCCCTATTGATACCGATCTGATTTTCTTCGGAGAGCCTGGAAAAGATGGTCAGCGGCGGCCCTACAACTTCAACAAGGTCTGGTTGAACACCAAGGAAAGTGTCGGGCTGAAAGACCTACGATTCCACGACCTTCGCCATGAAGCGGTTAGCCGTTTTGTCGAAGGCGGTCTGAGCGACCAACAGGTAGCGGCAATCAGCGGCCACAAGTCCATGCAGATGCTGCGGCGATACACCCACCTGCGAGCGGAGGACCTGGTAGATGAGCTGGATGCCATCTCGACGCGCAGAGCAGGCAAGCAACAAGACGCCAAAAAGCCAAACTGACGGGTCGTCATTACAGCCAGCTAAGCGCAGAGCGCTGCGCTATGTATGTAGTATGTTGTAGTAGCGTACAACATACTACATACACCGTTCTGGCCGATGCCCTCGAATTTAGCCGCTAAAATCCAGCCGTCCTAGGGATATCAGTGCCAGGTGCTACTGTCATCTGCACCGCCCGCCGGAAGATCGTCGAGCTCTGCGGTGCCACCTTGAAACAGCTGCGCACGTAAACTCTTCGCCACCACCATGCGGTGCTGTTCAGCACGCAACTGCTGCTTCAGCAATTCATTTTCGTCCGTCATCCAGGGTGCCCAGTAAACCGTACCCGCAGGTGCTGCCGATCCGCTGCCGAAATACTCAGAAATCCAATCCTTGAGCGGAGTGACCAACCCGTGCCGAGAAAGTATTTCCCGGGTGCCAGGCATCGACATGAGGCCTTCAAGCAAGACCCGCAAAGCCGTTGATTTTATCTGCCCAAGCACATCCCAGGCACGAACCACCCGAATTGCAGTGACAAAACACTCCAGCTCAGCTACGACAGAGTCTGGTCTGCCCCGAAGACACTTGGTCTGAAACGCAAAGATCCTGGCCAAGATCACATCCTCGAAGAAAAACTGACTCAATCCACCTTCGGGCCATTCGCCCCCTGGCATCAAACAATCAGCCATCCGGAAATCGTGGGGCGTTATGCTTCCCCACAAAGCATCCCACAAGGGCACGTTCATCGGGCCGACTTCGAATACCGTGCGGGCAGCCTGAAAAACCTCACAATTTGCACAGAGAATATCCGCTCTCGGAGAGATATCTCCCCGTCGATAGCGATATATGGTTGCCTGGTCAACATCATCAAAAGGCATCCAGTCACACATTTCAGCGGGCGCTCTTTCCCCTGCCAAGAAGTGATACCAAGCGATCGTTTTCATGCGTTCGCTTTCATGCCTGGCTGGCCTTCCACGGGTACGACTCAACTTTGTTTTCTTTTGCGTGATATTCGGCATTTCCGCGCCTGTATTCATGACCATGCCTTCCTTTTAATGGTGGTTACCGAAGCCCAGAGAATATTGAACTTACTAGGCGTATTCACAAGGAGCCAACCGATGACCACCGAAGAACAACTTCTTGACCGTTATGGACCGTTGCTGTCACTGACAGAACTTTCAGAGTTACTTAAGCGTAGTCCAGATGGTCTCCGCATAGCTTTGCGAAGTCAAACTGAGTTTGCGCAGAAATGGAACGCAGCCAAACGCAAAGTAGGTCGGCGCGTATATTTCCGTGCAAGTGATGTTGCCGAACTTATCGACGAGGCATGAGGGCGATGATGTGGATGATACCGTCATTGTTCGTCGCAAAGTCCGGTCGAATTTCACCACGCTACCCAATGAGCTTATCCGGAACCCCAATTTGTCCTGGAAAGCGCTGGGAATCCTGGTGTTCGTGCTGTCACTGCCGGACAACTTCCGGCTACGCCTGTCCCACCTGTCCAAGCAGAAAAAGTCGGGGCGAGACGCGACACGAACAGGGCTCCAGGAGCTGCAACAAGCAGGCTATCTGCGAATCAAGCGAGAGCGTGGAGAACGAGGCAAATTCAGTCACACGACCTGGCTCGTGTCCGACCAACCCGAGTACCTGGATCATGATCCACCACGTTCGGATTTTCCGACTACGGTAAATCCAACTACGGATAATCCGCATTCGGAAAACCCGACGCTAATAAATACTAAGGATAAAAAGAACTGAGGTTAGTAAAGACTCAGATTAATAAATCGGCTCGCGCCGTGATGGGAACGCCAGGAAGAAGTGATGGCCCAGACTTCAAGATTCTGTTGTGCAAATGGTCCAAAGATGAGCATGCCAGATTCGATAGTGGACATCGTTTCACGGCGAAACCCTCGCCTGGCGTTAAAACCGAATCATCGACATGCCGGCTGGGCAAAAACTGAATCCTGAAATTCATATGAGCGCTACTGAACCGCTATTTCATCGCTATTGGATCACTGTTACAGCGCTGCTACTGGTCATTACAGCGCGGTTCTATACCGATTTGTATGCAATACCGGCTGATGCAAGCCAGATGGGGCAAAAATAGCGATGAATTTGACAGTAGTGCAGCGGAGAAGTCGTGGTTGAACTGCGGGCAGGATGGGTGAAGTAGGCCCACCACGCAAGCGTGTCGGCCTCTTCACTGAACCTTATTCGCACCTGCGGTGCTCAACGGTCATCCTGCTCTGCGAGGCCAGTCATACAACGTAACGAGGCGTCACATGGAAACAGGAAAAACAACCCGGAAAGCATATTCGCCAATCAAGGTGTATTGCCTCCCCTCGGAACGCGAGGTCATCGCTGACAACGCCAGAGCTGCTGGCAAGAGCCTGTCGAACTTCCTCTTGAACGTAGGCCAGGGCTACCGGGTTCAGGGCATCACCGACTATGAGCGTGTGCGTGAGCTGGCCCGGATCAATGGCGACCTTGGCCGACTGGGTGGCCTGCTGAAGCTGTGGCTGACCGATGACGTGAGAACGGCCGCCTTTGGTGCGGAGACCATTCACCGCCTGCTGGAACGCATCGAAGCGACCCAGGCGGAAATGGCTGAGGTGATGAAGTCCATCGTTCGTCCCAGAGCGAGCTGACGATTTTAGCGGCTAAAAAACGGAAGGTGGCCATGATCATCAAACACGTCCCAATGCGAACGCTCGGTAAAAGCGATTTCGGCGGGTTGGCAGGCTACATCACCGATGCACAAAGCAAGGATCATCGGCTGGGTCTGGTTCAGGTAACGAACTGTGAGGCTGCAACAGTTCCGGCCGCCATTGAAGAAATCCTTGCGACGCAACACATGAACACCCGCGCCAAGGGCGACAAGACTTATCACCTGATCGTCAGCTTTCGTGCGGGTGAACAACCCGATGAAGCCACCCTCAAGGCGATTGAAGAGAGAATCTGCAGCGGGCTGGGATACAGCGAACACCAGCGGGTGAGCGCGGTGCACAACGACACCGACAATCTGCACATCCATATTGCGATCAACAAGATCCATCCGACACGCAACACCATGCACGAGCCTTTCCAGTCATACCGCATGCTCGGTGAGCTTTGCTCGATCCTGGAGCAGGACTACGGACTTGAGCAGGACAACCATCACCCTCGGCGAATGCTGTCCGAGGTGCGGGTGGCCGATATGGAACAGCATTCAGGAATGGAAAGCCTGGCCGGCTGGATCAAGCGGCAATGTCTGGAGGAAATGCGAGGCTCTACGAGTTGGGCCGAGCTGCACCAAGTTATGCGCGACAACGGGCTGGTACTGCGTGAGCGTGGTAACGGCCTGGTGGTTGAAGCAAGGGATGCAACCATGGTCAAGGCCAGCACCATTGCCCGCGACCTATCCAAGCGGGCCCTGGAGGATCGACTTGGCCCCTTCGAGGCGTCTTCCGATAAGCATACGTGCACACCAAAACGCAGCTATCAGAAAGCTCCGATGCCAATGCGGATCGACACCGCCGAGCTGTATGCGCGTTACAAGAACGAGCAAAAGAACCTCGCCCTGGCAAGATCCGATGCACTGAGCAGCGCCAGGCGGCGCAAGGACAGGGCTGTTGAGGACGCCAAGAGAGCGAACAGGCTGCGCCGTGCGACGATCAAGGTTGTGGATGGCCGAACGGTCAGCAAGAAAGTGCTGTATTCCCAGGCCAGTAAGGCGCTGCGGGCGAGCCTGGATGCCATTCATGCCGAGTACACCAGAGAGCGTGAAAAGCTATTTCAGGGCTTTCAGCCGCGCACATGGGCCGACTGGCTCAAGGTCGAAGCCATGCAGGGCAACCACGAGGCCCTGAGTGCGCTGCGCGCCAGAGACGCCGCCAAGGGCTTGCAAGGGCACACGTTGACCGTCCATGGCGGAGCACGTGGCAGCAGCACCCCGGAAATCGACAACATTACCAAGAAGGGCACGATCATCTATCGGGCTGGGCAAACAGCCGTGCGCGATGATGGGGACAAGCTCCAGGTTTCCAGAGCAAACGACCAGCGCGGATTGCAAGCTGCGCTGCGCATGGCGGCCGAGCGTTACGGCAGCCGAATCACCGTTACCGGCGATGCCGAGTTCAAGGCCCGAATCATTCATGCGGCCGTTGACGGCCGCCTGTCCATCACCTTTGCCGATCCGGGCCTGGAGCGCCGGAGGCAAGAGCTGCTGCAGCCGCGAAGCAAAAGCAAGGGCTCGGTAGCTAGCTTGAGAAGTCGAGTTTCACCCATCGGCCAACAGCCGCCACCCCAGCGGCGCAACCAGTTGCACTCCCTGGGCCAGCTTCCCGTTCTCCATATCGCGGCAAGCGAGCAGGTGATGCAACCCCAGGCGCCTCAAGCACCCAGCCCCGCGGAAACGATTGCATTACGTCAAGCCAAGCTGCGGGCCGAGCAAGCAGCCAAAAAGGCCAAGCGGCAAGGGAAAGGCCGAGCACGCTAGCAAGTAGATTTTTCGACACCGTGATTCAAGCAAAAACGGCCGGGCTTCGGTGTCGCTCTGGTCAATTACCGATTAGCTCCGTGGCGCGGCTACTCGATGACGCTAGCCACTTTCAGCAAAGGTTATCGACCATGAGAACTCGCAGAATTTTAGCGGCTAAAACCGCGCTCCTGATCTCGCTCGCCATCGGCGGCGGCTCACTACCGGTACAGGCCGGGATTCCAGTCATCGACGGTGGCAACCTGACGCAAAACGTCATGACTGCCATCGAATCGGTGGCGCAAACGCTCAAGCAAATTGAGCAGTATCAAACCCAGCTCCAGCAGTACGAAAACCAGCTCCAGAACACCATGGCCCCGGCCGCGTATATCTGGGACCAGGCTACCCGCACGATGGACAACCTGCGTTCGGCAATGAACACCCTGGATTACTACCAGACCCAGCTCGGCAGCCTGGATGCGTATCTCGGCAAGTTCCAGGACGTGGCCTACTACCGTGGCTCGCCGTGCTTCAACGCCACCGGCGGTTGCACAGAGGCCGAATGGGCAGCCATGAACGAGAACCGCCGCCTGGCGAGCGAAAGCCAAAAGCGCGCCAATGATGACCTGTTCCATACCCTGAAACAGCAGCAGGATGCGCTGCAATCAGACGCCCGCACACTGGAACGGCTCCAGCACAGCGCACAGGGTGCGGATGGACAAATGCAGGCCCTAGGCTATGCCAACCAGCTTGCCAGCCAGCAGGCTAACCAGCTCTTGCAGATGCGTGCCATGTTGCTTGCGCAGCACCAGGTCATTGCAACACGGATGCAAGCCGAGGCCGACCTCGATGCGAAGCAACAGGCTGCCCATGCCGCTTCCACCGAATCGCGGATAGCGCCGACCAACAGTCCCAAGAACTGGCTCGAACTGGCCCGCTGACAAGGAGAGGCACCCATGAACAAATTCACTATTCCGATGCTGGCAGGCTTCCTTCTCGCCATCACTGGCTGCGACAACACCCCACCCGCCCCGACCATGCCAGAGGTGAACGATGCCAACTGCCAGATGGCTGAAATCATGAAGATCGAAGACAAGGCAACTCGGGAGACATTTGCCGGGTTGTGCTCGCGCCGGCCAGCAGGCGACGGCATTGCCCCCACAGAACAGCCGCTTAATTGGCTGGAGTTGACCGAGCCGCAAGATCGGGAGGGCAACCGATGAAGACCATGACTAGAGCAATCCTGAGCGGCGGGGTCCTGTTGCTGCATTCGAGCCTCGCCAGTGCAAACCTGACCAACCAAGGGATTCTCGACCAGGTAGTAACCGATTACGCCACCCGAGCAGCCAGTTGGCAGCACGTGATTATCGATGCTGCATCGTGGCTGTTCTGGACGCTGGTGGTGATCTCGATGGTCTGGACGTTCGGGATGATGGCCTTGCGCAAAGCAGACATTGGCGAGTTCTTCGCGGAGCTGGTCCGTTTCATCATCTTCACTGGCTTCTTCTGGTGGCTGCTGGTCAATGGGCCGGCGTTTGCCAACTCGATCATCCAATCATTGGCCAGAATCGGTGAGCAGGCGGCTGGCGTGTCCTCGGTCACGCCGTCCGGCATCGTCGATGTGGGCTTTATGATCTGGAAGCAGGCCATCAATAACCTGTCGGCCTGGTCGCCCGTCGATAGTCTGGTGGGCGCTGTATTGAGTGCCGCAATCATGCTGCTTCTGGCCCTGGTCGCCATCAACATGCTGCTGATGCTGATCGCAGCCTGGCTACTGGCCTATGCCGGCATCTTCTTCCTGGGCTTCGGCGGATCGCGTTGGACCTCGGACATGGCGATCAATTACTACAAGACCGTCCTTGGCGTTGCCGTTCAGATCATGACAATGGTGCTGCTGGTTGGCATTGGTAACGACATGCTGTCTACGTTCTACGCCAGGATGAACCAGAACGTGCTCAACTTCGAAGAGCTGGGCGTCATGCTGGTGTTCTGCATGGCGTTGCTGTTGCTGGTTAACCGGGTGCCGCCAATGGTAGGCGGGATCATCACAGGTTCCGGCATCGGATCTGCCGGCGGCATCGGCAACTTCGGTACCGGAGCTGCGGTAGGTGCCGTTATGGGGGCGGCTGGAATGGCAGCGGGCGCAGCAAGCGTGGCAGGTTCAGCCGTCATGGGTGGTGCTGCAAACCTGGCGGGTGGCGGTTCAGCCATCAAGGCGGCGTTCGACAAGGCACAAGCCTCGATGTCGAGCGGGAGCGACATGCCCAGCATGGGAGGAATGTCGAACAGTAGTCATGGCGGCACTGGTACCAACGCCGGCGGTGACGGCAATGTCGGCAGCAGCCCGTTCGCCCAGGCAGCCGGGTTTGGTGGCAGCTCAGAAAGCGGCGCAAAGCGGGCTGTTAGCCTCGCGGCCGGCACGGCGGGCAACCTGGCCAAGGGCATCGGCGCTGTGGCCGCTGAGAAGATCAAAGACCGCGTTGCGGATACAGCAGGCGGTCGCCTGGCGTCATCACTTCGTGCGAGCAGCCCATCGTTCGAAGGTAACAGCCTGGCTGGCACGGCCGAGCATACCGGCCACAACAAGAGTGAGTCCTAACCCACCATCCACCAACATCGCCCCAGCATAGTCCTGATCACTATGATCGCCACACTGAATTGGCATGTGTGTAATGGACGCATGCTGGGGCGTGCCATATACTTCCTGAAACAATCATGGCCCCGATTCCAGCATGAGTCTCAGGAATGTCCAACGAACAGCTTGACGACCTTACCCAGCCGCAGCGCGACCGCCTTGCCTTTGTAGAGCTGCGGGTGCGCTTCATTGGGGATATCCGCCGCCAGGATCTGGTATCACGCTTCGGCATCCAGTCGGCCGCTGCCACGCGGGATCTGGCGGTTTACAAGGAACTGGCGCCAGGCAATATCGACTACGACACCAAAGCCAAGTACTACATGCTCGGCGAGCACTTCAAACCGGTTTTTGACTTCCAGCCCGAGCGGGTCCTGGCCTGGTTGACCCAGGGCTTTGGCGATGGCGAACCATCCCGACTGAGGGCCTGGGTAGCCAGTGAGATTCCATCCAGACTCACGCATCCAGATCTGGACGTACTGGCCGCCGTCACCCGGGCCATTCACCAAGAGCGGCCCCTGGCCATCGAATATCACTCCATTTCCAGCGGCCGCACCCAGCGCGAAATCGTGCCCTTTGCCCTGATCGACAACGGGCTGCGCTGGCACGTCCGCGCCTTTGATCGCAAAACCCAGGAATTCAGGGATTTCGTGATTACACGGATAAAGCGCCCCGCGACCCCACGGGATGCCAGCGTGCAAACCCACGAGCGCAGCGACCAGGACATCCAGTGGACCCGCATCGTCGAGCTGGAACTGGTTCCGCATCCAGCACAGCCGCGCCCTGAGATCACCAAAATGGATTACGGCATGGATGACGGCAGCCTGCGCATGAAACTGCGGGCTGCCACGGCGGGCTACATTCTGCGCAAATGGAGCGTCGATTGCTCCCCGGATCACAGCCTGCGGGGGCCTGAGTATCGCCTGTGGTTGAAAGACCACCTGGCCATTTATGGCGTCAAGAGCGCTTTACTCGCACCCGGCTACTGCTCGTCAGAGCAGCAGCAAGCGGCCGAACTGGACTGAGGCCGCCATGCTGGAGCAGCTCGAACAACGAATTAACGAAGTAGGCGCCTTGCAAACCAAGCTGGTCCTGCTGATTGGCCGCCCCGGTAGCGGCAAGAGTGCCTTGATCGGTGCATTAGCAAAGCAGCACGGCATCCGCGTGATGAACGTCGGCGCCGCCCTGGGCCGCCAGTTGGCCGCGATGTCTCAGCGGCAGCGAGCACTGCAGGCAAATGTGGTTCTGCGGGATCTGGCTGATGAACATGCCGAGGGCGACCTGCTGTTGCTTGACAATCTCGAGCTGCTGTTCGACCACTCGCTCAAGCTGGACCCGCTGGACCTGCTCAAGCGTCACGCCCAGGGCCGCCGCGTAGTCGCGGTGTGGCCGGGTGAGTTGCGCGAGGGCCGGCTCGTCTATGCCGATATAGGGCATCCGGAATATCAGGACTACGGCCTGGATGGCCTGGTTCCATTTGAAATTGAATCGTTGGGGTAAAGGGGAAGCACATGCGCTACGGGGATCTTATTCAGTTCGAGCCGATTGAGTCGGTCATTCAGCTGCTCGACGCCAATCGGCCCAACGAGGCCAAGAAGCTCGTCGCCACCTATGTCATTTCCGATGACATGGCCGAGCGCATTACCAAGCAGATGATCCCGCAACTCTCCTTCGATGAGTCGGTCGACCATAAGGGTGTGCTGGTGGTCGGCAACTACGGCACCGGTAAATCGCACTTGATGTCGGTGCTGTCGCTGATCGCCGAAGACGCCGCCTATGTGCCGATGGTTCAGCACCCCAAAGTCGCCGAGGCGGCCGGCAGCATCGCTGGCAAGTTCAAGGTGCACCGCATCGAGATCTCCAGCCAGATGTCCCTGCGCGACATCATCACCCAGGAGCTGGAGATCTTCCTGGAGAAGCAGGGCGTCAGCTACGCTTTCCCGCCGGCCGACAAAGTCGTCAATAACAAAGCGGCGTTCGAGGAAATGATGGCCGCCTTTGACGAAGTACACCCTGGCAAGGGCGTGCTGCTGGTGGTCGACGAGTTCCTTGAGTTCCTGCGCTCACGCAAGGACCACGACCTGGTGCTGGACTTGTCCTTCCTGCGCGAGATCGGTGAAGTCACCAAGCACCTGCGCTTCCGCTTTGTGGCCGGCGTACAGGAAGCCATTTTCGACAGCAGCCGCTTCCAACATGTTGCCGACAGCCTGCGCCGCGTAAACGAGCGTTTCGCCCAGGTGTTGCTGGCCCGTCAGGATGTCAGCTTCGTGGTCGCCGAGCGTTTGCTGAAAAAATCCGCTGACCAGCAGCACAAGATCCGCACCTACCTCACACCCTTCGCCAAGTTCTACCACAACATGAACGAGCGGATGGATGAATACGTGCGGCTGTTTCCGGTGCACCCGGACTACATCGGCACCTTCGAGCGCCTGATCTTTACCGAAAAACGCGGCGCGCTGGTCACCCTGCGCGACCAGATCCAGGCCATCCTGGACGATGAAGTACCCACCGACCGCCCAGGCCTGATCGGCTTCGACAAGTTCTGGGAAACAGTCACATCCAACTCGGTATTGCGCTCAGACCCGAATATCGGCCCGGTACTCAATGTCGCCGAAGTGCTGGGTGAGCGTGTGCAAAAAGCGTTTTCTCGCCCCGCCTACAAGGCCATGGCCATTCGCGTCATCAAAGGCTTGTCCGTCCACCGCCTGACCACCGGCGGCGATATCTACGTGCCCGTTGGGCCGACCGCAGAAGAGCTGCGCGACACCCTGTGCCTGTACCAGCCCGGCATCGAGGACATGGGGGGCGAGCCAGCGGACGACCTGCTGACCGCCGTGCAAACCACCCTGCGCGAGATCGTCAAGACCGTGAACGGTCAGTTCATCTCCAAGGCGCCCGACACCGAGCAATACTACCTCGACCTGAAAAAAGACGTCGACTACGACGCGCAAATCGAGAAGCGTGCTGAAGCCCTGTCCGACGATGCTCTGGATCGTGCCTACTACGGCGCCCTGATGCAGTTGATGGAGCGCACCGAGGAAGACACCTACGTCACTGGCTACCGGATCTGGCAACACCAGGTGGAATGGCAGGAGCGGCGTGTCGAACGAAACGGCTACCTGTTCCTTGGCGCCCCCAACGACCGGCCGACCGCCCAGCCGGAACGTGATTTCTACATCTACTTCATTCAACCGTTTGAGCCCCCGCGCTTTCGCGACGACAGCCGCACGGATGAGGTGTTCTTCCGCCTGAAAGGCCTGGACGATGCCATCAAGCGCTATCTGGCCTGCTATGCCGCTGCTCAGGAGCTGGCATCCTCGGCCAGCGGTGGCGCCAAGTCGGTGTATCTGGACAAGGCCAAAGAAGCCCTGCGAGACATGAGCAAATGGCTGCAGGACAAGCAGCTGACAGCCTTCGAAGTCACCTACCAGGGCAAGACCAAAACCCTGCAGGAGTGGGCCAAGGGTGTCTCCATGCGTGACAAGCTGCGCCTGGGGCCGGATGAGCGTGCCAACTTCCGTGACATCGTCAACGTTACCTCAGGCCTAGCCCTTGGCACCCATTTTGCCGATCTGGCACCGGAATACCCGACGTTCTCCGCTCTGGTCACCGAAGCCAACCGCAAGCAGCTTATTGGCAATGCGCTGAAGGCACTTGCCGGCGGCACCCGCACCAAGGACGCCATCGTCATCCTCGATGCCCTGGAAATGCTCGACGGTGACCGCATCGAGCCGACCCGCTCCCGTTATGCCCAGGAAGTCCTCAGCCGCCTCACCGCCAAGGGCCACGGCCAGGTTCTCAACCGCGCTGAGCTGATCAGTGGCGCCACCGACGTCGAGTTCTTTGCACCGGTACGCTTCCGCCTGGAGCCCGATCTGCTGATGGCCGTGCTGGGCGGGCTGGTCTACTCTGGTGACATCGTGCTCGCCATCACCGGCGACAAGATCGACTCCGGCAAACTCTCCTTGCTGGTCGAGCGCGCCCTGGATGATCTGAAGACCTTCAAGCACGTTGAAGCCCCCAAGGAGATCAACGTCGCCGTTCTTCGCTCACTGTTCGAGCTGCTGGGCCTGCCAAGCGGCTTTGCGCAGATGGCTACGCAGGGCAAGGAAGAGCCAGTCAAGGAACTGCTGGAAGCCGTTGCCAAACTGGTCAATCGGGTGCTCACCGTGGGCACCGACCTGCAAACCCGCCTGAGCTTCTGGGGTCAGTCCCTGCTGCGTGAGGAAGAGCTGCGTGATTGGCGCAGCCGCCTGGAGGCCCTGAAGGGCTTCCTGGAAAGCCTGTCCCCCTACAACACCGTGGGCAAGCTGAAGAACCTGCGTATCACCCAGGCCGATATCGGGGCGCAGCAAAAGAACCTGGACGTGCTCTCCGCCGTTGAGAAACTGCGTGATCTGGTCGCCGAGCTGGGTAGCGTGGCTGGCTACCTGTCCCAGGCGGAAATGGTCCTGCCGAGCGATCACCCCTGGGTGCAGCAGGCGCAAGCAGCCCGCAAGGCCATTCTCGACAAACTCGCCCAGGACAAGAGTGCAGCCCAGGCCACCACCTACCGCCAACAACTGGCTGCGCTCAAGAAGGACTACATAAACGCCTATGTGGCCCAGCACAGCAAGGCGCGCCTCGGGGTAGCCGAGGACAAGACCAAGACCGCCCTGCGCCGCGATTCGCGCATCACCACACTGCGCGCCCTGGCGGGCATCTCGCTGATGCCTACCGGACAGCTCACCAGCTTCGAAGACAAGCTCGACAAGCTCAAAAGCTGCGCCTCGCTGGTCGAGGCCGAGCTGGCCACCAGCCCGGTGTGCCCGCACTGCGGTTTCCGGCCGGCCAACGAGCAAGCCGACCTGCTGCCGGCCGCCAACGTACTCAAGGCCCTGGATGAAGAGCTGGATCGCCTGCTCGAAGGCTGGCAGCAAACCCTGCTGGACAACCTCGACGACCCCATCATCCAGGCCAACTTCGAGTTGCTGAAGGCCAGCCAGCGCGAGCTGATTACCGCCTTCCTGGCGTCCAAAACACTGCCCGACCCGGTCACGCCGGAATTTGTGGCCACCATCCAGGAGGCACTGTCCGGCCTGGAGAAGATCCTGGTCACTGGCGACGACATCAAACAGGCGCTGCTGGCCGGCGGCTCTCCCGCCACGCCTGAAGACCTGCGCCGCCGCTTCGAGTCATTTATGACCGAGCGCTGCAAGGGCAAGGACGCCAGTAAGCTGCGGTTTGTGGTGGAGTGACGTCACGCATGCAGATAGGCCATCAAGGTTTAACCGATATCGACTCATTGGCTCTAGCCGCTCGAGATCCTGAGTCGAAGCGACTTATCCACGAAGCCATCTCGGCCTATCGCGGCGGAGCATTGCGCTCTGCCATTGTTGCCACCTGGATCGCGGTGAGTTACGACATCATTTCCAAGGCGAAGGAGCTGGCTTCACACGGCGACTCCGCTGCAGCCAGGTTCGTACAGGAAATAGACCAGGCAGTGCAGGATCAAGATGTCAGGAAGATGCAAACCGTCGAGTCCAACTTAATGACGACGGCAAAAAGCACGCTGCAGCTCTTCGCCGTACACGAGTGTGAAGATTTAGAGCTCCTGCAAAGGGATCGTAATCTATGCGCACACCCGGCATTTGCCACGGATGATGTGCTGTTTCAGCCGACACCGGAACTGGTACGCACACATATAACCCATGCGCTTAAGCACCTGCTGATCAATGCCCCACTGCAAGGCAAAAGTGCAATTGAGCGTTTCCATGCCGACTTGCTGAGCCCTTCGTTTCCTGTAGATGAAAACGGCATCGGTACCTTCATTCGCGCCAAGTATCTCGATCGTGCCAAGGATGTGATGGTCGTCAACCTGATCAAATCATTGCTGGTTGCTCCCTTTGGAGGCGAGTCGAACCAATATATCGGACGGCGCCATCAACTCGCCCGCATCTTGAGAGAGATCGCCAACGCAAAAACGGCAATCTACGACACTACGGCCAGGGATCATGTTGCTCGCAAGTTTGAAGCCATCCCCGACGAGCTGCTGTTAAGCATCAGCGCCTTTGTAGAAGGCGACACCCGGGTGTGGGAGTGGATGTCGGAACCGACACGCATTCGATATACACAACTGCTGCAAACTGCAGATGCCGACACCCTTAAACAGCATTCGGCCTTTGATGCATTCGCTATTCCTGAATTAGCCGAGATCCTGCTCTCCCGATTTGATGACTTCAATCAGCGCACACAGATCAGCATTATTTCCGAGCACCCAAGACAAGAGTTTGTGGCCAAGGCGCTAGAGATCTACGGCACTGCACGCAGTTTCAGAGCAGCCGAAGAGCTTGGCCGGGGTTTAATTGTTCGGCTGGCTACTTATTTCAAAGCCGAGGACATACGCAAGCTGTTGGCAACAGTAATGGCAAATGACCAGATTTCGAACGCAGGTGGAACGCCTGACATTCTGGTCACCGTTTTCAGCCAGACCAATGCCCGGCTGCCATCGACCAATGATTCCTGGTGGAACTTTGTCAATGAGATGACAGCGCGTGAAGACGGCAATGAAGCGGCCTATTACGCCTATCCCACCTTGAGGGAGAAAATCAATGCTGCGACAGGCCAAATGCGAGGGGGTCAACAGGAATGAATCTTTCTGAATGGCTAACGCTGACCAATGTATTTCTGACAGCCGTTTTTGCCGGGTTAACCTTTTTCATCCTGCGCGCAAACAGGGCGACAGTTTCCGCGATGCGCGAGCAGATGGCAGATCAGAATCGCCCATTCATCACCGTGACCGTGCAGGTACGGGTGGGCACATCTGTCATTCAATTACTGGTGAAGAACGTTGGCCGTTCACCTGCGCAGAATGTAACGCTGCGCCTAGACCGGGACTTCTTTCAGTTTGGTGAACAAGACGAAGGTCGCAACCTCGCCAAACAGTCCGCCTTTTCAAAACCCATCGACTGCCTCCCACCCATGTCTGAGCTGCTCTTCGACCTTGGCATGGGCTTCGAGATATTCAAAAGCAACGCTGACCCGAAAATCTATCCGCATACCTTTGTCGTGACGGCTGAGTATCAACACGCAAAAACCAAGTACAGCGAACAGACCCACGTTGATCTTCGCCCGTACATGGGCACCAGCGTGCCACAGCATCCGATCGTGGAGGAGCTGGACAAGGTCAAAAAGTCCATCGACAAGCTAACAAGTACCGTGAAGCAGTCGGCGAATGCCGTAATAAACGCCCGATCTGCTGGAGACAAGCATGACTGATTTATTTGATACGACCGCCCAGAAATCCGGCTCGGTAGAATGTCTCGGCCAAACCTTCCCCAGCGATCAGGCTCGCCGCGAGCATTACCTGAAGCTGCTGGCTGAAAAGCTGAAATATCCGGAATTCCGCAAGCAGGAAGGTTTTCCCCAGGGCACCGACGAGGCGATCCTGGCCATGTCCGATCCGCCTTATTACACCGCCTGCCCGAACCCCTGGCTGGCGGATTTCGTCGAGCACTACGGCAAGCCTTACGACCCGCAGCAGACATACAACCGGGAACCCCTGGCGATTGACGTTTCGGTCGGCAAAACCGACGCCATCTATCGGGCACATTCCTATCACACCAAAGTGCCGCACCTGGCCATTGTGCCGTCAATTCTGCACTACACCCAGCCCGGCGATATTGTGCTGGACGGCTTTGCTGGCTCGGGCATGACCGGCGTTGCCGCCCAGTGGTGTGGAACCGCCCCAGCCAGCTACCGGCACGAGATTGAGATGGCCTGGAAGCAGGAGGGCCGCAAGACTCCCCAGTGGGGCGCACGGCGAGTCGTATTGAACGACCTGTCCCCGGCGGCAACCTTCATTGGCGCCAACTACAACATCCCTTTTGATGTTGATGCCTTTGCGAAAGCAGGCAAGCAGTTGCTCAAGGAGGTCGAGCAGGAAATCGGCTGGATGTACGAAACGCTGCATCGCGATGGCAAGACCAAGGGCCGCATCGAATACACGGTGTGGAGCGAGGTGTTCAGTTGCCCAGAATGCGCGGGCACAGTGAACTTCCTAAACGAGGCGCTAGAAGAACAAAGTAAGCGTGTGCGCGACGTGTTCCCATGCCCACATTGCGGCGCGGAACTTAACAAAGACAGGTTGGAGCGCGTACTCGAAACGCGCGTTGATCCGGCCACAGGCCAATCGTGGCAGCGGGTGAAGTTCACGCCTTCGTTGATTGTCTATTCGGTCGGCAAGTTGCGCTACGAGAAAGCACCGGATGCAGCAGACTTGGCCACGCTGGCGAAGATAGAAACCCTGCCGCTGCCTGCGTCTGTGCCGACGAGCCGTTTTCCCATCGAGGATATGTACCACGGCTCGCGGATTGCTCCCAAGGGTTTCACCCATGTACATCACTTCTACCTGCCGCGCGCAGCGCAGGCAATGGGTGCGTTGTGGGCGAAGGCGCAAGCGCATCCTGATGCACGCATCCGCGCCTTTCTGACCTTCATGGTCGAGCAGGCGATTTGGGGTTTGTCGGTTCTCAACCGTTATGGGCCGACGCACTTCTCGCAAGTGAATCGCATGTTGAACGGCGTTTACTACGTCGCCTCTCAACACGCCGAATGCAGCCCTTGGTACAACCTTGGCGGGAAACTGGATCGGCTGGGCAAAGCCTTTCGTAACTTCAAAGTCGCCATTGGCGCGACAGCGATCAACACCGGCACGGCAGCACGTTTGCCGCTACCGGATGGCTCCATCGACTACATCTTCACCGACCCGCCCTTCGGCGAAAACATATACTACGCTGACCTAAATTTTTTGGTCGAAGCTTGGCATGGCGTTACAACCGATGCCAAGCCCGAGGCCATCATTGATAAGTTCAAACGCAAAGCGCTGCCCGAATACCAGCATTTAATGTTGCGTTGTTTTGCTGAATACCATCGCGTGCTAAAACCCGGACGCTGGATGACTGTGGTGTTTTCCAACAGCAAAGCATCCGTTTGGAACGCAATCCAGGTGGCTTTGCAACAAGCAGGCTTTGTAGTGGCTGAAGTCACTGCGTTGGACAAAAAACAGGGCAGCTTTCGCCAGGTAACCTCCACTACGGCAGTGAAACAGGATTTGGTGATCTCAGCCTACAAACCCAATGGCGGCCTTGAGCAGCGCTTGGCTGAGCGTGGTGCCACACCTGAATCGGCATGGGACTTTGTACAGACGCACTTGAAGCAATTGCCAGTATCTAAGGTTCGCAATGGCGAGCTGGAGTTTATTGTCGAGCGCGAGCCACGACGTATTTTTGATCGACTGGTGGCCTGGTTCGTGCGCCACGATGAACCAGTACCGCTTTCCTCCGATGAGTTTCTCGATGGACTGCGTAGCCGCTTCCCCGACCGCGATGGCATGGTTTTTCTGTCTGACCAAGTGGCCGAGTATGACAAGAAACGCGCCCAGGTGGCCCAGGCGCCTCAGATGGAGTTGTTCGTCTCCGACGAGCGAAGCGCCATCGACTGGCTGGCTGACTTCCTCAAGCGCCGTCCTTCGACTTATCAGGAAGTTCATCCTGAGTTCACCACTCAGCTCGGTGCTGGCTGGAAGAAACACGAAGCCAAGCCAGAGCTGATGGCACTGCTGGAAAACAATTTTTTGAAATACGACGGCACAGGTGAGGTTCCCAGCCAGATCCATAGCTACCTCTCCACCAACCACAAGGATCTGCGTGGTCTGGAGAAGAGCGATCCGCGCCTGATCGCCAAAGCCAAAGACCGTTGGTTTGTGCCCGATCCGAACAAAGCACAGGATCTGGAGAAGAAGCGCGAAAAGGCACTGCTCAAGGAGTTTCAGGTGTACCAGGCTTTCACCGGCCGACGCCTTAAGGAATTCCGCCTGGAAGTGCTGCGCGCCGGCTTCAAGGAGGCTTGGGGCAAGAAGGACTACCAGACCATCATCGCCGTGGCCAAGAAGATCCCCGACGAGGCGCTGCAGGAAGATGAAAAACTGCTGCTCTGGTACGACCAGGCGATGACTCGTACTGAGGATGGCCTATGAGCACTTTTCAGGAGGTCAATGATGCCTCGCTGATCCATCTCATCAGCAAGGCGCGGCAACGGATTGTGTTTGTGGCACCTGGCGTGCATCAGCCGGTGGCTGAGGCGCTGGGCAAGCGGCTATGCGAAATTGATCACCTACAGGTTACCGTGGTGATCGATCCGGATGAGGATGTGTGTCGGATTGGCTATGGCGACGCAAAAGGGTTGGAGTTGTTAGGTGGTTACGCCGAGCGCCAAGGTTTTGCATTGATGGCGCAACCGGGGCTGCGTGTAGGCGTGTTGCTGGTGGATGAGGTCACCTTAGTGTGGTCGCCTACGCCACGCTCAGTGGAACCCGCCCCCTCGGGCGGCGCTACCACGTCAACCATGACCTCAGCACCCAACGGCTTGTTGCTCGGCACCAACCCCGGCGAGCAGCTGGCCTACGCCGTGTCGGCCGCGGGGACTGACACGCTGCCACTTGATGCCGAGATAGGTACCAAAACAGTCACCAAAGACTGTGTAAAGAGAACGCTGGAGGCGCTGGAGAAAAATCCACCAATTCCGGTGGATCTGGCCTGCATCACTCGCGTGTTCAGCACCAAACTGCAGTTCGCCGAGTTTTCTGTCAGGGGTGCCAAATTCTCCAAGCGTGAGCTGAAGGTTTCCAGCGACTACATAAATGCTGATATTCAGGGCGAGCTGAAAGGGCTTGTGGACTCAAGGCTGCGGGCCTTTGGGGACTTCCGTGATGAGGAAATCGAAGTACCTGCCTTTAGCAACGGCATAGAGGTTTTTGACCAGAATGGAAAGCGGTTAAAGGAAAAGGTCAGCGAAGCCTCTCTGCAACGCCAACGCAATGAATTAGAGCGTCGTTATCTGTTCAATGTACCCGGTTTTGGCCGCCTGATTGCCAAAGACGACAAACAAGAGCTGGAGCGCTTGGTAGCGGCCTACCGCGTTCAGTTGGAAGCCTACTCAGAAGCTATCCGCCAACGGTTGGATAAGCAGGCCGGCAAAATCATCGACGAGGCGGCCAAACTGATTGCCGATCGAGCATCTCGGTCGGGCACCCAACTCGATGAGAAACAGCTACGCGAGAGTATTCAGAAAAGCCTGAATCGCACGAGAGATGAGGAGCCCGAGGTCAAGCTGGTGTTTAAGGATGTGACCTACGAGCAGACAAAGAACCCGGAATTCCGCGCGAAAGTCGACAAGGCATTGCCCGCTTCCAAGCGCAAGCAGCTGGGCGACTGGAATCAGGACTTCGATGCGGCCAAAGCAGCAGAGTCACCGACACTACAGCCAGATTCTTGAGCGGAAAGTACTGATGAACCAGGACGAATTGCTGGTACGGCTCAACGGCATCGAATGGAATGATTTCGAGTGCAAGCGTGCCCAGCGTGGTGTGCCGGAGGATGCCTACAAGACGGTGTCTGCCTTCGCTAATACGGCGGGCGGCTGGTTGGTGTTCGGGGTCAGTGAGGCCAACGGTCAGCTGGAGGTGACCGGCGTCGCGGAGCCGGACAAGGTCCAGAATGATTTTCTGGCGGTGCTGCGCGGTGGGCAAAAGCTGAATCGGGTGATTGCGGTCGATGCGCATCGTTTCGAGATCGACGGCAAGCATGTATTTGCCTTCCATGTGCCGGAGCTATCCCGGTCAGAAAAACCTGTCTATCTCAAGGGCGACCCCAGACAGAGCTACATTCGCCGTGCGGCGGGGGATGAACAGGTTACCCAAAGCGAGCTGGAGCGCTTCCTGCGTGATGCCGCGCAGGACAGATACGATGGCGTGGTTCTGACCGATATCCCGGTCGACCAGTGCTTTGATGAAACCACTGTGCGTTGGTACCAGGAGCAGTTTGCCCGGCGTAATCCCGAGCATGTGGCGATCACAGATCCGATTGCCTTTCTTCTGAACTGGAATTTTGTGGTTGAACAAGGTGGCAAGACATTGCCAACCCGTGCTGGCGTACTGCTGTTTGGTACCGGGCGTTATGTACGCCAGATTCTGCCCCGTCCTGTGCTCGACTATCAACGTATTGATACCAGCTTCGACAACTGGTCGGCCGATCAGCGCTGGCATGACCGTTATGTGTTTGAAGAAAACATCTTTCAGACCTGGCAAGGCTTGGTTGCCCGCTACATGCGCATCGCCGAGCACCCCTTTTCGCTCGACCCGGCGACACTGCGCCGCAACGACGATCCGCCGGACTATGTGGCCTTTCGCGAAGCGGCCATCAACCTGCTGATCCACCAGGATTACGGTGATCACGGCCGCAAGGCATCTATCAAGCTCTTTACCGACCGCACGGTGTTCTGGAACCCCGGCGATGCCTTTGCCACCGAAGCGGAGCTGCTGGACCCGACCGAGAAGGAAGTGCGCAACCCTGCCATCGTCAAAGCGTTCCGCCGTATTGGTTTATCAGACCAGGCTGGTACCGGGATTCGCGCCATCTTCCGCAACTGGCACGAGCTGGGGCGCACGCCGCCACGGCTGAATAACGACAAGGCACGCAAGGAGTTCGAGCTGGAGCTGATCAACCAGCCGCTGGTCACCGAGGCCATGCAGCGTTTTCGTGAAGCCTTGGGCGCCACCCTGACGCCGGAGCAGGCCGACGCGCTGGCCTTGGCACTGACCCTGCCGCAAGACGAGCCATTGACCCTCACCGCCATCCGCAGCCTGGGCATCAGCACCACCCAACAAGCCCGGGCAGTGGCTGATCATCTGGTACTGCAGCATCTGCTCGACAAGCTCAGTGATACCCAATACCAGGTGCGGGAGGAAATCCGTCAGCGTTTTGCTCGTGAGGCAGAAGCTCCGGCCGGGGACCAAGTCGGGACCAAGTCGGGACCAAGTCGGGTCGCTGGGGAAGTTACCGGGGAAGTCACCGGGGAAGTCACCGGGGAAGTTCGCCGACTGCTGGCCGTCATATCTGGTGAGATGCGGCGCCGAGAAATTCAAGAGGCACTGGGCCTGAAGCATGAAGACCACTTCCGTGAGGCCTACCTGCTTCCGGCTCTGGCGTTGGGTGCAGTCGAAATGACCCAGCCGGACAAGCCGCGCTCCAGCAAGCAGCGCTATCGACTCACCGAACACGGCAAAGCGCTGCGCAATGGTGACGAAGAATGACACAACCGCTGCACGATTACAGTATTGGCGATTGGTGCTGGTTCATCCGGCAGGCGACCCCGTGCCGCGTTGTTGAACGCCAAGACGTGTGGGGCGAGGTGGCCTATCGCGTGTGGCTGCCAGCCAAGAATACGGTGGTGCGTGCCCGTGCGCAGGATCTCGACGATCTGGCAGCGGTGCGCCCGGCGGTTGAGCAGATCCTGCATACGGCGGCAGCCGCAAAGCTGCTGGATGCCCTGGAAGACAACCTGCTGCTGGCCCCTATCCAGTCCAGTGTGGTGCCACTGCCCCACCAGCTGTACGCGCTGAACCGGGCCATGAGCCGCGACCGCATTCGCTACCTGCTGGCGGACGAGGTAGGCCTGGGCAAGACCATCGAGGCCGGCCTGATCCTGCGCGAGCTGAAGCTGCGCGGCATGGTGCGGCGGGTGCTGGTGGTGGCCCCCAAAGGCCTGATCCGGCAATGGCAGGCGGAGATGCGCTTGCATTTCGGCGAGCACCTGCGCTTTATCGAAGCCACCGAGCTGGCTGCCTTTCGCGCCTGGCGCGCCGAGGGCTCGCAGAATGACGACAACCTCTGGGCCATGCACGACCAGGTGATCGTGTCGCTGGACTCGGTCAAGCCCATTGAGGGCCGCCGGGGCTGGAGCCTGGAACAACTCAACAGCTACAACCGCGAGCGTTTCGAAGACCTGGTTTCCGCCGGCTGGGATTTGGTGATCATTGACGAGTCCCACCGTATGGGCGGCAGTACCGACCAGGTCGCCCGCTACAAGCTGGGCGCCGCGCTGGCCGAAGCAGCCCCCTACCTGTTGCTGCTCTCCGCTACACCACATCAAGGCAAGACCGATCAGTTTTTGCGCCTGATGCAGTTGCTCGACCGCGAGGCCTTTGTTGATGAGGGCAGCATTCATCGTGACCGGGTACAGCCTTTCGTTATCCGCACCGAAAAGCGGTCCGCCATCAATGCCGATGGCCAGCCATTGTTCAAGCCACGCTCCACACGGCTGCAGGCGGTTGCCTGGCAGGCACGACACACGGCGCAGAAGCAGCTGTATGACGCTGTCACCGACTATGTGCGCCACGGTTACAACCAGGCCATGGCCGCCAAGCAGCGCCACATCGGTTTTCTGATGATCCTGATGCAACGGCTGGTGACCTCTAGCACCGCAGCCATCCGTGCCACGCTGGAAAGACGCCAGGCCTTGCTGGATGCGCCACAGCCACAGGCTAACCTGCTGCTGGGTCCGTCCATGGACCCAGCCCCTGCGGGGCCAGCCTCGCGGCTGTCCAAATTCGTTCCCGACGAATTTGTCGATAGCGTGGATCTGGACGAGTGGGCAGAACTCGATGGGCAGTCACAACTCGACGTGGCCCTGCAGGCCAGCAACTGGGAGCAGGAAAAGGCCGAAGTCGAGATGCTGCTTGATCTGGCTCGGGAAACCGAACGACAAGGCACCGATGCCAAGGCCGAAGCGCTGCTGGAGCTGATCTACAAGCTGCAACAGGAAGAGAACGACCCAGAACTGAAGGTGCTGGTGTTCACCGAGTTTGTGCCTACTCAGGCGATGCTCGCCGAGTTTCTGGAAAGCCGCGGGTTTTCCATTGTCCTGCTGAACGGCGGCATGGATCTGGAGGCGCGCACCCGTGCCCAGCAGGCATTTTCCCGCGATGTACGGGTGCTGATCTCCACAGACGCCGGCGGTGAGGGCCTGAACCTGCAGTTCTGCCATGTGATCGTCAACTTCGATATGCCCTGGAACCCGATGCGCCTGGAGCAGCGTATTGGTCGCGTCGACCGCATTGGCCAGCCCCATGTCGTGCGTGCCATCAACTTTGTGCTGGAAGACACCGTGGAACACCGTGTCCGCGAAGTGCTGGAGCAGAAGTTGGAGATCATCGCCCAGGAGTTCGGTGTCGATAAAGCCGCCGACGTGATGGACTCCGTGGAAGTCGAGCCGCTGTTTGATGAGCTGTTTGTGTATGGCCTGCAAGACCCAGCATCCATCGACAAGGAGTGCGACGCGGTCATCAACCAGGTACGGGAGAAAGTGGCCGCGAGCCGCGCTGATACGGATTTGCTGAGCGATGATCACCCGCTGGAAGCAGTTGAGTCCCAGAAATGGCGGGACCACCCAGCGCAGTACTGGCTGGAGCGTGCAGTAACAACCGGCTTGCCCACCCGTGGCGGCGCAGCAGAGCAGTCAGGTCATACCTGGCGTTTAACCTGGGCGGATGGCAGTGAGTCTTTCCCGGTCTGCTTCGATGCGCGAACCGCTGAGCAGAACCCGGAGTTGGAGTGGATCACGCTGGAAGATCCCCGAGCCCGTGCGCTGATCGGCGATCTGCCGCGCTGCGTGGCCGGCCAGCCGCTGCCTGTCGTACAGGTAACTGGACTGCCTGACACCGTGCAGGGTACCTGGTCACTGTGGAGCGTGAGCCTGGCTGCTTCCAACAGTTCGGCCAACTTCACCCGGCGTCGCTTCCTGCCGGTCTTTGTTACCTATGATGGACGCAGCTTTGTTCCCACCGCCAAGCGGATCTGGGATCTGTTGCTGACCGAAGAGGTGCGTCTGACGGCGGACCCGGACAGTGAGCATGCAGCTGCACTCTTTGAGCAATCGCTGACGGCAGCCAAAGGTCAGGGTGAGCGGCTGTTCTCCGAGCTGCTGGAAGAGCACCGAACCTGGCTTGCCGAGGAACGTGAGCGCGCCCGCTATGCCTTCGAGTCGCGCTTTCAGGCCATTGGCCGAATCGGCCTGCCTGCCGTCCGCGAGCACCGGCGTAAGCGCCTTGAAACCGAACATCAGGCCCGTATGGCAGATCTGGCGGAAGCAGCAGCCTGCACGCCAGAGCTGAATGCCGTGCTGATACTGCGCATTGGCTCGGCGGGAGGGGCCGCAGCATGATGTACTTATCCAAGGACAACGTCGCCCATCGCAGCACGCTGCTGGCTGATCGCATTCTGAAGGAGTTCCCGTCCGACCTGGCCCGGCTATGGATTGTAGCGGACCCGGACAACGTGCTGCTGGACGAGCAGGTACTGGCCGGACTGCGTGAACGCGGCTTTGATGTGCTGCCGTTCGAGGACAGCATCGCCTTTCGAGCCGAGTACGAAGACCGCTACCGCGCCGCCTGGGCGGCAGGGGAGCCCAATGCACCAAGCGCTCTGGTCATCCAGGTGCGCGATTCCAGCACTGCGGAGCTGCCCTGGGATTACTTACGCCAGGCGCGCAAGGTTAGTCTCTCGCTCGCAGAGCTGTTTCCAAAACTCAGCTATACGGTGCTGAGGCAGCTGGGTAGTGAGATCCTGCCGTCGCTGTTCGAGGTACAGGCCCGCCACGCGACTCAAGCGATGGGCGAAGCCGCCACCAAAGAATTTGTGCTGACGCACATCTACCGGGTAAGCCCCCACCTGATTACCCGGCCAGAGGATTTGTGGCGTGAGCTGCTGCGGCTGCACTACCGTGAGACGCTGTTGCCTCAGACCTTGGCCGAGCACATTCACCAGGTGTTGGCCGACCGGCCGGTGTTTGCCAGTAGCCCGATTGCCGAGCTGTTCTCCAACAGAAGTTTTGCGCTGCGTGTGGTACAGGACGCCTGGTACCGCTACCTGAGCAAACTGGGACTGATCGGCAGACGCACGGCGGAGCCGGTAGCGCCGGACTACATACCGCAGATCGACATTCCCTTCGAACATCACGACATCCGCGCAATCGTTGATTCGATGTTCCTGGACGGCACGCTACACCCGCTGGCCATTCAGGGCGTGCCGGTCAGCTTGCCGGAATGGGCAAAAGCTGGGGTGGTGCAGGACCCCGCAGCGATGCGTAATCTGGTGCTGGAAGGTATCAAGAACCTCAGTGAAGAGCTGCCTGGCGTCACGTCGTCTCACAGAGATTGGACCCACTTTGCGCGGCGCCTCGGCGAAGTTATTTCACGTTTCCACAGCCTGGATGCCGTGCGCGCAGAAGGCCTGAAGGCGGACATGAACGATCTGGTCGCTCGCGCCGACAGTGAGCTGCAAAGCTGGGTTCAGGCGCACTACGCTGACCTACCTTCCCTGCCCGCTGCCAAGGGGCCAGTGATGGTGCATCAGGTACCGCGCTACCTGGCGATGCGCCGAGCTAACGGTGAGGAAAAAATAGCGCTGGTCGTCTTCGACGGATTGGCTCTCGATCAGTGGACACAAATTCGCGAGAACCTTATCCAGCATGCGCCGCGTTTGATGTTTGATGAAAACGCCTGCTTTGCCTGGCTGCCCACGCTGACGTCCATTTCCAGACAGGCCTTGTTCTCCGGCCTGCGCCCACGCGAGTTCGCCGAGCACATCGAGACAACCTCAAAAGAACCTCAGCACTGGACCCGGTTCTGGCAGGACCAGGGATTGCGTGCCAACGAGATCCTCTATCGAAAGGCGATCAAGCGCACTGATGAGCTGCCGGAGTTGCAGGAGCTGCTCTCGAATCCCGCCCTGAAAGTCGCCGGCCTGGTGGTGGATACCGTGGATGAAATCATCCACGGAGCCGTGCTCGGCAAACGCGGCGTGGCTGCGCAGATCAACAGCTGGTGTGAGTCGGGGTTTGTTGATCAGCTTTTTGCGATGCTGCTCGACCAGGGCTTCCACATCTACCTGACTGCCGACCACGGCAATGCGGAAGCCGTGGGCATTGGCCGCCCAAACCAGGGGGTTGCCTCGGAGCTGCGCGGCGAACGGGTGCGCACTTATCGCAGTGAAACCATGATTGCCGAGACAGAAGCTGCGATACCGGACAGCTTTCGTCTCGATATCGCTGGCCTGCCGGCCAACTTTATGCCGCTGTTTGCAGGAGAGCGCGGAGCCTTTGTTCCAAAGGGTGACCAGGTAGTGGTCCACGGTGGCATGTCCCTGGAAGAACTTATCGTGCCCTTTGTGAAAGTGAGTTACGTCAATTGAAAACGACCAATCCGCCTGCCCCAAAAATCGGCTTCGACCGCTACATAGCGCTGGAGTGGGCGTCAGCGGCTTTACGGGTGCGTGCCGGCCTGGCAGAACCCGATGACTTGAATGCCCTGCTGGATGAGGCCGGGCTCGGCGTGGCGGCGCGCAAAAAGACGCGCACCGTACTGAATCGCTTATGGCTCGAACCACGACCGGAACTGGCCAGCTTCGCTGACCGCGGTATCGCCCTCTACAAGGCCAACCCTGGCGTTCCAACCGCTGCCTTGACCTGGGGAATGGCCATCGCCAGTTACCCATTCTTCGGCAAGGTCGCTGAATTGGTGGGCCGCTTGTCCGCACTCCAGGGAGACTGCGCCTCGACAGAAGTTCATCGCCGCATGAGCGAAGTCTATGGTGAGCGGGAAGGCACCTACCGCATGACCAACATGGTCCTGCAGTCGCAAGCCAGCTGGGGTGCCATCGAGCGCGTGGAGAAAGGCAAGCGTCTGGTCCGCCTGAAACCCCTTGTACTCAACGAAGCCGAAACCATCGCCTGGCTGATTGAGGCTGCCTTGCGCTACGGCGGTAAATCGGTGTCTGTGGCGGCTCTGTCGTCCCTGGCCGTGCTTTATCCATTCGTTCTCGATCAACCGCTGGGCTACCTGGCGTCACAAAGCCCAAACCTGACGCTGCATGCCCAAGGCCCTGGCAGCCAGGTGGTCGGCTTGCGGACAGAAGACTAAGACTGGCCTCAGGCCTGATGAACACACAAAAGGAACTGACAACATGAGTACCGGTGAGGACGAAAACGTACCGCCCCAAGAGAACGGTCAATTCGAGCCGTTCTTCATCACCGAAGACGTTGAAGCAGAGCTTATCGCCGCAGGCTATGAGTTTGAGCCACCAAATCATGCGCTCACGGCCAGCACCGCCTGCCTGAGCCAGACTACCCGCTCTTCGACGTAGTAGATTGAGATCCAACCACGCACCCAACTGTCAAGGAATCCTTGTCAGTTGGATCTGAGCATGTCGAGGGCAGTAGTCAAGGAATCCTTGACAACTCAAATGGCCACCAGCGAAGCGCGGCTGACTGTGCTGAAAAGCAGGTGAAATCGGTACAGTAGCGGTACACTCACCCGTTCTGGCCATCTTAGCAAAATTACGCTAACCTACTGTCACGTAAATACTTTTAGCTTTTCTGGCTTACGGTAGATTACCCCTGATTTTGCTGGGCTTGCAGCGTTGCGTGCAAACTCATAATCCTTTGGTCCACGGTTCGAGTCCGTGTGGGCCCACCACCTTCAAAGCCGCGCATTACGCGGCTTTTTCTTGCGCATTTGCCGGCAATTTCCGCGCGCGTCAGGTGCGCCGTGCT